>Ga0335080_10001875_pt1 | contig 20885 bp, 21 predicted proteins | sample Lox_Sample_34_FD_206720 | JGI IMG/M metagenome (GOLD analysis project Ga0335080, IMG submission 206720) | Soil microbial communities from Loxahatchee National Wildlife Refuge, Florida, United States - Lox_Sample_3.4 | ecosystem: Environmental > Terrestrial > Soil > Wetlands | place: USA...
CTGTGTCCGCGGCGCTGCTGAACCTGGAGTTTGACGCGGAACGGAAGATCAGCCGCGAACTGCGCACGCTGGGGCCGAACGTGCTGGTGCGCGCGCCGTCGCCGGCGGGGACGGCTGGCGGAGCGCCGGTGGAGGAAGTTGCGGCAGTGTTTGGAGGCGAGCCACTGGAGACGTTGCTTGCACTGCGCCCAGCGGCGGCGAACGGCAACGTGCAGGATGCAGAAATTACCGCGCTGGCGCCGAGCCTGTACGTAATTGTCCGTGCCGGGGGCGATACGCGCGTGGTGCTGGCGGGGACGTGGCTGGATGCGTTGCCGCGGCTTGAGCCGTCGTGGCAGCTTGAGAGCGGCGCGTGGCCGAACCGGCGAGACGAGGGCGCGTGCGTGGTCGGCCACCGTGCTGCGGCGCGGCTGCAGGTGCGTGCAGGAAGTGCACTGGATTTGCGCTATGCGGACCGCACAACGTCGCTGCGCGTCGCGGGCGTGGTTGCCACCGGCGGGAGTGAAGACGATCGGGCGTTTGTGAACCTCGGCGCCGCGCAGCAACTCGCCGGCCTGCCCGGCAAAGTGAGCGTGATGCAGATGGCGGTGACCGGAACGCCCCAGCAGGTGGAGCAGTTTGCGGCGCGACTGGCGGGGCGCCTTCCGGGCCTGGAGGTTCGTCCGCTGCGGCAGATCGCGCAGGCCGAGGTGTCGCTGCTGGGGCGGGTGCACGCACTGCTGTTCTGGTCGGTGGGACTGATTCTGGCGCTGACGGCGCTGTGCGTACTGTCAACGACGACGGCGCTGGCCATGGAGCGGCGGGCCGACGTGGGACTGATGAAGGCTCTGGGCGGAGGGATGAACAAAGTGATCCGGTTGTTCCTGGCGGAGGCAGGACTGCTGGGCGCGCTGGGGGGAATCGCCGGAGCGATTCTTGGTACGCTATTGTCGGCGTGGATAGGCCGCGAAGTGTTCGGCACAACGACTTCGCTGCGCCCGGAGGTGATTCCCCTGATCCTGGCGGTGATGATCGCGGTGGCGTTGCTGGGCGCGCTGCCGCTGCGGCTGTTGACGCACGTGCGGCCTGCGTCTGTGCTTCGGGAGAGCGAATGAGCGTTGTGGTGGAAGCTACGGGGCTGACGCGAGCATACGGCGCGGTGCGGGCGCTCGACGAGCTGAGCTTCAGCATCGACGCGGGCGAGTGGATAGCCATCATGGGGCCGTCCGGCTCCGGGAAAACGACGCTGGTGAACATCATTGGCGGACTGGACGCACCGACGAGCGGGCGAGTGGTGGTGGACGGCTCTGACATAGGCACGATGGACGAGGCCGCGCTAACGCGGTACCGTGCGGAAAAAATAGGATTCGTCTTCCAGCAGTTTCACCTGGTGCCCTACCTGACCGCGCTCGAAAACGTGATGCTGGCGCAGTACTTTCACAGCATGACGGACGAGCGGGAGGCGCAAGAGGCGCTGGCGCGTGTGGGCCTGGGAGACAGGGCGGCGCACCTGCCGTCGCAGCTTTCGGGAGGCGAGCAGCAGCGCGTGGCCATCGCGCGGGCGCTGATCAACCAACCGAAGCTGATTCTGGCTGACGAGCCCACGGGCAATCTGGATGAAGCCAACCAGCGCGTGGTAGTGAACCTGCTGCGCGAGCTACACGGGCAGGGGCACACGATTCTGCTGGTGACGCACGACCCGACCATCGGCCGGATGGCGGACCGGCGGATCGAGCTGGCGCACGGCCGGCTGTCCCAGATCACGGTATATGCGGGTGATGATCAGGAGCGCGTGGACCACATGCTGCAGCAGATCTGGATCTGCGGCGAAGAGGGAACGCAGGCGCGGCCCGAGCGGCTGCGGATGGTAGGCCAGGTGGATCTGACGAGGATGCTGGGTTACATGGCCGCCTCGGGGCTGGTTGCCGTGCAGGATTCCGAGGTGTTGCTGACGAGCACGGGCGAGACGCGGGCGCGCGATATCGTGCGACGGCACCGGCTTGCCGAGCGGCTGTTCACGGACACGTTCCGCATTGACGATCCCGAGGCGCACACACAAGCCTGCAAGTTCGAACACATCATCTCGCCGGAACTGGACGCGCGCATCTGCACCTTCCTGAACCATCCGAAGACGTGCCCGCACGGGAACCCGATTCCACCGGGAGAATGCTGCACACAGAAAACGAGAGGCTGAGACTCAATTTATGGCTGCTTTTTTCGATCCGAAGAAGAGGCCGGCGTCGGTGATGGTGCACGTTTCAACGGGCAAGGGCGTGGACATTGAGTGGGGCGACGGACACGCGAGTCACTACGACTTTGTGTACCTGCGCGACAAGTGCCCCTGCGCTACGTGCAATGAAGAACGGGACAAGCAGGCGCACCCCACGGTGGACGGGGCAGCCGGGGGGGCGCTTCCAGGGATGGGGCCCTCGCTGCCGATGTTCAAAGCGAAGCCGACGGCGCGGCAGGCCAAGGCGGTGGGGCAGTACGCCATCCAGATTGATTTCAGCGACGGGCACGCGACGGGGATCTACAGCTTCGAGTACCTGCGCAGTGTGTGTCCATGTGAGAATTGCATGAAGGAACTTGGGGCTGCAGACGTATCGAAGACTTGAAAGTTCGGGTTGCAAACTAACACGCCGCGCACCCCGCGCGCCTATCTTTCTGAGGGCCGGAAGGGTATAGTTCGCGGGTTGCTCCTGGTCCTCTGATGGCTTCTGACGCAGCAAGCTCTCCCCCTAGTGTCTCCACCGGGTCGGCGCCGCCGCAGATCCTGATTGCTTCCACGGCGCTGCTGTCGTTCATTTCGTTCTGGCGGGCGGCGGCGATTGTCTTGAACGACCTGGCGTCGTCGGCTTACTACGCGGGCGGCATCGCCGAGCAGGCAGTGGGCAAGTCGGCGCCGTGGTTCATCCTCGCCATCATGCTGTTCTCCTACGCGGTCCGCGCGGTGTATGTGGAAAGCTGCAGCATGTTCGTGCGAGGCGGCGTGTACCGCGTGGTGAAGGAGGCGATGGGCGGGCGGCTGGCCAAGGTTTCCGTGTCGGCCCTGATGTTCGACTACATCCTGACCGGCCCGATCAGCGGCGTTTCCGCAGGCCAGTACATCGTGAGTTTCGCGAACGAACTGCTGCGGTACTTCCACATGGCCCCGCTGGGGAACGACAACGCGATGGCCGCGGCGTTTGCCCTGATGGTGACGCTTTACTTCTGGTGGGAGAACATCAAAGGCATCCCGGAATCAAGCGAGAAGGCGTTGCGCATCATGCAGCTGACCACGGTGATGGTGGTGATGCTGATCGGATGGTGCGGTTATACGCTACTGGTGCGCGGCGCGCACCTGCCGCCCCTGCCTTCGGTGCGTTCCTTGGAGTTCAATGCTGAATCTCTGGGCTGGCTGCACATCGACTGGGTGAAGGGAATCGCGCTGGTGGGCATCCTGGTGGGGCTGGGGCACTCCGTGCTGGCGATGAGCGGAGAGGAATCGCTGGCGCAGGTGTACCGGGAAATCGAGCACCCGAAGCTGCCAAACCTGAAGAAGGCCGGCTTCGTGATTTTCGTCTACAGCCTGATGTTCACGTCTCTCGTTTCATTTTTCGCGGTGATGATCATTCCAGACGGTTCGCGGAAGCAGTACTTCGACAACTTGATCGGGGGACTGGCGCTGCACCTGGCAGGGCCGTTTCCGGTGCTGCTGGCGTTTCAGGGCTTCGTGGTGCTGGTGGGCACGCTGATTCTTTCGGGCGCGGTAAACACGGCGATTGTGGGATCGAACGGCGTGCTGAACCGCGTGTCGGAAGACGGTGTGCTGTCGGACTGGTTCCGGCAGCCGCACCGGCGGTTCGGGACGTCCTACCGGATCATCAATATGGTGGTGGCGCTACAGATCATTACGATCGTGCTGAGCCGGGGAAACGTGTACACGCTGGGTGAGGCGTACGCGTTCGGTGTGGTGTGGAGCTTCGTGATGAAGGCGCTGGCCGTGCTGGTCCTGCGGTTCACGCATCCGGGCGACCGCGAGTACCGGGTGCCGCTGAACCTGCATTTCGGCAGCAAAGAGATTCCTCTGGGGCTGGCGCTGATCGCCACGGTGCTGGCGGCCATCGCGGTGACCAACCTGCTGACGAAGCAGGTGGCGACGATCTCCGGCCTGTTCTTCACGCTCGCGTTTTTCATGATGTTCACGATCTCGGAACGGGTGGCACGACGGCGAGGGCACGCGCACGGCGAACTGGACCAATTCCACCTGGAGTCGCGCGAGGAGATTTCGCCGCAAGTGGTCGGGGCGCGCCCAGGCAACGTGCTGGTGCCGGTGAACAACTACCACAAGCTGTATCACCTGGATGCGGCGCTGGGACGCATCCGGACGGTGCGCCGGGACGTGGTGGTGCTGAACGTGCGGCTGCTGACCCGCGCCGGGTCGGGCGAATCAGGCTTGATGCCGGACCAGTTGTTCTCGAGCGTCGAGCAGTACCTGTTCACGCAAGCGCTGGCGCTGGCGGAAAAGCAGGGGAAGCCAGTGAAGCTGGCGCTGGTGGCGTCCAACGACATCTGGGACGCGATGGTTCGCGCGGCGGTGGCGCTGAAGTCGTCCACCATCATCCTGGGGCGTTCCGACAAGCTCGAGGTGGCCGAGCAGGCGAGGCTGATCGGCCTGGCGTGGGAGCGGCTGCCCGCCCCGCGGCCGCAGCTGACGCTGGAAATCGTAACGCCCGGGAACCAACAGAGTGTTTTCTTCCTCGGGCCACATACGCCGCACCTGACGCCGAACGAGGTCGGCCTGATCCACAAGCTGTGGCTGCATTACAGCGATGCGTTGGCTCCCGAAGAGCTGCACCACCACGATATCGTGCACTTTGCGCTGCTGGAGCTCTCCCACGAAATGAAGGAGGGCCACGACAGCAACCTGATTCCACGGTTGCGCGAGCACATGAGGCGCAACAAGGCTCCCGGGGACCAGGCACCGAAATAGGGTGGCGAAGCCGGGCGGTTTTTCCCAGCGGCAAGCCTGATGCTAGAATCGCGCTTCCCGCAGCGTCGGGGGCGTTGCAACCTCGCACCGTCATTTGGAATCGAATGGCCGCGGGAGAACAACATATCGTGGAGAAAGTCATTATCATCGGAAGCGGCTGCGCGGGGTTGACCGCGGCCATCTATACGGCCCGGGCCAACATGACTCCGCTGGTAATCGACGGGCACGAGCCCGGAGGCCAGCTGACCATTACGACGATGGTCGAGAACTACCCGGGATTCCCGGACGGCATCCTGGGTCCCGAGCTCATCGAGAACATGCGCAAGCAGGCGCAGCGATTTGGCGCGAAGTTCCGTGCGGGCAGCGTGACTTCGGTGGACCTGTCGCGGCGGCCGTTTCAGATCGAGGCCGGGGGTGAAAAATTCCAGGCGGAGTCGCTGATCGTGGCGGCCGGAGCGTCGGCGCGGCTACTGGGCTTGGAGAATGAAAAGAAGCTGATGGGGCACGGGGTGACGACCTGCGCCACCTGCGACGGTTTCTTCCATCGCGGCAACCCAGTGGCGGTGGTGGGCGGCGGAGACACGGCGCTCGAAGAAGCGATGTTCCTGACGAAGTTCGCGTCGAAAGTGAGCGTGATTCACAGGAGAAACGAATTCCGGGCGTCGAAGATCATGGTGGACCGAGCGCGGCAAAACCCGAAGATCGAGTTCCTGACTCCGTACGTGGTGACGGACGTGAGCGACCCGGACAAGAAACTGCTGGAGACCGTGAGGCTCCAGCAGGTGGGAAACGGCAAGACGGTGGAGATTCCCGTCACGGGCATGTTTGTGGCCATCGGGCACGTTCCAAACACGGCGGTGTTTCGCGGCCAGCTCGATATGGACGAAGCGGGATACCTGATTTCGAAAGGCAACGCGCGGTCGAATGTGCCGGGTGTGTTCGTGGCCGGCGACATACAGGACCACGTATACCGGCAGGCGGTGACGGCGGCCGGGTCGGGTTGCATGGCTGCGCTCGAGGCCGAGCGGTTTCTGGAGAATCCGGAGCACGCCCACTGAGTAGAAGCCACAGGCCCACTTCGAGACGTCCGGCGGCGCGTCGTGATACGACCGGCCGCAGGGGCGGATCGCTACACCTAACCCCACGAAAAACCGCAGGACTGACAGCCGATTGGAAGCCGGCGGTCCAAACAGCATGATGCGCTCGGCACTGATCGCGCTTTCGCAGAACCACGCTGCAAAGCGGTTCGTGCTGTCGAATCCCGTCGCGCGGCGGACGGCGCGGCGTTTTGTTGCCGGGGAGGGGCTGGACGACGCACTGGCCGCGGCGCGCGCGGCGAACGAGGCGGGGATGAAGGTGAGCCTCGACTTCCTGGGCGAAAACGTTGCGTCGCGCGAAGACGCGGTGCGCGCGAAGGAAATGTACTTCGGCGTGTTCGACCGCATCGCGCGGGAGAAGCTGGACGCAAATGTTTCGCTGAAACTGACGCAGCTCGGGCTGGATTTCGGCGCGGACTTCTGCCTGGAACAGATGCTGCCGATCGTGAAGCACGCGGAATCGCTGGGAAACTTCGTGCGCATCGATATGGAAGGGTCGGCTTACACGCAACGCACCGTGGACATGGCGCGGAGCCTGCGCGGGCAGTCGGCGGCGGTGGGGACGGTGGTGCAGGCATACTTGTACCGCACCGAGCAGGATGTGCGTGACCTGCTGGGCGCCAGCTGTCGCATGCGGTTGTGCAAGGGGGCGTACCTCGAGCCGCCGGACGTGGCGTTTCCGGAGAAGAAGGACGTGGACGCCAATTACGTAAAGCTGATGCAGGCTTTGCTGCCCAGCGGCGTGTACCACGGGATTGCCACACACGATCCGGCGATGATCGCAGCAACGAAGGCCTTCGCGTCGAAGCAGGGGATTGCGAAGGATCAATTTGAGTTCCAGATGCTCTACGGGATCCGGCCGGACTTGCAGCGCGAGTTGATCCGTGAGGGATACAACATGCGCGTGTACATTCCCTACGGCAGCGACTGGTTTCCGTACTTCATGAGGCGTCTGGCAGAGCGTCCGGCGAACCTGATTTTCCTGGCGCGCAGCGTGTTCCGGCGATGAGGCCGCGGCCGCGCCCTAGGCCTCGCACTTGGCCTCGTTGCCCGGTACGCTCTTGATGCAGAGGGTCGGGATGTGGACAACGTTGCGCTCGACCCACACTTCGTCGGCCCTCTCCAGCTTGAAAAAATACGTCGTTTTCACAGCGTTCGCATCTTCGGTGACCACGATCAGCTCGGTGACGGCGTTACTGGTGTAAATGATCTGGTTCGCGCCGCTTGAGCGCGTCCAGCTTCCCCGGAATTGCATCTGTACGAAGACCAGAACGGAATGAGCGCCGGTTGCCAGCATGGTGTGTCCTCCTTTTCGGGCGGGGTCCCAAGGAAAGGCCCATATATATATATCAGTGTATATATGAATGTTAAACTAGGGAGCGGCGAGGAATGCTTGCGCGTCAGGCGCCCGGCGGCCGCTACAGTTTGCGGCAGATGGTGAGGCCGTCGCGCAGAGGAATCATGGCCGGGTACAGGTCCGCGGACGCGTATACGGCGCGATTGAACTGTTGAATGCCCATTGTATGGGCGTCGCCGCGAGGCGCTTTGCGGGCGGCGCGGCCGCTCCAGAGCGTGTTGTCGGCCAGCAACAGCCCGCCGCGGCGAATGCGCGGAACGGCCTGTTTCAGAGTTTCCGGGTACTGCTGCTTGTCGACGTCGATGAAGATGATGTCGAACTCGCCGGAAGTTTCCGCCAGCTTGCGCTGCGCGACGCCCACGTGGATGTGAATGCGGTCGGCGAGGGCGGCGCGGTGGAAATAGTCGCGAGCGCGCTTGGCGTTGTCTTCGCTTCCGTCGGAGTAGTGCACCTCGCCGCCTTCGCCGGACGCCTGCGCGAACCAGAGCGTGGAGTAGCCGATGGCGGAGCCCATCTCGAAGATGCGCTTTGCGCCCGCCAGTTGCGTGAGCAGGAAGAACAGGCGGCCGACTGCCGGGCCGACGATAGGGATGTCGCGCGCGTAGGCGTACTTTTCCATGTCGCGGAGGACGGCATCGCTCTTCGGCAACAGGCTGTAGAGGTACTTTTCGATGGCGGGGCTGGTGATGTCCTTCGGTTTCCACATGGCGATTACCCGAGTGTCTCGCCGGGCTTGGGCTCGTGGATCTCCAGGCCGGCGATGTCTTTGGTCAGTTCGCGCACCTGCGCAGGGCGTCCGGTGAGCGGCGGGAAAGTGGCATAGTGCATGGGCAGCACGTGTTTGACGCCGAGCAGCCGGATGGCCATCGCGGCTTCGCGGGGCCCCATCGTGTAGAAGTCGCCGATAGGCAGGCAAGCCACATCCGGTTTGTAAATCTCGGCGATGAGCTTCATATCGCCGAACACGCAGGTGTCGCCGGCGTGGTAGAGGACCAGGCCGCCGGGGAGCGCCACAACCAGTCCCGCGGGCTCGCCGACGTAGATGGTGCTCCCGCCCTCGCTCACGCTGGTCGAATGGAACGCGTGGGTCATGCTGACCTCTGCGCCAGCCACCTGCACGGTGCCCCCCTTTCCCATGGCGACGACATTCGTCACGCCTTTCGATTCGAGCCAGCCGCCGAGTTCGTAGATCGCAACAACCGCGGCCCTGTGTTGTTTCGCCAGCCTGATGGTGTCGCCGACGTGATCTCCATGGCCGTGCGACAGCAGAATGGCGTCAACGCGCGCCTGCTCCTGCTCGTTTGCCGGACAGAGCGGATTGCCCTTCAGGAACGGGTCGATGAGCAGCACTTTACCGGCAGCCGTGGTGATGCGAAACGCGCTGTGGCCCAGCCACGTGATCTTGTTGCCGTGAAGATTCAGCATGGGTCTTTCCTCACTGGAGGATTTGGAGCCGCCACAGATTCTACAGAGACTTGGAAGCAGGCGCTCGTGTCAGTTCCCGGCCGAAACAAAGACGCCGCTCGAGAACGGGCCCTGCGAGCTTGCAAATCAAGGTTTGGTGGCCAGCAGCTTTTCAATCTCGGTGACGAACTGCTCCCGCGGATGTTCGCCGACGAGCTGGCTGACCAGGCGGCCATCGCGGCCGTAGAAGAAAGTGGCCGGAAGGGCGCCGGTCCATTTCGGGTTTATCTGATTGATGAATTCCTCTTCCTTGCCCGGTTTCTTGCGGTAGTTGGTGAAGACGGGCTGAGTCTTGGCGATGAATTTCAGCGCCAGGGATTCTTCGGCGTCGTCGTCCAGGCTGACGGCAAATACGTCCAGGCCTTTCGGCGCGTTCTGTTTGACGAGTTCGTTGACCATCGGATACTCATCGCGGCACGGCTCGCACCAGGTAGCCCAGAAGGTGACCATGAGGGCCTTACCGTGGTGTTGGGAGACGAGCGCGAGGTAACGATCGGCGGTCACCACCTCCATGGATTTCTGCGGCGCCGCATCGGCGGACGGCTTGGCTTGGGGAGCGACTGGGCGCACGGCGAGCGCCGACCCGGCCGCCAGAACGAGCGGCAGGGCGAGGCGGCCAACCGTGGCTCTGCTGAAGATCACGACCGCGGCACGCGCTTGATTGTGCAGCCGAAGGCCTTCGTGTCGGTCACGGCGATGGTGTTGCCGCTGGACAGGGCGGCCAGGGCGTCGGTCAGGTCTCTCTTGGAAATGGCGCTCGGGTCCTTGCTGTCGTCGATGCGCCCGTGGTAACGGAGCGTGCCGGAGGCGTCGAAGAGGTAGGTCTCGGGAGTGAAGGAAGCGCCGAGAGCGTCGGCAAGGCGATTGTCGTTATCCTTCAAGATGGTGAAGGTGAAGCCGTGCTCCTTGGCGTGCGCGGCGATGGCGTCCGGCGATTCGGTGCGATTCGAGTTCACACCGACCACGTTGAAGCCACGCGCGTTCCACTGCTGGGCCAGCGCTTCCATTCGCTCGTTGTAGGCGTTGGAGACGGGGCACTGCACGGAAATGAAAATGACGAGGATGCCGTTCTTGCCGGCGTTGGCGGCTAGCGTAGCGGGCTGCCCGGACAGGGTAGCCAATTGGAGCGAGGGCATCTTGCTGCCGATCGGGGGAACGGCAGGAACCTCCTGGGCGAGCACGGCGCCGGCGGCCAGGGCAGCCAGGGTCAGAATCGCGAAGAGGCGAATGCGCATGGTTTCTCTCCCTCAGAGAAGGTTGCGGGCAAGCGCGGGCTCCGCACGGTGGTGAAGGCCCTGGCGCTCTCCCTATAGATGCGTTGGCGAGCCCAATTGTATACAGAATCGCACGGGTTGGGACCTGACGAGTGGATTTGCCTGTTGCGACAGGGAGCTGGACCCAAGTTGTGCCGGCGCGGCTTTGGTGATATAAAAAATCTGTTGGCGCGTTCCATGCTTCGCAGATGCGCCCGCCATTTTGATCGAGGAGGCCCTTGAGATGGCCTATGTAATTGCGGAACCCTGCGTCAACACGAAGGATACGGCGTGCGTTGACGTCTGCCCGGTGGACTGCATCCACCCGCGCAAGGACGAGCCGGCCTTCGCGAACGAAACGCAGCTCTATATTCATCCCACGGAGTGCATTGACTGCGGCGCGTGCGTGCCGGTGTGCCCGGTGACCGCGATTTTCGCCCTGGAAGATCTGCCGGAGAAGTGGGCCAGCTTCGCTCCTGTGAACGCCGAGTGGTACGAAAAGAAGCAGTAAGCTCTGGACATCTGTGAGTTTGGGCGGCCGGACGCCGCGCCTCAGGCGTGGTTTGGCCGCCGGCGACTTCGGCCGCGGGAGGCGCGCTTGCGCTTAGCCGCGGCCCTTTCCTTTTGTACGCGGCGCAGCCGCGGGTACTGCGACGGCAACGCCGCGCCCCTGCGGTCCAGGGCCAGCCATTCGCGCACCGCCTCCCGCAACTCCTCCAACTGGATTCCGCGGTATCCCGCAGCAAACTGCTGCACCTTTGCCAGACCGCGCTCCATCAGCGACCGCATGCCCGCCAGATTGTTCTTTTGATGGTGGTAGAAGGCGGCGGAGATCTGGATGATACCCTGCAGGAAGGTCTTGTCCGGCTCGGGCGCGATCAGCCAGACGGCCTCCCAGGATTCATGGGCGTGCCAGAATTCGCGGGAATTGAATTGCTGCATCCCGCGGACGAAGGCCGCATGCTTTTCGCGTTCGTTCATTTTGTGGCGCCGGCCTCAGCCTGCGCGTGGTCCTCACGCCGACGGGGCGGATTCGAACTGCTAGACTGGACCGATGTTAGAGCCTGTTCCTGCCTCGATGCAGTCCATTTCGACTGAGTTGCCGGGTGTGCGCCTGGCAGTGGTGCTGGCCCGCGGCGTGAGCGTCGGGCCGGCCGGGGCCGCGCTCGAAAGCGAGATCGCCGCATTCGCTGCGCGCATTACGCGGGAAACGACGCTCGAACAGCTTGCCTCGCGCGAGTCTGTGCAAGCAACGCGAGCGATGTTCCGCGCCTGGGGCGTCGACCCGACGCACTCGCGCCCCGCCGGCGAACAGCTTCTGCGGCGCGTGCTGCAAGGCAAGGGACTGTACCGCGTTTCGAACGTCGTGGATCTGAATAATCTGGGCTCGTGTGAGACGGGCTGGCCGTGGGGCAGCTTCGATCTGGCGCGCCTGCGCGCGCCGCTTGCGTTCCGCCACGGCCGCGCCGGCGAGAGCTATCTTGCCATCGGGAAGGAAACATGGGCGGTGGACGGGAAGCCGGTGCTGTGTGACGTGGAAGGGCCGTTCGGCAGCCCGATCCGCGATTCGCAGCGGACGATGGTGACCACGGAGACGCGCGACGTGCTCACGGTGGTTTTCGCGCCGGCAGGCGCGAGCGCGGACCTGCTGCGTCGTGTGGCAGCGCGGCACGCGGAACGAATGCGCGAATTCGCCGGGGCGGTTGAGACGCACTGTGGCCCGGATGTTTAGACACAGGGCGCCGCGACGGCGGAGAAACGGCGACTGGAACCGGCGCGTCTGTGAAATGAAGGATCGCCGGCCGATGCGCTCCCCACAACCACGCTGCCTCATCGCTGCATCCCTCCTTGCCGCGGCGCTTTCTCTCACCGGATGTTCTCGCGACGGGCCAACCCAAGCGAGCCAAGCGGCTGCAGCCACCGCGAGTGCGGTGAATGAAGAGCGTGTCCGCATCACCAACGGAGACGTCATGCTCGCAGGGACGCTCCTGCTTCCCGAAGGGAGGCAGCCGCGTCCGGCAGTGGTTCTTTTCCATGGATCGGGGCCGCAGGAGCGCGATCTCCGCACCGCGCGCTGGTTCGCGGAACACGGTGTCGCCGCGCTAGCGTACGACAAGAGAGGCGTGGGTGAATCCACCGGGGATTTTCGAAAAGGTCCGTTCATGGACCTGTGTGACGACGGGCTGGCGGCAATTGCCTACCTGAAATCCCGCAAAGAGGTCGATATCAAACGCATCGGCGTTTGGGGGTTGAGTCAGGGTGGATGGCTCGGGCCGATGGCTGCGTCCCGCTCTGGGGACGTGACCTGGGTGATTGCGGTATCGGGGCCGGGTGTCTCTCCCGGCGAGCAAATGATCGTTTATTACGCGAACGAGTTGCGCCGGCAGGACGTGCCCGAACGTGACGTCGAGGAAGCGAGCGCGCTAAGACGCGAGGTCTACGAGTACCTGTACGCGGGGAAGGGATACGAGAAGGTGAAAGCAGATCTGGACGCGGCGCGCCGAAAGCGATGGTACGCGCCGGTGAACGCCCAGCAGGACCGGCTTTTTGAACCTCTGCAGAGGCCCGGCGACCTGACCGACGAGAGGAGTCCCCGCGCGGTGCGTTTCGCGCGGGAGATGCATTACGATCCCGTTCCTGCGCTGGAGGCCTTGCGTGTTCCGGCACTGTTTCTGTTCGGAGACAAGGACTGGCTGATCCCCGTCGAAGAGAGCGTGAAAGTCATCCAGAGGGTGAAGGCCGGCGGCAATCACGACTTCACGATTCAGGTCTTTCAGAACGTAGACCACGGCATGTTCGTAACGGCCGGCGACGAGGCGGGCAGCAAGTCTCGGGAGTATGGGGCAGCAATGCAGGCCTGGCTTGCCGCGCACGTTCTGAATAAGACGCAGTAGGCGATGCGCGCTGCGCGAGCGGTGCTTCTACGGAAGCGTCGGGAGGGAATGTAGTAGTACGCCGCAAAGCAACTGCGGTATGGTACTCCTTCGCAGCGGGGGGAACCCCTTGTCGAAGTTTCGTCTTCTCCTACTCATCCACGCGCACCAACCCATCGGCAACTTCGACAGCGTATTCGAGAAGGCGTACAAGAAGTCCTATCTGCCCTTCGTCCAGGCCGTAGAGAGGCATCCCAAGATCCGCATCGGGCTGCACATCAGCGGGCCCCTGCTGGAATGGCTGGAGGCGCACCAACCCGACTACTTCGGCCTGCTGCGCAAGCTGGTAGACAAGGGCCAGATCGAAATGGTCGGCTCCGGTTTCTACGAGCCGATTCTGATTTCCATCCCTCCGGAAGACCGCATTGAGCAGATCCGGCGCATGTCCGACTACCTGGAAAAACAGTTCGCGCGCCGGCCGCAGGGCCTCTGGCTGACGGAGCGGGTATGGGAGCCGCAACTGCCCGGCTCACTGGCGACGGCCGGCGTGGAGTACACGCTGGTGGACGACATCCACTTTCTCGGCGCCGGCTTTGAGCTGGCGGACCTGTTCGGCTATTACCTGACGGAAGACCTGAACCAGGTGGTGAAGGTGATTCCGGGCCTGAAGCGGTTGCGCTACCTGGTGCCCTTCGGGCGCGTGGAAGAATCGATAGAGTTTCTGCGCCGCGCCGCGCAGGCCCATCCCGGCGGCATGGCGGCGATGGGAGACGACTGCGAGAAATTCGGCGTCTGGCCGGAGACGTATGACCACTGCTACGTGCACGGATGGCTCGATGGGTGGTTCACCGCGATCGAAAAAAGCTCGGACTGGCTGGAGACGGGACTGCCCGGGGACGTGATGGCCGCCTACCAGCCCCTGGGGCGTGCGGACCTGCCAGCAGCGTCCTACACAGAGCTGACCGAGTGGGCGCTGCCGACTCCCGCGCAGAAGCGATTCCACGTGATCCTGCAGGAGTTCCAGAACCGGCCGGATGTGCTGCCGTTTCTGAGGGGCAGCTTTTGGCGCACGTTCCTCACGAAATACAGCGAAGCCAACCTGCTGCACAAGAAGATGCTGGCCGTTTCCGCGAAGCACCGCAAACTGGCAACCGAGGTGCGCCGGGGATTGCCGCTGCGCCGCGCCGTGGATCAGGCGGGCCTGCACCTGCTGCGCGCACAGTGCAACGACGCGTACTGGCACGGAGTTTTCGGCGGGCTCTATGCGCCGCACCTGCGGGCGGCATTGTGGCGCGAACTGGTGATCGCGGAGAAGCTGGCGGACGCGGCCGACAACGGCGTACCCAGTTATGCCGAGGTGTATACGCTGGACTTCGACGCGGACGGACGCGAGGAGGTGTACCACGTCTCGGAGTCGTACGCCGCGCTGACCAAACCGTGGGACGGCGGCACGATGGTGGCGCTGGATTTTCGCGTGTCGGACGTCACGCTGATCAACTCGATCCAGCGCCGGCCCGAGGCATATCACGACAAGCTGCGGCACGCGGTCGCGGCCACACAGGCCGCCGCGACAGCGGGAGGCAGCGCGACGGGCGTAACGTCCATTCACGAAGGAACGCGCATGAAGGAGGCGGGGCTGGACCGGCATCTGCGCTACGACCGCTGGCTGCGCCACTGCTTCCGCCTGATGCTCTTCCCGGCCTGGAAGACGTGCGAGGACTACGGCGAGGTGCGGCTTGAGGAGTCGCCCGCGTTTGCCGGCGGCGAGTACGCCGTGGCGGCGGGCACTCCCGAGCGGCTGGAGATGCTGTTCCAGGCCCCGTACACGCGGCCCGGGCTGAAAGCGCCCGAAGGCAGGGTGCTCCAAGTCTCGAAGACGTTGCTGTTCTCGCGCACCGGCAAGGGGTTTGACGTGGCCTGCCACCTCGGGCTTTCCAACCACACGGGCGAGCCGCTGAGGCTGAACGTTGGACTGGAGATGGTGTTCAACCTGCTGGCGCCGGAAGCGCCGGACCGCTTCTTTGAATGGGGAGAAACGCGGCACCCGTTGCGGTGGACAGGCACAGCGCCGGGAGGCGAGCTGCGCATGGTGGACGAATGGCAGAATTTGACGATCGGGCTGTCCGCGGCGAACGCTCGGGAGTTCTGGATCGCGCCGATCGAGACCGTAACGGAGTCCGAAGAGGGATTCGAGCGCGTGTACCAGGGCTCGCAGGTGATGCCGATCTGGCCGCTGGAACTGCCTGTTGGCGGGCTGTGGACGGGACGATTGACGGTGCGCGTTGGGCTGGCACGGGCGCAGGCGCCGCCGCGGAAGAAATGAGGCGCGGGATTTCCCTTCGCGCAGTGCGTTTGCTAGAGTGGCGTGCTGGAGATTTTCGCGGGAGGCCGTATGGCGGTCAGCAAGGAATTGCTCGACATACTGGTTTGTCCGGTATGCAAGGCGCCAGTGAAGCTCACTCCGGACTCGCAGGGCCTGAAGTGCGGAAAGTGCAACCGCGTGTATCCGATTCGCGACGACATCCCCGTGATGCTGGTGGATGAAGCGCGCATCGACGGCAACTGAAATCGCTGGATCCGGCCCCATTCGAACCGTCTCACAGACTTCCGCAGGTTACCGGACAAGACGATGACTTCCGCTCGAAACGTCGTTCGCTGGCTGAAGGGCATGGCCGGCCGCCGTGTTGGCGTGGTCGGCGACTACATGCTGGATGGATACGTGTGGGGTAACGCGACGCGGCTCTCCCCGGAAGCGGCCGTGCCGGTGGTGGAGTTCGTCGCGGAAAGCGAATGCGCCGGGGGAGCCGGCAACGTGGCGGCGAATCTCGCGGCTCTGGGCGCGCAGGTGAGCGCGTTCGGAGTGTGCGGGGCCGACGGGGAGGGCGACCGCTTGCGTAGGGTGCTCGAGGCGCGGAAGGTGGCTGCCCACGGCATCCTGCCCGATGGGGGCCGGCGCACGACGCTGAAGACGCGCATCATCGCGCGGAACCAGCAAGTCGTGCGCGTGGACCGCGAGACGCGTACGGCGCTCAACGGAGACCTGGAGACGAAACTGATCGGAAAAGTGGCCGCCGCGCTCAAGGGGCCGCGCGGCCGACAGGGCCTGGACGCGCTGGTGATCTCCGACTACGACAAAGGCGTGGTCACCGACGAGGTGGCGCGGCGCGTCCTTGCGCTCTGCGAGAAGATGAGCGTGCCGGCGTTCGTCAAGCCGAAGTGGTCGATGCTTGCCATGTATCCCGGCGCCAGCGCGATCGTGCTGAACAGCAAGGAAGCGGGTTTTCTTGTAACGCGCGAGGTGGATGACGACGAGTCTGCGGAATATGCGGGCGCCCAGCTTCTGGAGAAATTCAAGTCCGGCGCGGTGGTGCTGACGCGTGGTGCGCGCGGCATGGCGGTGTTCGAAGCCGGCGCGACAAAGGGGTTCCACGTGGCGGCGCTGAGCCAGGAAGTGCCGTTCGGAACGCGCTTCGCCGGGCGGCCGGCGGCGGAGCGCGGGCTACAGGTGTTCGACGTGACGGGAGCGGGCGATACGGCCCTCGCGACGCTCGCGCTCGCGGTGGCGGCGGGAGCGCCGATTCGCGACGCCGCCGTGCTGGGGAATGCTGCGGCCGGCATCGTCGTCAGCAAGCTCGGCACGGCGACGGTGACTGCGGCAGAGTTGGCGGCGGTACTGCGCTCCGCATAGGCGCGAGTCCGGCCGGAACTAGCGCGAGCGGGGGACGTTCAGCTCCTCGGGCGCGAAACTGAAGGATTGATCGGAGCTTTCGATCCAGAGATTCACCGTCTTGTTGCTGCGGCTTTTCGGATCGTTGTCGGCGGGGAACGGTTCGTAGGGACTGACTCGCACAGTGACCACCACGCCGGACGCTTCGCCTCTCCGCTTGGCGGCGGCCAAATCAAAACTCTTCACGGGGCCAAAGCTCCCGGTGGGCCCCCAGTCGCCCATGAAATCGGTGAACGTGTAGCCGGAGGAGGGCTTCCAGGTGCGGTAGGCGGACTGAAAGTCGCCGGCCACCACCTGCTGGAGAAACAGGCGCGCCGTGGCCTTCTCCGCGCGGTAGCGAAGCGCCAGGAAGAGCAGCGTGGCGATGGCCAGCACCGCGACGCCACCGAGAACCACATAACGCGGCACCTTGCTCGGCGGCGGTCCAGCGTCTCCGTCAAGAATTCCCACGTTTGCCTGGCTCCTTCCGCGGCTAGCCGGTCGACTGCTTCGCAGCGACTGGAGAAAACCGTAGCAAATGCGCCCGCGCCGCGCAAACCGGCACCGCCATCACGGTGCCTGCGCTTTAGACACCGTTCAGGACGCGCCGGATTCGCCGGAGCCGGCGAGCGCGCCGCCCGCGCCTTCCGGCAGCTCGATGGCGTACTTCGTACGGGACTTTTCCTGATGCTCTTCGAGGGCCAGCTCGATAAGGCGATCGATCAACTGCGGGTAGGAGACGCCGCTGGCCTCCCACATCTTCGGGTACATGCTGATGGAAGTGAATCCAGGAATGCTGTTCAGCTCGTTGAGGTAGATCTTGCCTGTGCGCTTCTCGAGGAAAAAGTCGACGCGGGCCATGCCCCGGCATTCGATGGCCAGGAAGGCGCGGCGGGCGTAGTCCTGGAACCGCTTCACCTGGTCGGCGCTTAGCTTTGCGGGGATGCGGAGCTGCGTGCCTTCCTCAAGGTACTTTGCCGTGTAGTCGTAGAACTCGCGGTGAGGAATGATTTCGCCCGGCATGGCCGCTTCGGGTCGCTCGTTGCCCAGCACGGCGACTTCGATTTCGCGCGCGGTCACGGCGCGCTCGACCAGGATTTTCTGGGCGTACTGGCCAGCTTCGTCGAGAGCAGCGGCCAGGTCTTTTGCCGAACGCACCTTGGTCATGCCGACGGAGGAGCCCAGGGTGGCGGGCTTAACGAAGACAGGGTAGCGGAACTTTTTGGCGACGGCCTTCTTCACGCCGTCTGGACTGCGCTGCCATTCGAGGCGCGTCACTACGAGGAATTCCACCACGGGAATGCGCGCGTCGCGGAAAAGGCGCTTCTGGACGTCCTTATCCATGCCGACGGCGGAGGCAAGCACCCCGGCGCCGACGTAGGGCACGCCGGCCAATTCCAGCAGGCCCTGCACAGTGCCGTCTTCGCCGAATGTGCCGTGCAGCACGGGGAACATCACGTCAATGCGCGCGGGCGGTCCCGCGGGAGATTCCCCCACGGCCATTAGCGAGCCGGCGCTCGGGTCGGGCGGCAGGATTACGCGGTGGCCGCGCTTGAGCACCTGCGGCAGCAGTTTTTGCGCGCTATCGCCCACGAGCCAGCGGCCGTCCTTGGTGATGCCGATGGGTACGGCTTCGTATTTTTCGGGGTCGAGGGCCTTCAGGACGGACTGCGCCGAGGCGATGGAGACTTCGTGCTCGCCGGAACGCCCGCCAAAAAGGACGCCGACGCGTATGCGTTTTGCGGCCATGCAAGTCTCAGAGGATCTTCTTTCCCAGCCCGGACATTACCAGCTCAATGGCCAGAGCAGCGGTCTGGTTGTGCTGGTCAATCACCGGATTCACTTCCACGACTTCCAGGGAAACAACGGCTTTGGTGTCGGCAATCATCTCCATGGCCAGATGCGCCTCGCGGTAGGTGACTCCCCCGCGGACGGGCGTGCCGACGCCGGGCGCGTCGGAGGGATCCACAAAATCCAGGTCGAGGCTGACGGAAACACCGTCCGTTTCGTCCTGCGCAAAGCGCAGCGCCTCGGCCATCACCTCGCGCATGCCGCGTTCGTCCAGGTCGCGCATGGTAAAGACGTGCACCCCGGATTCCTTGATGATCTTGCGTTCCTTGGCGTCGATGTCGCGTACGCCAACCATGCAGATATTGTGGGGGTTGACCATCGGCTTAGGGCCAAGGATCTGCGTCAATTCATCGGGACCGTATCCGGCGATGGCGGCCAGGGGCATGCCATGAATATTGCCGGAAGGAGAGGAATCGGGCGTGTTCATGTCCGCGTGCGCGTCGAGCCAGACGAGGCCCGTGCGCTTTTCGCGCTTGCGGAAAAAGGAGCCGACGCCGGCAACCGTGCCCAGGGCCACGGAATGATCGCCACCCATCACCAACGGCATCATGCTGTCTTCCAAAGCTTTTTCCACCATCTGCGCCAGGCCTTTGGCGGTCTCGACGATCTCGGCCATGTATTTGGCGCGCTTCTCGCCGTAGTGCTGCTCTTCGGGCTGTTTGACGATGATGTTGCCGATGTCCTCGACCTGGTGGCCGATGGATTTGAGGTGCTGGGCGATTCCGCCCACGCGCAGCGCGGAAGGGCCCATGTCCACGCCACGGCGGCTGGCGCCGAGGTCCATGGGTACGCCGATCATGCGGATCTTGTGCGGCATAGCGTCGCGTCCGGTGGCGGGAAGGCCGGGGGATGCTCCCGCGCGGGATTCAAGGATATATGCGGTAAAGCATGCGAGGGAAGGGAATCACCTCACGGATGTGCGCGGTTCCACAAATCCAGGCTACGGTGCGTTCGATGCCCAGGCCGAAGCCGGAGTGGGGCACGCTGCCGTAGCGGCGCAGGTCTAGGTACCACTGAAAAGGCTTCTCAGGCAGGTTGTGCTCGTGCAGGCGGCGGACCAGCAGGTCGTAGTCGTGAATCCGCTGGCTGCCGCCGATGATTTCGCCGTAGCCTTCCGGCGCGAGCATGTCGAAGGCCAGCGCCAGTTCGGGGCGCTGCGCGTCGGGCTGCATGTAGAAGGCCTTGATGGCTGTAGGGTAGTGATGGACCATCACGGGACGGTCGTATTGCGAGGAGAGAACCGTCTCTTCGTCGCCGCCGAAGTCGTCGCCCCATTTCACATCCTTGCCGTTCTTCTGGAGGATTTGGACGGCCTCGTCGTAGGAGATGCGCGGGAACGGCGGCTCGACGGCGGCCAGCTTTGAGACGTCGCGGCCGATGACCTCCAGTTCGCGCGCGCAGTGTTTGGTCACGTCCTGCACGATGGCGGAGACGAGATGCTCGCCGAGCACCATCATGTCTTCCAGCACTGCGTAAGCCGCCTCCGGTTCGAGCATCCAGAACTCAGTGAGGTGGCGGCGCGTCTTCGATTTCTCGGCGCGGAACACCGGGCCGAAGGTGTAGACCTTGCCGAGGGCCGCGGCCGTGGCCTCAATATAAAGCTGGCCGGACTGCGTCAAGTAGGCTTTGCCTTCGTCGAAGTAGTCGACTTCGAAGAGCGTGGAGGTGCCTTCGCACGCCGCGGGTGTGAACATCGGCGCGTCAGTGAGCGTGTAGCCCTGCTCGTCAAGAAAGTTGCGTCCCGCGTGGACCGCTCGCGCGCGCACGCGCAGGATGGCGGCCTGGCGGGGCGTGCGCATCCACAAATGGCGGTTTTCCAGCAGGAAGTCGGGACCGTGCTCCTTGAGCTGGATGGGATACGGCTGGCTCTCTGGAATCTTCTGCACCACCTGGATTTCTGTGATGTGCAGCTCGAAGCCGCCGGGCGCGCGGGCGTCGGGGTTCACTTTGCCGGTCACGATGCAGCTTGATTCCTGCGTGAGGCCCTTCAGCGCTTCGAAGGCCGTCGCGTTCTCCTTGAACGCGACGACACCCTGAATCGTGCCTGTGCCGTCCCGGAAGATGGGGAACAGCAGCTTGCCGGATTCGCGCAGGTTGTAGAGCCAGCCACGGATGGTGACGCTTTGGCCCGCATGCTGGCCAACCGAGTCAATGGTGACGACGGGCATAAGGGTCTTCGTGTTCCTTTCCAGTTTGGCTTCGCGGGCGCCGGACCCTCACGCGCCGGCAGCCCGCTGCTTACCGGCCGCGGCAGCTTCCAGACGCTCGAAAGCGGCGAGGGCGGTCGCGAGCGGCCGGGCGTCCGCCGGAGACTCGCGGATTTCGAGCGTCAG
>Ga0335080_10001877_pt1 | contig 20877 bp, 19 predicted proteins | sample Lox_Sample_34_FD_206720 | JGI IMG/M metagenome (GOLD analysis project Ga0335080, IMG submission 206720) | Soil microbial communities from Loxahatchee National Wildlife Refuge, Florida, United States - Lox_Sample_3.4 | ecosystem: Environmental > Terrestrial > Soil > Wetlands | place: USA...
TGCCCGCCAATTAGATTTGCGTTGGCGCAGCCGTCCTGCGGGTGCGCAGTTCCGGCCGGGCACAGATTGTCACTCATTTTATTCTTGGTAAAGTCGAGCATTCCAATCAGCACCTTTGCGACTGCTAGAAATAGTAGTCGAGCGGGTATTTCCCTCTCGCGTTTTGCGCTGATGACGACATTCGGACGACGGACCTCGCGGTGCGCATGGGCGCAACATTCATCGCGTTGGCGATTCGATGGTAGCCCGGAGCGCGACTGGAGTCTGTGAGCAATGACACTCATTGGCCCGAAACCGATGGTTCTTCGGGTCAGCTAAGTTCCCAGATACGCAGACGAGCCATCGATGCCGGAACAGGCCGTAAAACCGCCCACACTGAAGTTGAGGTCAACAAGTTGCCAGGTTCCCGGTTGGCGACCACTCGCTACTCGGCGATTTTCAGGCGATTTATCTCTGAAGGTATACTTCTCTGCAAACTGAGAGAGCCTATGCCGGACGCCGTTCCATCAGCTCCGCGCCTGCGTTCCCGTGCTGCCGTCGTATCTCGTGCCATCCTGCTCGGCATCGTGATCGGCATGACTGCCGCCAATGCCTGGCCACTTCTCTTGCTTAATCTGAGTGTGCCCTTCGCCGTAGCCACCGAGACTTTGTTTCTTGGCTTCTACGTTTACTGGGTCTCAGGCAGTGGCCCGCCGCGTCAGTGGCGCGCCTTCCGGGCCGCGTGCTTTCGCGTCCATGCGCTCGTGCCCTCCGAATGGGCCTGGGGATTGATTGCAGCCATCGGCTTTGCCCTCACGATCCATTCATCCATCGTGCTGCTCTTCCGTTTTGAACCGTATCCTGCGGCGTCATTTCACCGCGGCTACGATTTTTCATTCATCTCCTCGCGTTCGTTGCAGTGGCTGGCTTGCGTCTTCTCTGCTATTTCCGCGGGCGTTTGCGAAGAGACAGGGTTTCGCGGCTACATGCAGCGGCCCATCGAGCGGTGCATCGGGCCCGCGCCCGCGATCTTCATCTCCTCGTTGTTTTTCGCGCTGATTCACCTCAGCAAAAGCTGGGCGTTGCTTGGCATGGTGCCCATCATTTTTGGCGCCGGACTTCTGCTTGGATTGTTGGCGCGTGCCTCCGATAGCCTAATTTTCTGTATGATCGGCCACACCGTTATGGACGTCGGCCTGTTCGCCTATTGGTGGACGCAGATCGCGGGCGTATTCGGGCAAAATCCCCTTTCCCAAAGTGGCTTGGATTTCGCTTTCCTGTTGGAATGTGCAACGTTCGTTCTCTTTCTTTCGTTGACGCTATTCGCAATTCGCAAACTCGGGTTATCGCGAATCTTCTAGAAGGTCCCGCCGCGGTCCATTTATTTGGAGCCGAAGGCGAAAATTCGGCATACTGCCGAGTTGCCGACTACTCACTCACGAAGCCGAAAATCTGCGAATTCGCACACACCTTGAAGAGGGTCGATGAGTGATTTGGCCTGAACTAATCGATTGAGGTCGAACCTTCTGATTTGTCCGTGATTCAGGAGCAAGGGCCATTTGATGGCCGAAGAGGAGTCCGAGGGCGTTTTTCACCCTGGACTGGCAGAGAATGAGCAAGCACTGGGCTCGCAGTCACCGACTTCTACGCTTCAATGCGGTATAAAGCTTCGACTGTGTCTTTCGGTCTTTCCGGAGTGTAAATGATATCCATGGAAGAGCAGGCTTCCCAGCGCAGGCGCCGAGACTACAAGTTATTGGCAGTAATGGCTTTCAATCTTGTAGCCGTGTGGTTCATCACTGGCATAATCTCCCTCGATACAAAACATCGCCTCGCCACAATGGAAATGGCAGCGCTCCTCGTGGTTCCCTTAATTGTGCTTTATGTGCGCGGCAACTGGGCGCCAAAACTCTGGATGGCGAGCGTGGTTGTGCTTCTTCCGCTTTGGTTTAGCACATACAGCTTGTTGCATGAACTGAGCCACGTAGTTGGCTTTCTTGCGGTCGGCGAGAAGGTCGTCGATTACCATTTGATTCCGCACTTCTGGAAAGGTGAATTCACATCCGGCTGGGTTTCAAGCTACGTTATTCAGGGCTGGCGAGGTGTCCTGCCAGGCCTCTTCCCTTACTTGAGAGATTTTCTCTTCTTAATCGCCGGCTGGGTGATTCTGAAATCTAAACGGATCGGCAATTGCTTTCTCGTTGGATTGGTGTTCGTCCTATTCTGCTTGAGCCCGCTGTTTGACATTGCAGATAACTACTTCAGCGGATATTTGGTACAACATGCCACTGGTAACGACTTTCTAGGGACTGCCATGAAGATCGGAGGGATCGGGACGAACGTAATCGGCGTCCTCCTGTTGAGCTTTGCTTCTTATGTCGGAGCCCGAATACTGTGGCTCTACACTAATTTTCCTTGCAAGGTGGCTGAACGTGACTAGCAAGGCTCAGATCGCATCCTGGTAAGCGTTGACCGTAGCTTTGGATTCGGGCGGATTGTCACGAGCCTACATCGGAACTTTAGGCTTCGGCCTCAACGAGCGCGTATCGCCAAGTCACTCATCGAGTCAAATTGGGGGCTCTGGTCGAATGACCGGGGACTGTCAGTTTGAGGTCAACAAATTGCCAGGTTCCCCATTGCCGACAATACACCAACGACGGGGTAGCACATTGCGATGCCAAGGCATTCACGTTGATCGGATGTGGCAGTCGGAGGTGTTTAGAACGGCGTGCTACTGGTTCGCCGGAGGATTTACCTCGGGCTGCGGTATCGCGTCGGGCTCATCGAGGAAGAACGTGACCACTTCTTCAAAGACTTCTTTACCAACGTTCACTGCGCGGTGAACGCGATTACTTGGCTCCGACCAATCCACTTCGCCAACCGAGATTTTCGATTCCAGTGGTTCTTCGCCATCCCGAAACTCGATTCGGAGCAAATCGCCACTCAATACCACCGTTACTCGATGATAGGGATCGCGGTGCCAAGGTGTTGCATCTCCCGGCAAGAGCCTTTGTCGCCGGACAAGATATTTTCCCCGATGATGCAGGACCTCTTGGCTTGCTGCCATGGAACTGTTGTAGCCTCATTGTTCTTATCCGGCAAGCTCGAATATCCGCGTGTTAACCGCGTACTCAGAACTAACGGAAAATGAGGCGAAGAACCGGAAAAGGTCCGAGTAGGCGACCACTCGCTCGGAATCGCTTCAATGATTAAATAACGAACCCTTACTTTCAGCCCTCCCCACCGTCCAAGCACGTATGAGGCCTTCCATTCAAATTGGAGTCGTGCTATTGGGAGCCGCATTCACCATTGCGCCAGCCACGGTGCAAGCGCAGGCAGCACGCATTTCACAAATCATCGAAGAGCCAAATCCACTGCAGCTGTATTCGGGTGGTTCGCAAGGCTACCTGGGAGTGCTGGTCGGCGATGTGGATAGCGATTCGCCAAACAAGTTCAGGCTGAAAGAGGTGCGCGGCGCGTTGATCCGCCTTATCGATCACGATGCGCCCGCAGCGCAGGCATTGCGCGTGAATGATGTTCTGCTCGAGGTAAACGGACAGGTTGTGGAGAGCGCAGAAGCATTCGGACGCATGATGCGCGAGCTTCCGCCGGGCCACAAGATCTCGCTGCTGGTCAGCCGCGATGGACGGACGCAGACCATCTCGGTGCAGCTTGCGGATCGCAAGAAGATGGAGAGCGACGCCGAGCAACGTCTTCCCTTACCCCGCAGCTGTCCTCTGCTTTGGCGGTTTGGCTTCCCCCCCCGTTGCCGACCATAAACCTTTTGGAGTATCGGCAGCACCGAGCTCGTACGGTCGATCACCAGGGTTGCTCAGGCCGGTCCTCGGGATTCCGGGCGAGTCACCGGCGACTGTCGAATTGAGGACAAGAAGTTGTCAACTTCCCCAACGGCGACAATTCGCGCCTAACTCGGAAAAGTCCCGGAAAAATGTGACACTTCAAAAGGTGTACGAAGGTGCCATTGCAGCCACTTTCTTCCAGCTAACCTGATGTCATTTCGACATGAAAAGCGCGGACAAGGCGATCATCACATCGGGCTTAATTGTCATGACATCTACCGGCGGGCTTGCTGCCGTCCGTGGTTGGGGAACGGTGCTATATCAAATGGTGGTTCTCGGCGCTTGGTCAATCGTCGCGCATTCTACAGCGGGCTCGTTTGCCGACCAACATCACACAATCGTTTGGATGGTCGCGCTGCTGCTGAATACTTTGGGATTCGCGATTGTCGGCGCGCCACTTTGGCTTATCTCTCGAAGCCGTCTACCAAGATCAGGACCAATTCTCATCATTTGCTGGACCGCCCTATATCTAGCGATGCTTTTCGTCTTGTTTCCCGCCCAAGATGGACCATAGTACCCGGCTAACCGGCAACTCGGAACCATGGAATTTTATGGTTCGATGCGGATGCACTTGCCATAGATTCCATTCGCGCCGACCCAGCCATTCACCAACCCTCGATTATTCCCGATCTGGAAACGTGGACCGCTGATGGCTTTGATGAGGTGCAGGTATTCATTCCCGCGGACCTTACACAGCACGATATCTCCAACCGACAGAGTGGAGTGATCGACTGGCGCTACAGTGCAGAGTTGGCCAGACTCGATCTTCCCCTTCATCGACGCGCCTCGCGGACGGAAGGAGACTGTTTCTCCAGCCTGGAGTTTGGAAATGTAATGTGATGCCCAGCCCACGATCAGTCTCCCAAATGCGATTCCAAACAAAGTATCCACCTGGGGGACCATTCGTGGTCCAGTCACCGGCCACTGTCGAATTGAGGCCATTTTGTTGTCAGTGTCGACACAACTCTGGGCTAAGTCGGCTCCCATTCAATCGACGCCTAGGTCCTTGGCAATTCTGCGCTATGCGTCACTTCTTCGGGTTTCAGTCCCTGCTGGTCTACGAATATGGTCACCGATCACTGCATTCGCAAACTGCATCCCGGCGGAGCCTGTCCGAAGCTCATTCTGACGATCGCTATGGCTCGATCCAGTCCAACGCATAGACATCCTGAGTCCCCCGATCGCGCAGCAGGAGAGCTGAGCCATCGGGCGCAACTGAAACCGATCCGCCGCCCAGCCCGGTGAAAACAAAGTCCTTCAGGTCGACCATCTTCTCCACCTTTCGATCTGCAATCCGAATGCGCTCTACCGCGCCCGAATCCGTCAGATCTTTCAGATAGAGATACTGGCTGTCTCTCGACCAGTTGATCCAGCTCATCGTACCCTTGCCAATCTCCTTCCACATTTGCGTCTGGAAATCGAAGAGCATCAGGCGAGTCGAGTCGGTGGTCATCGCCGCCAGGTACCGCCCATCGGGCGACCAGCGCGGCGAGAACATCTTCTCCGAACCTGGAACCAGCGAGATCTGCCCCGATTGCACGTCGAGAATCCTGATTGCCGGCCCGTCAATCGCGTTCGCATCATTTGCATCGTTGCCAAACGCAATGCGCTTTCCGTCCGACGACCAGGTGGGATCTTGCTCATTCTGCGGATCGGATGGCAGCAGTTCACGCGGAGCTCCCCCCGCTGCGGGCATCATGTACATCCTCCCTGGATGACTTTGTCCCCCCGGAAAATCAAAGAACAGGATCGTCTCGCCATTCGGCGACCACCGCGGCAATACTGGCTTGATCGGCCCGAACGTCAGTTGCACACGATCTGTTCCATCCAGGTTGCTCTTCCACAGATCACCCTGCGGATACGACACATAGACGACCTGCTTACCGTCTCGAGAAGCTTCCATCCAATCAGCTGAAATTCCCCCAAGGAATAGCGACGGTTTGCCGACCTTTGGATCGAAACTCGTCAACTCTCCGCGAAACGTCATTCCCACCACGAAAAGCCTCTTGCCATCCTTGCTCGGCAGAGGAGATTGAAGCTGCATGGGGCTCGAGGTGAGCTGCACTGGCCTCGGCTTTCCACGAAACAACCCTTTGCGGTTGCGAAGCGCCCAGATCTGGCCCCCCGACTGGAAAACGAAGTACTTCCCGTCCGTTGTCCACTTCCCGCAGCACTCGTTCGTGTTGTTTGACCAATTCGCAATTAATGGACGCGGATTCGACTCCTTGATAGAGACAGTCCAGATGGTTCGCTCACCCGCCACCACGCTCGTTCCGCTTTGCGAGATCTCCTCGGTCTCAACCTCCACATCGGAATCATCCGGAGAAATCGCCAGGCCCGAAACGATGTTCTTCATCGTTGCGATCTTGCGAGCGTTGCTTCCGTCTCCATCGGCAAGAAAAACATCCCGATCCCTTGCATACGCCAGGCGCTCCCCGTCTGCTGACCACGTTGCAACATGGCCGGTTGCATCGCCAAGACGCCGCGGAGAACCTCCCAGCACTGGCAGGCTCCACATCGGGCCCGTTGCCGGAAAACCTGTCCCCTCGATGATCAAAAACGAAGACCCATCGGGCGCGAGATTCGCCGGAAACATATCGGCGCCCGGCATCGAAATGTGCGTGGCCTCGCCGCCCTGAACCGGGATGGCCACTGTACCCTCTGTGCCCGAATCGCCCAACGCCAGAAAGACCCTTGAACCATCCGTTCCCACAAGTGACTTCGGATTCCCGTCGTGCGTCAGCTGTAAGTAATTCGCAACCTCCGGCGCCGGAATGGGGCGCATCCACAGCCACGCCCCGGCAGCGCAGACAACCAGCAGAGCGAGAGCCGTGAGAATCAATGATCTTCTCGATCGCGCCGGTCGCTCCCCTTGAAACCCTCGGGGCATCGTGAAAGTGGAGTGCCCGGAATCTGACATCGCTTCAAGAGCAAAGCCTAGATCCGAAGCAGACTGAAAGCGTTGCTCCGGATTCTTCTCGAGTCCGCGCTGGACAACTCGTTCCACTCCCGGAGGAAGGCTCGGATTCACCTGCGTAATCGGTGGGGGCTCCTCGTTCAGAATCGCGCTCATCGCATCGATCGAGGTGGCCTTCTGAAACGCACGCTGGCCGGTGAGCATTTCATACAGCACTGCAGAAAAGGTAAAAATGTCCGATCGCTGATCCGTAACCTGCCCGCGCACTTGCTCCGGAGACATGTAGCCCATCGAGCCCATCATCATCCCTGGAACCGTCTGCACATCGTGCGGAGCTTGTGAAAGCGTTGTGAGCTTTGGCTGCGTTAGCCGAGCCAGGCCAAAGTCGAGAATCTTAACCTGTCCGTCCTTTGTCAGGAAAAGGTTTTCAGGTTTCAGATCGCGATGCACAATCCCTTTCTCGTGCGCCGCGGCAAGCCCCTTGGCGATTTGTATGCCGAAGTCGATCACCTTCCGCAACGGCAAAGCACCTCGCTTCAGCCGATCTCGCAAAGTCTCGCCTTCAAGCAGTTCTGAAACCAGGTAAGGCGCATCCTCGAACATGCCCATCTGATAAACCGCTAGAATGTTCGGATGATTCAAAGCTGCCGCCGCGCGCGCTTCCTGCTCGAATCTCCGAAGACGCTCCGGCTCCGGCTTCATGAAACCCGGCAGCACCTTGATGGCGACCTCGCGATTCAGCCGTAGATCGGCCGCGCGATACACTTCGCCCATGCCACCCGCACCTACCAGCGCAAGGATCTCGTAATGGTCTATGAACTGGTGCTCTCCGAGTGGCATCTTGCGCGATTATACCGTCCTGTGCGGATATTCCTCTGCACCTAACAAATTGAGATCACAGACTATAGCCTCTGACACAGTTGATCCCTTCCGGCCAGACTGGCGCCACAGGTTCATTCCCAATCCCGCCGCGCCCTGTATACTTGAGCCGTTCCGGGCAATTCCTGGCTTTGGCAAGCGGACTCAAGTGTCGGTTCGAAGAGGTGTTTGAACGCTCCTCAGTCTGGTCCATTTCCACGGCACTCTAGCTGCCGTTGAGAACTCATGGCCGTTCCTGAAAGACGCCTGATTAGAGGTAACAGTTGCCCAACGTCCTCGCTCAACCGGATTCCCAGACCGCTGCCCTGAAACCTCTCTGTGTCGATCTCGATGGAACGCTGGTCAAATCGGACACACTCGTTGACTCTCTGCTGGTCATGGTCCGCAGCCGCCCACTGCTCCTCTCTCGCCTTCCTGGGCGCCTCCTGCACGGCAAAGCGGCCCTCAAGGCTTTCGTCACCGGCCACATCGAACTCGATGTCCCTCATCTACCCTACAATCGCAAGCTTTTGCAGTTTCTGCAGAAGGAACGCTCCGCTGGCCGCCGGCTTTATCTCACCACCGGTGCGGACCAGCGCCTGGCACAGCGCGTCGCCAATCATCTGGGCATCTTCAACGGCGTTCTCGGCAGCGATGGCGCGATCAACCTGACTGGAAACAGAAAACTCTCAAGTCTGCAAGGCCAATTCGGCAATAGCGGATTTGCCTACATCGGAAATGGCGTCGCCGATCTGCCGCTGCTCTCAGACGCCTCTGAAACCATGGTGGCGAATCCAAGCCGCGGCCTGCGCAGCCGCATGCGCAAGCTGGGAATAACGCCAACTCAAGTCTTTGAAGAACGTACCAATCCTCTTGGATCCTTTATCACAGCACTGCGCACCCATCAGTGGGCCAAGAACCTGCTCATCTTTCTCCCGCCGCTGCTGGCGCACAATCGATCCATCGCGACGCTGGGGCAGGCCCTCCTCGCTTTCTTGAGTTTCTGCTGCGTCGCGTCCTCGACTTATATGGTCAATGATCTTCTCGATATTGAGGCCGACCGGCGCAGTTCGACCAAGCGCCGCCGTCCGTTTGCCTCCGGTGATCTGTCCCCATCTGCCGGCCTCATCGCCTCGGTCTTGTTGATCAGCGCGGGATTCGCTATTGCGCGGTTGCTTCCTAGCGATTTCCTGCTCTGGCTCCTCTTTTACTCTGCCAGCACTCTGCTCTACTCCATGTATCTGAAAAGCGTTCCACTCGTGGATGTTCTGGTGCTTTCAGGTCTATACACCCTGCGGCTGCTTGCGGGCGGCGCAGCCACCGAAACGCCTATCTCCCACTGGCTCGCCGGCTTCGCGATCTTCCTGTTTTTCTCGCTCGCCATCGTCAAGCGCTTTGCAGAACTGGAAAACGTTCGCCTCGCAGGAAATCAGCTCAAAAACGGACGCGGATACCTCATGAGCGACATCGAACAGATCCGCTCCTTCGGCACCGCCAGCGCCTTCGCTGCTGTGGTTGTCTTCGCCAACTACATCAGTAGCCAGGACGTGGTGAAGCTCTATCACCACCCGCGATATCTGTGGTTGATCGTTCCTTTGATGATCCTGTGGTTGTGTCGCGTCTGGCTTCTGGCAACACGCGGCGAGCTGGACGAGGACCCCGTCGCCTTTGCACTCACTGACGCCGCCAGCCTTGCCATGGGCGCTGCTGTCTTCGTTATCGTGCTGACGGCAATCTGATCAGCCGCACGCCGCGATCAGCTGAACAGGTCCTTCATCTTGTCCAGAAGCCCCGGCGAAGTCGGCTTGTTTTCAATCGACATCGTCTTGCCGAGTTCAGCAATCAGGTCGCGCTGTGCGCGGCTCAGCTTCTTGGGAATCTGAACGATGACCTTCACAATCAGGTCTCCCCGGCCCTTCTCGTTGAGATATGGAACGCCCTTTCCGCGAATGCGCAGTTCCTTCCCGCTCTGCGTTCCCTCTGGAATCTTCAGCATTACCGGACCATCCACGCCCGCAATCTCGATTTCCGCTCCAAGCGACGCCTGCGGGAAACTGACGGGGATTACGCAATGCAGGTTCTGCCCCTCGCGTTCGAAGAAGTCGTGTTGCCGGATCGACAGCACAACATAGAGGTCTCCGCCCTGGCCATTTCCGCGACCCACATCGCCTTCGCCGGTGTAGCGGATCCGCGTTCCTTCTTCCACTCCCGGTGGAACCTTGACCGTGAGCTTGATCTCCTTGGTCAGCCGTGTCTCGCCCCGGCACGTCTGGCACGGATCGCTGATAATCGATCCTCTTCCACCGCAAGTGCTGCACGTCCGCGCAACCGAGAAGAATCCCTGCTGATATCGGATCTGTCCCCGTCCCTGGCACTGCGGACAAACCGATGGCCCCCGGCCCGACGCACTTCCTGTTCCCTTGCACGTCTCGCAGGACTCCAGCCGCCGGATCCTGATCTCCTTCTCCGTCCCGAAGATCGCTTCTTCAAAATCGATTGTGAGATCGTAGCGCAGATCGTCCCCACGCACCTGCCGCGACGCTCTCTGCTGCCCGCCCATGTTGAACATCTCGCCAAATAAATCGCCGAAGATGTCCCCAAGGTCCACGGCTCCCGAGAATCCGCCAAACCCGCCCGGCCCCCCGCCGCTCACTCCGGCATGGCCAAATCGGTCGTAGGCCGCGCGCTTATCGGCATCGCTCAATACCTGGTATGCCTCGCTGGCCTCTTTGAACTTCTCTTCCGCCGCGTGGTCACCCGGATTCCGGTCAGGATGATACTTCAGCGCAAGCTTGCGATATGCGCTCTTCAGTTCCTGTTCGCTCGCGTCCCGAGATACACCAAGGACTTCGTAGTAATCTGCTTTACTCACTCTCGTGTTCAAACCTGTTAAATCCTTCTTCTATAGATGGGCCGCGATCCCCTTCGATGCAGGACCTCTCGACCCGGATACGTGCTCTTTGTTCACTCGCTCTTCTGTTTCGGGTTGGACACTACACGTACCAGCGCGGGCCTCAGTAACTTCTCGCGCAACCGGTATCCGCGGCGAATCTCTTCCGCTACGTGCTGATCAGGCAAATCCTCACGCTCCACAGATCCCATCGCCTCATGGTGCCGCGGATCAAACTCCTCGCCGACCGACGCCACTGGCTGAACTTGCAGGCCGCGCAGAATCTCCTCCATCTGCTTCACAATCAGTTCCACGCCTGCCTTCAGTTGCTCCGTCGTGCCAGCCGATTTGAGCGCCAGCTCAAAATTGTCCAGCACCGGCAGAAACTGCTCCACTACCGATCCCGTAGCATAGTCGCGGAAATCCGCCTTCTCTCTCTCTGCTCGCTTCCGCGCGTTTTCAAACTCGGCTTGCAAACGTGCCAGTCGATCGATCAGAGCGTCCCGTTCCTTCTTCAACTGTTCAGACTCGGTCTGTAACTGGTCGAATTCCGCTCTGCTTACGGGTGCCTCCTCGGCTCTCACCTCTGCCGCTGGCGTTTCCGCCGCCTCCTCTGCTGCCCTCTCTGGAGCAGCACTCTCCGTGGCTTCCAAAGCCGTCAATTCTGATTCCTTCTCTGCCATATTTCTACGTATTCCCCAAATATTTCGCTTCTTAGTCAATGATAAATTCCTCGGCCGGTACCGCGCTCGTTGCCTTGCTTGTATCAGGGCATGACTTTAGTCGTGCCGTAAAACTAACTACGAGAGGATGGGCTTAGACCCTGCCACCTGAGTCGCATCTGACGTTGCGCACCGTTCCACAGGTGCTGTCAAAAAAGCGCTCTGCTCTGGACCACTCAGACTCAAATTGCGCTAATTCACCCGGGAATCACCTACTGCGCCGGTATCTCCAGGATGCGCTCCGAAAGCCTTGCCACATAACGCACTGCCTGGATCATCTCCTGGTATTGGATGCGGGTCGGTGCAATCACTGCCACGGTCCCAAGGCTGGTCCCTCCCAGCCGTGCTGGTGCACCGATCAGCACCAGGTCCTGCATCGCCGGGGAAGCTTCATCAAGCCCTACAACCACTCTCACCTCTTGCTGACTCCCATTTACATAAGCCGTAAGTAAATCCACCAGCCGCTGCTTGGCTTCGAGCGCTAGCAGCATCTGCTTCAGCCGTTCCCGGTCCGCCTCCACCGCGATCAGGTTTGCCATCCCCTCCAGATAGAGAACCGGCGCACCGTCACCCACCGTAAGCGCGCCCTTCCGGCAAAGCTCCTCGACAGACGCCAGCAGTTGGTTGTAAGCCGCCCTCTCCTCCTCCATCCGTCGCGCAATCTCCACCCGGATACGCTCGATCGGCCAACCGTGAAAGCTCTCGTTCAGATATCGTCCTGCGGTCTCCAGTTCAAGATGCGTCATCTCCCGATCCAGAACCAGGACCCGGTCCAGCACTGCTCCCGCTTGAGTCACCAGGACCGCCAGCACCCGCCCCGCCGAAAGCCTCGAGAAATGAACATGTTCCAGCACCTGATCTCCGGTCCCGCTGGCCAGCGCTACCCCCAGCCCACTCGAAATTAGAGCAAGCACATGCGACGTCCGCTCGAGATATTCGCTCGAGCTGGTTACGCCTGAAAAACTCTCCTCGATCTGGCCTCTCCTCTGCTCGCTTAGCGGCATTCCAGTTGGAGTTACCGTCGTAAATGTCGCCCCGCCCACTCCAGCCCGTCCCATCTGCGCGTCGGGTCGCGTAATCTGCTCCACGTAATAACGGAATGCCGCCGCCGTGGGCACGCGCCCCGCCGACGTATGCGGCTGTTCCAGCAACCCCGCCTCCCCCAGCGATGCCATCACGTTGCGGATAGTCGCCGAGCTCAGTCCCTCTCTGTGCGTGAAATGATCGGCCACAGTCTGTGAGGCCACGGGTTCCCCGGTAGCAATATAGAGCTCGATAATCCCCGTAAGAACCAGCCGCTCCCGCGGGCTCACGCGCGTCTCAGGCATCTGCTACCTCGTCACCCCACTCGCCAACCCCAAGGGCGGGCCAAGCAGAATGCTAATCCCCTCATAGTGCGATGCTTAGGTCCTCGTATGAGTAGGATTCTCCTTCATAATTCTAAATCGCACAGTGGCCGTGTCAAGGTGCCCACACGTCCCATAACCGTATGTTTCGCCCCGAACAAGCTTTGGAGCAACCGAAACACCGTTGACGCTTTCCTAGTGAATGTGAAAACGGCATGAAGACGGGAGGGCACCATGGCAAAGAAATCGGCCAGGAGTTTGAGCAACCCGGTCCTCCTCAAGCCGGTGCATAAGAGCGACGGCATCCTTCAGGTCATCGTCGAAACCCCCAAGGGCAGTCGTAACAAATTCGCCTTCGACGAAAAACAGAAAATCTTCACGGTCAAGAAAGTCCTACCCGCCGGTATGACCTTTCCTTACGACTTCGGCTTCCTTCCTCGCACCCAGGCGCCCGACGGCGACCCCATAGACGTCCTTCTCCTGATGGACGAGCCGGCATTCCCCGGCATCGCTGTGCGTGCACGGCTCCTCGGCATCATCGAGGGAGAACAAATCGAAGGCAAAAAAAAGATCCGCAATGACCGACTCCTCGCCGTCGCTGAGATGAACCACGAATATGCCTACATAAAAGAACTCAAGGACCTGCCGAGACAGTTCGTCCACGAACTCGAAGAGTTCTTCGTAAACTACCACCGCCTCGAAGGCAAGCAGTACAAGCTCCTCGGCTGCAAAGACGCTACCGCCGCCATGCGCATGATCCAGAAGGCGCAGCGCGCCGCCTGAGGGCCTCTGAACAATGCAGCATCTGCCGGAACTTCTTGCCCGCTTCCTGATCGGAGGAGCCTTCGTCTGTTTCTTTTCTGCGCTGGCCGAAGTCTTCAGGCCCAAAAGTTTCGCCGGTCTCTTTGGCGGAGCGCCCTCCATCGCTCTGGCTACCCTTGCCCTCACCATTGCCGAAAAAGGCAAAACCTACGCTTCAATTGAGGCACACTTCATGATCTGCGGCGCCATTGCCTTCTGCTGTTACGCAATGACGGCTTGCTGGATCCTCAGGCGCCACAAGCCTCCGGCACTCACGACAACGCTGGCCCTGCTGCCGATTTGGTTCGCTGTCTCATTCGCGCTCTGGTCGGCAGCGAGATAAATGCATGGTCGTTCACGCCAGGTTCGCAGCCATCAAAGGCATCAAGCTTCACGAGTGGATCATCCGCTTCGTCGCGGGTGGTGCGATTTGTGTAATCGCCGGTCTCATCGCCAATGCTTGTGGGCCGGAACTCGGCGGCCTCTTTCTCGCTTTCCCAGCCATCTTCCCCGCTGGCGCATCGCTCGTCGAGGCTCACGAGAAACAGCACAAGGCCCGCATCGGTTACGACGGCACAGTCCGCGGCCGCCAGATCGCCGCCCTCGATGCTTTCGGCGCTGCAATGGGATGCGTCGGTCTAGCGGGATTCGCCTTGTTCTTCTGGCTTTGGTCGCCCCGCGCGTCTTCATTTTTGACCTTGGTATTGGCCACGCTGATTTGGCTCAACCTGGCTGTCGGCTGTTGGATGTTGCGCCGCAAAATGATTCCTGGCCACAAAACTTCGCACCGCGTGGATGCGCATTGACCCCCGTTGCGAAATCCAGGTCGGTCCGAAAAACTGGATCTGCGTACCCGCTAATTCGCCGGCTGATTGTAGTATCCCGTCGTAGTTCGAACCGTCGCTCCCGGCTTATCCACCTGCACCTTTAGGTCGTGATACTCGTCCCCACGCTCGACCGCAGGCGGATCGAATGAAATCTGGTAAAACGCATTCGCATCTTCGATACACCTGTTGATTTGGCTCACAATGTCGTTATCCGGCGTCATGATCTTCCCCCCGGTCTGCGTGATCAGCACCTTCAAGGCAAGATTGCCGAAGTCCGCATCCTGGTATCTCTTCACTCCCTTCAGAAAACCCTGGTACTGAATCGGGTTTGGGCCGTAGACGCCGGCCGGAGCTACGCTGTAGAGCGTCATCCGCGCCTCCCGCAGCGCCGCCGACATCTCCACAATTGCATCGAAAACCCGCTTCTGCTGTCTCTCCGTGTAGCCATCTGCAGGTCGGTTCAGCATTGGCCATCCCCACCCCACCCAGATAAGCAGCTTGCGTCCCGGCTTCCTCGCCTCGTTCTGCGCGATATTGTCCAGCGCTCTTTGCGAAACCTGAAATCGCTCCATCTGTCCTTCGCCGCCCATCGCCTCGTTCAGAACCCGCACCGTTCCGTTGATCCCATCCAGAACCGTCGCGATCGCATTGCCATCTGTCGAAGGCCGCGGCTGTAGGCGGATGCCCTTCTCATTCAGGAGGACCAGCGTCACTGGCTGCTTCAGCCGCCCCCCGTTCTGGCGCAGAAACTCATCTATCTGTCCACGCGCAAACGACAGCTGTTGGAACTGCAGATTCACGGTGTCCACCACCAGGATGATCTCGACCGGCGGATCAGGTTTCACCTGTGCGCCATCGTAAGAGTGAAACGACATCACCTTCCGCGGCTCGTTGTTGTCGAGGATTCTAAAATCCCATGGTTCCAAGCCGATCACCGGCTTCCCCGCGGCATCATCGACCATCACATCAAGCTTGATCTTGCCCTCGGGAACCAAAGGGCTCGGTGTCTTTTGCGGCGGTCGACGCGTCAGTGCAGGATTCTGCTGTCCCGATTGCGCAAAGCCCAGCGCCTCCTGCCCGAGCGTCCACGGTTCAATCACCCCAATCAGAAGTAGCAGCACGGCAACACCGGCTCGCCTCAACCACGTCGCTCTCAAGGGCCCCATCCGTCTCTCCGCAACAAAACTGATCCAGTGCTTCAGCCTACCTCCTCAGACGGTCAAAGAGGTGTGCTCGGCTGCACATCGTGCGCACCGGAACATCCTCCTCGTAACCTGCAAATTTGTCATCAGTGGTTCAGTGCCCTCGATGCGCCGACACTCACTCTCGCCCTTCAGTAAGATCGAGTCATCCCGCTTGAGGAGCCCCGCACCCGATGGTCACCCCCGAACTCACAAAGCAGCAACGAACCGCCGCCATCTCTTCGCTTCAGCGCTACTTCGAAGAAAATCTCGACCCCATCGGCGATCTCCCCGCCTCGCTCCTCCTTAACTTCTTCCTCGAAGAGATCGGCCCCGTCATTTACAACCAGGCCATCGCAGACGCTCAAACCCGAATCTCCCAGCGCGTAGCCGACCTCAACGGCGAACTCTATTCCGACGAATTCCAGTACTGGCCCCGCGCCGACGCCAAACGCAAATCCCGCCGCTAGCAAAATTGACTGTCATTCCGTCGATAAACCGGAAGGCTTTGTCAAGGCGCAAAAGGACGCGGGACTGCGGTGAGCAGTTCGTGCGAGCCAGGTGTTTGGAGACCGTGACGTAGCGCGAGTCCATCTGCGAATCACCAGGTGGAATCGGATTCCACCATCCATCGATACGGCCCTAACATCGGCCATGATTCTGTTCAAACATCCGGCCTGTGCCGGGTGCGAGGGTGCCCACTCAAGCGAACGGCCTGGCTTCAGCCGGCCACGGAATGACTCGAGCTGCCCTCGTTGTGAACCGCCGGTGCATACGGTGTCTGGGTGCGCCGCATCCAGTACAACCGCACTGCCAGCTTGCGTGCCGCCGCCACCTTGGCCACTCCCTTGGGCTTCGGGTGGCAACGGCGCCTGTACTCTCTGCGAAACTGCTCGTCATAGCGGCAGGCTGACTGCGCAGCCTCCACCAGCATGGTGCGCAGAAAGGTATTTCCCTGCTTGGAAATCGAGCCCAGCCGGCGCTTGTCGCCCGAACTCCGTTCGGCTGGAATCAAACCCAGATAGCTGGCCACCTGCTTGCCCCGCTTGAACCGGGAAACATCGCCGATCGTCACCGCGAACGCCAGCGCCGTGATGGGACCGACCCCGGGCTGCGACATCAGCAACCGCGCTTGACGATCCCCGCCCGCAAGCTCTTCAACAGCGACATCCAGCTTCTCTACCTGGCTCTCCACCAGCGACAGCACCGACAGAAGATCTTCGCGTCGCTGAGCAGCCCAGGGCGCCAGGCAAAGGTTCTTAAAATCAGCCCTCCCCCGAACGCTCCACAGGTGACGCTTTTTCTGCATCCCCTGGTTCATAGCCAGATGCTGCAGCTCAGTCTTGACCCGGGTTCGCATCTGCACCAGCTTGTGCCGATGAAGCAGCAACTGCCGTACATCGCGCTGCGCGCTCGATGGCACCCAGATGCGGGCAAACCGCTGCTCCACCAGCAATCGCAGAATGTGGCCTGCATCGCGGCGATCGGTCTTCTGCCGCCGTACATAGCTGGCCCGAATCTGGGCTGCATCCCCGATCCACAACTCGTGACCAAGACGTGCCATCAGCTGCTCGAACCACAACGAGTTGCCCACCGACTCCATGCCGATCAGCGCCGCAGCTTCAAGGCTCTGATAAAACTGCTCCGCTTCTCCATCGCCATGACATAACCTCCTCTGCTCAATCTCACCCCTGACTGTGTCCAATACCGCGATCTGCTGGAAGCTGGGATGAAAATCACACCCTACAATCTTCATAAGGCTCCTTTACTCCCGCGCAAAAGCTCGGTCTCCAAACAACCAAACTCTTGCCCAGGATCGGAAGGAGCCTTCCGGTTTATTCAATCAAGCGACCAACGGGAGTGGAGGAACCTGAAGTTGTTCTTTGGTCAAAGGAGAGCAGCAAGCGCAGCGCCCGCATTTGGTCTCGATTACTGCGGCTGTCCCTTGTTCACCGACACCGCAGGCGCATTCGCCAGCTCAGGCTTCTTCAGCAGCTTTTTCGCTTCCTTCGAATGCTTGCTTTCCGGATCGTCGTAGTCCACAACCTTCTGGTAGTTCGCCTTGGCCTCGGCATAATTGCCCAAACCGCGTTGCGCTTCCGCAATACCCCAGTAAACATCGGGATTTTCGGGATCGTTGACCTGCGCCGATTCGTAACGCGACAGCGCCGCCTTCCAGTTCTTCCGGCTCAGTTCGAATTCTCCAACACTCTCGTCTTCCTTTGCTGTCACTGGTTGCGCCGCCGGTTCAGCCGGCCTGCGACCATGCTTGTCCGGCCGTACTTCATCCGGAATGTTTAAATCGCCGGTCCCCGACAAACTCGAACTGAATCCCTCCGAACTCGATTCATCTGCCGCCGGGTCATCCGGACTATGCACAGGATCGGTATCGCTCTTCAACAAGCTTGTCGTCCCAGCGCTTCGCTCCGTTGCAGCGGGAGATGCCGACGGAAAATGTGCAGGCTCAGCTGTTGTCGGAACAACCGGCACATTGGTCGTGTCCTCTGGAAACGGGTTCGCTTCAGCCGGCGGCTTCTGCGCCGGTTGCTGTTGGATCGGCGGCTTCTGCGGCGACGGCGCGGCTTGTGCAGACAAGCCAACAGTCGCAACCAATATGCATCCAACCGCAAGCGCAATGTGAATTCTCTGCTTCATGCCAAATGTTTTCGTCTTCGCACCGTCGTTTCGGGTCACTTCAATGTTACGATGCGATGCATAGAGCACTTCAACCTACCCCAGGGACCACAGCTTCCTCATGGCACTCATTATTCGCTCATCGGCCATCCATGCCGCAGGCTGCTACACCACATCGGCTGTTCGCAAAGGCGCCCATGTCGCTGAGTACACTGGACCGCGACTCAGCAAGGAAGAAGCCGACGAGGCCAACGAGGACTCGCCGATCACCTATCTCTTTGGACTCGGCGACGGCACAGTCGTGATCGACGGCCATTGCATGGCCATGTTCATCAACCACAGTTGCAACCCGAATTGCGAGACTGAGGAAGTCCGCGGCCGCGTCTGGATCAAAGCCATCCGCAAAATAGAGCCCGGCGAAGAGATCACCTACGACTACTGCCTCTACGATGGCGGCGAAGACGAGGCCATCTGCAATTGTGGAGCAAAGCGCTGCCGCGGAACGATGTACTCGCCCCAGGAACTTCGCCGCCGCAAGGCTGCAGCCAGAAAGATCGCAAAGAAGAAGCAGACCCGCCGCCGCACCCGCGCTACGGAGATCCGTATCCGACGCCCCGCAGTCGATGAAGAAGAGAACGCAGCCTGAACGTCATCCCGGGCTCGATCAAACCGGATCCCTGCCCATTCGCCGGCAGTAGCATAGTTCCTGATGATGCCCGAACCGGAACAAGCGCCGCTCTCTGACGAGCAGATGGATGTGCTCCGGCGCTACGCTCTGTTCGAGATCGGCCATGATGAAATGCTTCGCTCAATGAATGGCGCCTTTGACATCGATTTCGATGCGAAGGAGGAAGGTGGTCCGGGAGTCACCCAGCGCCGATCGGCCAACAACCGCTTCCCCATCCCCGAGCCCGGCATCGTCATCACCCGCGAACACATCTCCAATGCCCTCGAACGCAAGCGATTCGGCCTGATCACTGAACGCGATCTCGTCTACTGGGCCACGGTTCTCTTGCTCAACGATGCCTACGTCTTCGAACCCGGCGACGAGGATCTCATCGCCGAATGGCTCAATGACATCAGCTTCAACCTCGACGCAAACTGATTGCTGATCGCGTCAGCACCCGGCACGGTTTTCCACCCCCGGCCGGATCCGGTCTGAAACGATACAATCCAACCAGCGCACGAAGGAAATCACCGTTCGGTTGGGAGTGGTTCACTCATGGGTTATCAGGTTCTGGCTCGCAAGTATCGTCCGCAACGCTTTGCCGACGTAGCCGGTCAGGACCACGTCACCCGCACCCTCCTTAATGCCCTCTCGCAGAACCGCATTGCCCACGGCTACATCCTCTCCGGCCACCGCGGCATCGGCAAAACTACCATCGCCCGCATCCTCGCCCAGGCCTTGAATTGCCGCACCGAAGTCGGCTCCCAACAGCGACCGAGCCACGAACCCTGCGGCGTCTGCGATTCCTGCGTTGAGATCCGTCAGGGGAATGCAGTCGACGTCATCGAGATCGACGCAGCTACCAACCGTGGCATCGACGAGATCCGCGAACTCCGCGACGCTGCCCGTTACTCTCCCGCACGCGATCGCTACAAGATCTACATCCTCGACGAAGCGCACCAAATCACTGATGCCGCCTTCAACGCCCTGCTCAAGACACTGGAAGAACCTCCGGCGCACGTCATCTTCATGATGGCGACCACCGAGCCCGAAAACATCCCTCAGACCATCCGCTCCCGCTGCCAGCACTTCAGCTTTCATGCCGTCAAATTTGACGACATCCTGGCACAGCTCAAGATGATTGCCGAGCAGGAAGGCGTCGCAGCTGAGGACGCTGCCCTGGCCCTGCTGGCCGAGGCGGGTGACGGCTCCATGCGCGACGCCCTCAGCATCATGGATCAGGCCATCGCCTCGGCTCCATGCGACCCGCAAAACCGCCCGGTGCTTGAGGCAGAGCAGATTCGTGACCTCATGGGCTCGGTGCCAAACACAGTGTTCGAGCATCTCCTCGAATCCGTCGCCGCGGGCGAAAGTGCCGCGCTGATGACCCGTTTGAATGAGTTACTCAGCGCCGGACATAGTCCGCAGTCCCTCGCCCGGCAGATGGTCCGCTACCTGCGCAACACTCTGATGGCAAAGCTGGGTGGCGAACAGACAGAGCTTCTCCAGATCTCCGCCGACGAACGCACCCGCGCCACGCGCACCTCGATGCTTTTCACCGAAGAGGAGATCACCCGCAATTTGCAGCTCATGTTGCGCACCTTCGACGATCTGAACTACCGGCAGGAACAGCGCTTCCACCTGGAACTGGGACTGATGAAGCTCGTTCACGCTCAGCGACTCATCCCTCTTGAGGAACTCCTCAGCGGAGTCGCAAGTGGCACACGCGCGCGCAGCGGTGGAACGCCGACCCCGCCCGCATCATCGGCGCCGACTCGTTCGCCATCCCCGAGTTCGCCCGCCGCTGCATCCGGGCCGAGCTTTTCTGCACAGCGTTCGTCGTTTGGATCGGGGTCTATGATGCAGGCCGCGCCGGCGATCGCTGAAACTCACGCAGTGAGCGGTTCTGCCGCATTGGCACCGCAGCGTGTAGAGGCCACACCCGTGGGGGCTGTGATTCCCTTCCCGTATGGAGCGACACAACAGGCCGAGGTTGCCGATCCACAGTCAGACAGCAACTCCGAACTCCTGCCTGCTCACCCTGCGATCGGAAGTCAAAATCCCGCCTCCGGCGGCAGTTTGAACGCGGAAACCGTGCAGCACTCTATCGTCTCCGCTCTCGCGCAGCAAGGTCATGATTCCGCCTCTCAGCTCGTCTCAACGGCGCGATTCACCCTGGAAGGTACAAACCTTCG
>Ga0335080_10001878_pt1 | contig 20874 bp, 19 predicted proteins | sample Lox_Sample_34_FD_206720 | JGI IMG/M metagenome (GOLD analysis project Ga0335080, IMG submission 206720) | Soil microbial communities from Loxahatchee National Wildlife Refuge, Florida, United States - Lox_Sample_3.4 | ecosystem: Environmental > Terrestrial > Soil > Wetlands | place: USA...
AGTGCACGGGCGAGTTCGCGAGTCATACCGCCGCCGAGCTCGAGCGCTGTCACCTGAACGGCACGAAGCACGGTCCCTCGCGCTTCGAGGACGCGCTGCGCTGGTCGCAGGGCCGGATCGTGATCGACGCCGAGCTGAAGACCCTCGACGCGGTCAAGCCCGCGATCGATCTGGTTCGCAAGTACCAGGCTTACGAGTGGGTGTATTTCCAGGTCGGCAACGGCCTGCGCGTCTACCAGGCGGTGCGCAGCTACGATGCGCGCGCCGCGCTCGAGGCCTCGCCGCGCGGCGTGCGCGGCATGCACTGGCTGGGCAAGCTGCTCGAGCGGCGCGATCCGCGGCTGGTCTTGATCCAGCTCCACCCCGACTTCGTGTCTCCCGAGATCCTGCGCCAGGTGCACGTGAGCGGGAAGCTCGCGTCGATGGACGCCTGGCAGCTCGCGCCCGAGGAGAACGGGGCCACCTGCGCGCGGCTGTTCCAGCTGGGCGTCGACGTGGCCGTGACCAACGCGCCCGAGCTGTGCGCGAAGCAGCGCGACGAGGCGCGCGCGAGTCATACCCCGGCACAGCCCGCGACCGCCGCGCGCTGACTCAGTGCGCGGTGTATTCGGTGAGCTTGGCGCCGCTGGGCGCCACGAACACCGCCAGGAACCTGGCCGGCTCCGTGGCGCTCGCGTTCTCGCTCACCAGGTGCTCGCCGCCCGCGGGCTCGAAGAAGCTCTCGCCCGCTTTGTAGACGCGCACCGGGCCGGTGAGTGAGCTCTGCGAGCGTACCGCGCCCGACAGCACGTACGCGAACACGCTGCCCGGGTGCTTGTGCGGCTCCGACTTTCCGCCCGGCGGGTAGGTGACCATCACCGCGGTCAGGTCCTGACCCGGGAGGTCGGTGAGCGCGCCGTTGAACAGCGGAACCACCGCGGCCTCTTCCTTCTTCGCGTCGCCGCGCGCCGAGCCGAGCGCGACGGCGGTCAGCAGGGCCAGGAGCGCGAGCCCGACCGAGTGTCTCGTGCGGAGAGCTGGGGTCTTCATCTGTCCAGTCTACGGGCTGGCTTCTGCGAACACCACGTAGCGCAGCGGGCTGCGGCCGAGCGCATCGAACGGATAGCAGGTGACGAGCGCGAGCCGGCGCGTGCTTCCGCCCGGCTCGATGCCCGACGCGCGCGGGCTCACGATCGCGAAGCCGCTGACCCGGAAGCGCCGCGTGCGGCCGTCCGCAGAAGTCACTTCGATCGCGTCGCCGAGCACCAGCTCGCGCACGAAGCGGAAGTGAGTGTCGCGGTGGCCGGCGATCACGCTCGTGCCGCGCTGGCCGGGAAGCGCCGTGCCCGGCAGGTGCGCGGGCGCGAAGGCCAGCGCCTCGCCGCTGCCCTGGGCGAGCACGATCTCCGTGCGCTGGAGCCGCGGAAAACGCAGCTCGGCGACCGGCCAGGTGTCGGCCCAGCGCCAGGCCTTCACCGGGTGACCCGAGGCCACCGTCTCGCGCCAGGAGCGCTCGAGCAGGACCTCGGCCAACGCGGCCTTGGCGCGCAGATAGAGGCCGTGGCCCAGGCACGTGCCGCCGCCCAGACAGAGACCCGCGGCGGCCAGCGCCGCCGCGCGCGCCCTCAACACGGCGTGGGGCGGCGCGGCACGAGCGCGACCGCCAGCGAGCCTCCCAGGAGCAGAAGCATCACGCCGAGCGCGAGCTCCGAATCCGTGCCGAGGTCGGTCTGCGGCAGCTGCACCCCCGGGGTGCCGGGCGCACCGGGTGCGTGCGACTGCGCGAGCCTGGCGAGCGACGAAGCCGGCGCGGCGAACCTGATTGCCGTCGCAGGCTCCGAGCCGCGGACTTTGTCGAAGTCCCAGCCCTTCGGCAGGTTCAGCGGCACGGACACCGCGTTCAGGCCCTCGTTCGCGGGCCGGCTGGGAGTCACGTCGACGGCGACCAGGCTCGTGACTCGCGTGACCAGGTGATGCGCGAGCCCGAGCTTCAGCACCTCGGCGTCGACGTCGTCGGAGCTGGCGCCGCGATAGCGCCACTCCTCCACCGCCGCGATCTTGGCGCGCGCCCACAGCTTCTCGATCCCGGCGCCCTCCCCGGCCGAGCCCAGGTCGAGCGTCGCCGACCAGGGCCTTCCGCCCGCGCGGCCCGAGATCTCCAGCGTGCCGCCGGCGCCCGTCGCCGACAGCAACACCGGCTCGCCCGCGTACAGGTCGGGAATGGGATTGGGCCAGACCTCGACGTTCGGGTCACTGGTGCGGACCGAGAGATCGGTCATGACCGGGCTCTCGATCTTCGACAAGAGCTCCGCCACGCGCTGGTCGACCTCGCTCTCCGAGCCGATGTGCGTGTAGGTGCCGCGCCCGAGCCGCGCCATGTGCTCCATCAGGAAGCTGTTCGGCGCCGAGCCGATGCCGATCGTGAACAGCCGCGAGCGGCCCAGCGTGCGCTCGATCTCCTGCAGCAGCTCGTCCTCGTTGTTCACGCCGCCGTCGGTCAGGAACACGACCTGGCGCAGGTGAGTCGTGTCGCCCGGAGTCGGGTCGCGCAGCGCCGCCTGCAGCGCCGGCAGGATCTCGGTGCCGCTGCCCGCCTCGATCTTGTCGACGAACTGCTCGGCCGTGCGGAGGTGACTCGCGTCGGCCCGGACCGAGCTCGGGAACAGCATCTCGTACGAGGAGTCGAAGCGGATCACGTTGAACACGTCGTCGCGGCGCAGGTCGCGCAGCGCGAGCAACAGCGCCGCCTTGGCCTGGCGCAGCGACTCACCCGCCATCGAGCCCGAGTTGTCGATCACGAACACGGTCTCGCGCGGCAGACGCTGCGGCGCGGCGGGACCGACCGGCGGCACGATCATGGCCAGGAAGTAGCTGCCGTCGTCGCGGCTCTCGCGGAACAGCGCGGCGCGCTCGATCTTGCTCGGCAAGAGCTTCCACGAGAGCACGAAGTCACGGTCGGCGGGCACGTCGCCCGACAGGGTCACGGTCGCGCTCGTGCCATCCTTGCGCGCCACGTCGATCTCGTGACTCGTGCTCTCGATCGCGCCGAACGGCGCGCCCGAGGCGATCTCGACCGAGAGCGTCACCGGATTCACCGGCCCTGCGTCGGGCGGCACGACCGCGGCCGTCACGAGGTCCGCGTCCTCGCGGGCGCCCGGTGCGTAGCGCGGCGCCACGACCAGCGGGAAGCGCAGCGAGATCCGGTCGTCCTCGAGCCGCACCAAGCCCTGGTATTCGATCTGCACGATCACGCTCTCGTGCGGCCCGATGTTGGCGACCTTGTTGGTGAAGACGTTGGGGCGCTGCTGCTCGACCAGCGTCGCCTTCAGGCCGGCGGCGGCGGCCGCCTCGTAGGTCGCGCGCGCCTGCTGGCGCTCCTGGACCTGGCCTTCCAGCAGCCGCTCCCCGACCTGCATGCGCAGCGTGTCGACCGCCGAGCCCTGTGGCAGCGGGAAGACGTAGACCGCCTCGACCCACTCTGCCGAAGGATTCGCGAAACGCTGCGTGACTCGCGTGCGCTCGACCGTGCCCGTGACCGAGATCGCGACGTCGGTCGAGAGTCGGGGGGCCTCGAGATACTTCCCGGGCTCCACGGTCTCGAGCAGGAGCGTGCCGCTCGCGACATCCGACATGCCGACCAGACCCGGGGTCTCGGCCCGGAGCGGCCCCGGGCGGCCGGCGAGTGCGGCGAGCAGTGCCGCGGCGAGGAGTGATTTCAGAACGACGGGGCCACGGAGTGAGTGCGGTTGGGGAGTCATCGGGGTGTGCCGGACTCTCCGACCCGCGCGCCGTGAAGATATTCACATGCGCGCGAGGCTCCACGCGACTCAGTCCGCGAGTGTCTCCGCGCGGCGCAGCTCGGCCAGCCCGTTGCGCGCCGCCTCGAGGTCGAGCTCGGCCTCGAGCGTGAGCAGCACCTCGTCGCTGATCACGTCCTCGTTGCGCAGCTCGAGCAGCGCCAGCCGCTCGGCGCGCAGGCTCTCGAAGCGCGCGCGCTTGGCGCCGCGCTCGGCCAGGAGGTTCGAGGCGCCTTCGCACGCGCGCCGCAGCCGGTCCTGATACTGCTCGCGCAGCGCCCCGATCGCCCGGGGATCGGCCCAGGGCTCGCCGGCCAGCGACTCGAGGCGATCCAGCGCCGACTGCGCCGCGTGCGAGCGCGCGCGCACCTCTTCGCGCAACGCCTCGTCGTCGACCGGCAATTCGAGCCAGTGAATCAGCGGCGCCAGAGACAGTCCCTGTAAGACCAGGGTGCAGAAGATCACCACGAAGGTGATCAGCACGATCTCCGTGCGGTACGGCAGGGGAGAGCCGTCCGGCAGCGCCAACGGCAGCGCCATGGCGGCGGCCAGCGACACAATTCCGCGTAGGCCGGTCCAGCCGATCAGGAACATGGTCTGCCAGCTGGGCATCGGGTCGCGCTCGCGCAGCCGCGCGGAGAGCCGGCGCGGCAGCCAGGCAAAGAACGGCACCCAGACGAGCCGGATCGCGATCACCACCGCCGAGACCACCAGACCCTCGCCAACCAGGGTGGGCAGCCCGCCGGGCGCCACGCTCTCGACCAGGCCGCGGAGCTGCAGGCCGATCAACAGGAACAGCACGCCGTTGATCGCGAACAGCACCAGCTCCCAGACCGGGCGCGCTTGAAGCCGGACGCTGGGAGCGACGTCGACTCCACTCACCGTCCGGCGCACCACCAGCCCGCCGGCCACGCAAGCCAGCACCGCCGACGCGTGCAGTCGCTCGCCCAGGATCCACGCGAGGTATGGAGCCATCAGCGCGAGCAGCGTCTGGGTGGGGACGTCCTCGATGTGGCGGCGCGAGAACGCGGCCAGCCAGCCGATCGCGGCGCCGATCGCCACGCCGACCGTCGCGGCGAACACGAACGTGAGCAGCGACTCCGCCAGGTTGAAGCTGCCCGCCATCATCGCGAGGACGGCCGCCCGGTAAAGGATCAGCGCGGTCGCGTCGTTCACGAGGCTCTCGCCCTCGAGGATGGTCACGATCCGCCGCGGCACGCCGAGCGCGCGCACCACCGAGGTCGCCGAGACGGCGTCCGGGGGCGCCACGATCGCCCCGAGCGCCACTGCCGCGGGCCAGCCGAAGCCCAGCCCCGCCGTGTGCACCGCGACTGCGACGACGCCGGCCGTCGCCACGACCAGCCCCACCGCCAGGAGCGTGATCGGCCGCGCATTGGCCCGGAAGTCGCGCAGCGAGGTGAAGTAGGCCGCCGCCCAGAGGACCGGCGGGAGAAACACGAAGAAGACCAGATCGGGATCGAGCCGAACCGTCGGCAGGCCCGGCACGGCGCTGACCAGGAGCCCGGCCAGCACCAGCATGACCGGGTTGGGAATGGGCAGCCGCCGCGCCGCGGACATCGCCAGCAGCACGGCGCCGAGCAGGACGAGCACGATCTGGAGCGTTTCCGGGGCGTTCATCGGCTCGCGAACCTACTAACTCCCCTGGAACGACATTCGCAACAGGAACGCCTCAATTGCCGAGGCCGCAGCGCGCATCCAAGCGGGTGCCGCTATTGTGCGAACTTCACCTTCGAGAGGAGCCCCCCATGAAGAATGACGCCAAGAGCCGCCGCACGGCCGATCTGCAGACCCCCACCGACCTGGGTGCGGAAGCCACCAAGGACATCTCGGCGGCGCTGAATCTCCTGCTCGCCGACGTCTTCGCGCTCTACGTGAAGACCAAGAACTTCCACTGGCACGTCTCGGGACCGCACTTCCGCGACTACCACTTGCTGCTCGACGAGCAGGCGGACCAGATCTACGCGACCAGCGATCCGATCGCGGAGCGCGTGCGCAAGATCGGCGGCACGACGCTGCGCTCGATCGGTCAGATCAGCCGGCTGCAGCGAGTCATGGACAACGACGCGGACTACGTGACTCCGCTCGACATGCTGGCGGAGCTGCGCGAGGACAACCTGCAGCTCGTCTCGCGCATGCGCGAGGCCCACAACGTGTGCGAGGAGCACAACGACGTGGCCAGCACCAGCCTGATCGAGGTCTGGATCGACGAGGCCGAGCGCCGCGCCTGGTTCCTGTACGAGACCGGCCGCAAGCGCGAGTGACCGAAGCGCTATCCTCGGCAGGGTGACTGCGACGCGCAAAGAGCGGGACGGCCTGGGCGAGGTCGAGGTTCCGGCCGACAAGCTCTGGGGCGCGCAGACACAGCGCTCGCTCTACTACTTCAGCATCGGGCGCGAGCGCATGCCCGCCGAGCTGATCTGGGCGTACGCGCTGCTGAAGAAGGCCTGCGCGCGCGCGAACCGCGCCGCCGGCCTGCTCGATCCCGAGCGCGAGCGGCTGATCGTGCAGGTCTGCGACGAGATCCTGGCCGGCGAGCACGCCGACATGTTCCCGCTGCACGTCTGGATGACCGGCAGCGGGACGCAGCTCAACATGAACCTGAACGAGGTGATCTCGAACCGCGCCAGTCAGCTCGCTGGAACGGCGCTCGGCAGCAAGACCCCGATCCATCCCAACGACCACGCGAACCTGTCGCAGTCGACCAACGACTCGTTCCCGTCGGTCATGCACATCGCGGTGGCGCGCGAGGTCCGCGACCGGCTGCTGCCCGCGGTCGCGGCGCTCGCCGGCGCGATTCGCGCGAAGTCCGAGGCCTGGGCCGACGTGATCAAGATCGGCCGCACGCACATGCAGGACGCCACGCCACTCACTCTGGGTCAGGAGTGGTCGGGCTATGCGGCGATGCTGGAGGACGACCTCGCGCGCATCGAAGCGGCGCTCCCCGGCGTGCACGCGCTGGCGCTGGGCGGCACCGCGGTCGGCACCGGCGTGAACGCGCCGCCCGGGTTCGCCGAGGCGGCGATCGCCGAGATCGCGCGACTCAGCGAGCTCCCGTTCGTGCCCGCGCCCAACAAGTTCGCGGCGCAGGGCGCGCACGACGCGCTGGTGCAGCTCTCGGGCACGCTGCGCACGCTGGCCGTGTCGCTCTACAAGATCGCGAACGACCTGCGGCTCCTGGCCTGCGGCCCGCGCGCGGGCTTCGCCGAGCTCGTGATTCCCGAGAACGAGCCCGGCTCGTCGATCATGCCGGGCAAGGTGAATCCGACCCAGATCGAGGCGCTCAGCATGGTCGCGGTGCAGGTCATGGCGAACGACGTGGCGGTCGGGTTCGGCGGCGCCAGCGGCTATCTCGAGATGAATGTCTACAAGCCGCTCCTGATCCAGAATCTCTTGCAGTCACTCGCGATCCTGGCCGACGGCTGCACGAACTTCCGCAAGTTCTGCATCTCGGGCACCGAGCCCAACCGCAAGCGCATCGCCGAGTACGTGGAGCGCTCGCTCATGCTGGTGACCGCGCTCGCGCCGGTGATCGGCTACGACAAGGCCGCGCGGATCGCGCACCACGCGCTCGAGCGCGATCTCTCGCTCAAGGCCGCGGCGCTCGAGCTGGGTTTCGTCGACGCCGCCGAGTTCGACCGGCTCGTCGATCCGACGAAGATGATCTAGCTACCGAGCCGCTGGAAGACTTTGTCGGGTGAGTCGGTACGGACGTCTTCGTTCACCAGCGCGAGCGCATCGCGGATGCGGTCGCACAGGTTCGAGACGTCGGCGACCTTCTGGCTCTGCAGCTGCTTGGGCAGGAGCTTCTCGACCACGACCTTCATCTGCGACGAGGTCACGTTGCCGGCCTCGAGGCCAGCATCCATGAGCGCGAGCTGGATCGCGCCGCGCGCGGTCCAGCGGTCCATGTTGGCCGAACGCTCGAGCGCCGTCTGCACCGCTTCGAAGGCAGGCGAAGCCACCGCTACACCGTGGCCAGCTGCGGCGCGTGCGCGGAGCGCTGCACCCAGCGAGTGTAGGAGGTGGGCGGCATGAAGATCAGCACCAGGAACACCGTGTTCGCGAGCCCGCCCAGGCAGGTCGAGCCGATGTTCACCATGTTGGTACCGAGGTTCGCGCCGGACGCCAGCATCACGGCGCTCACCGAGATCCAGGCCACCGAAGTGAGTCCCGAGAACGTCCAGAGCAGGAAGCGGTTCGTGACCACCGCGTCGGCCATGCCCAGCGCCATGCGCTTGCGCATCATGCGGTAGTAGCGGAAGCCTTCGAGCGCGGTCCACACGTAGGACAGCATCAGCACCCCGACCATCCCAGCCACCGGAATTCGCGCGTGCGCCGCGATCTCGGCCGCATCGGTGTGGATCAGGAACGCGTGGATGATGCGCACTCCCGACCACACGAACACGCCCGAGCCCAGCGCGGCCGCGGCCACCGCCCAGAATGCGCCCGGCCGGAACACCTTCACGGTGAAGAACAGAAAGCAGCAGCAGCCGAACACGAGACAGGTCTCGCCGGTCAGGTAGAGCGGCGTCGCGACGGCTCGATTGGAGAGCTGCGAAGACACGATCGAGAGCGGATACCCGATCGCCGGCGCACCGATGTACGAGAGACCGGCGAGCAGCTCGGGCAGGCCGTGCGAGCGGCGGGCGCGCAGCAGCAGGCGCACGCCGACGATGCCGCTGGCAACGGTGTAGATCACGAGACCGATCAGGGCGAAGCTTGCCATCTGGTTCGGCCTATCGGTGAAACGAGCCGAACGGTTGAACCCCGCGCCAGGAAGCGGGTCGCGCGCGAGTCAGTCGCTGGGCCGGGTTTCGGGAACCGGCAACTCCAGGCCCTGACCGGGCGGCGCGGGCGAGGCTGGCGGGAGCGTCTGCTCGAAGGCGATCACGGTCACGATCGTCTCGAAGTGGCCGCCGTCGCCGAGCGGCTTCGGCGGCTGGCTGGGCTGCGAGAAAGTGACTCGTCCGCCGGGCGGGATCTCGGTCGGCACGTCGATGGTCTCGCCCCGCCCGGGGTCGTTCTTCCCGGGCTTGAACTCGTTCGGCCAGCGGTAGTGGTACTGGACCAGGAGACTCACGTCGTGGACGGGAGTGTCTGTCTGGTTCAGCAGCGTGCCGCTGACCACGCCGTTCTGGGCCGACACGTCGCGCACTTCGACCTGCGCGCGGCTGGGCTCGAGCTTCACGATCTGCGGCGGCTGGGCGAGGAACACGCCGAGGGCCAGGGCGAGCGCGAGCATCGTCGGGTCCTCCTTGGGGCAACCCGGCTGCAACCGACATGCCCGGGCGAAGCTGCTCCGGACCTCTCGCCGCGGCTCCGGGTAGAATGTGGTCATGTCGATTGCAGACGCTTCCCGGCCCTACGTCGTCATCTCGGCGGACACGCACGCGGGCGCCAGCATCCAGACCTACCGCGAGTATCTCGATGCGAAGCACCAGGCGCTCTTCGACGAATGGCGCGGCGGCTACCGGAACCCGCAGCGCGAGCACATCGGCTCGAAGAAGCACAAGAACTGGGACGACGCCGAGCGCATGCGCGACATGGAGACCGAGGGCGTGGTGGGCGAGATCGTCTTCCCCAACACCGTCCCGCCGTTCTTCCGCACCAGCGTCTTGATCTGCGGCAACCCGTCGCTGAGTGACTACCCGCTGTGGCTGGAGGGGATCCGCGCGCACAACCGCTGGCTCGCCGACTGGTGCGCCGAGTATCCGGAGCGGCGCGCCGGGATCGGGCTCGTGTATCTCAACGACATCGAGGTGGCGATCGAGGAAGTGCGCTGGATCGCCGACCACGGCCTGCGCGGCGGCGTGCTCCTGCCGCACGTGCCGCCGGACTGCGTCCACCTCTTGCCCTTGTATGCGCCCGAGTACGACCGCTTCTGGGCGGTGTGTCAGGAGCTCGGCGTCGTGATCAACCACCACGGCGGCACCGGCTCGCCCGACTACGGCCGATACAAGGTCTCGCTGCCGATCCGGCTGGTCGAGACCGGCTGGTTCTCGACCCGCAGCTACACGCACCTCTTGCTGTCGGGCGTGTTCGAGCGTTTCCCGCGGCTGCGCTACATCGTGACCGAGTCGGGCTGCGCCTGGGTGCCTCAGACACTCGAGAATCTCGACCGGCTGTGGGCGCGCATGCGCAGCGGCGTGGTCGGTGAGTTCCAGTTCGCGGAAGGCGCGCTGCCGCCCGAGCCGCCCAGCTTCTACGCGCGGCGCAACTGCTGGTACGGCGCCAGCTCGCCCTCGCCGCGCGAGCTCGAGGGCCGGCACCAGATCGGCGTCGACCACCTGCTCTGGGGAAGTGACTACCCGCACTTCGAGGGCACGTATCCCCACACGCGAAAGTCGCTGCGCCACACCTTCCACGACATGGACCGCGGGGAGGTGCGCGCGATGCTGGGCGAGAACGCGGCGCGGCTCTACGGCTTCGACCTGGGCAAGCTCGAGCCGTTGGCGGCCAAGTTCGGCCCGACTCCCGACGAGGTCGGTGTGGCACTTCGCCCCGACGAGTTCCCGCGCGACGCGGGAACCATGGCCTTCAGCTAGCGCCACGCTGAGCGAACTCTCAGGGAATTACAAGGCGCCTTCGTGAGTCGCACGGAGGCGACCAGCGGTAGCCTTGCGTCTCTAGCCAGCGGTAGCTCGCCGGGGGACTGGTGCGAGCGACGATCTACGCACTCGTGTGTATTGCGTGCGCGGCGGCGATTCGCGCGCACGCCGACGAAAGGCCGCTCGAAGAGCGGCTGCAGGGGCAGTGTGTCGCCGCGCACCGCGGCGGCTTCCGCTACGACGACTCGAACACGCTGAGCCGGTTCGAGACGGCCCGGCTCGAGGGCGCGGACATCGTCGAGACGGACCTGCGCAGCTCGCGCGACGGCGTGGTGTTCCTGTTCCACGACCGCGACCTGCGCTTCGCGACCGACTGTCAGGGCGATTTCTCCTCGAAGCTCGCGCGCGAGATCGAGCGCTGCCGGCTGCGCCGGCTCGGCGTGCCGCCCGAGCGCTTCGAACGCGCGCTGGCCTGGTCGCGCGGGCGGGTGGTGCTGGACGCCGAGCTCAAGGCCCGGGACGTGGCGCGCCCCGCGATCGAGCTGGTCCGGCGCTACGGCGCCTACGAGTGGGTGTACTTCCAGGTGCGAAACGACCCCGAGATCTACCGCACCGTGCGCGCCTACGACCGGCGCGTCGCCGTCGAGGCGGGTCCGCTCGGCGACCACGCCGAGCGCGAGCTGCGCAAGCTGCTGGCGCTGGCGGATCCGCGCTTGCTGGTGGTGCAGCTCCATCCGGAGGCGCTCACTCCAGAAATCCTGGAGCAGCTCCACGCCGCGGGAAAGCGCGCGTCGATCGACGCCTGGCGCGTGCGCGGCGAGCGACTCTGGACGATGTGGCTGCTGCCGCGACATGCCGGGTGCGAGGAGAGCTGGCAGCGCGGAGCCGACATCGCCGTCACGAACGTCCCGGGTGACTGTGTCGACCAGCGGGCGCGGCTGCGCCACTGATGCGCGGCCTGCTCGCCGCGCTGGCACTCGGGATCTTCGCGGCGGTGGTGATCGCGCGCTGGCCGCTGCTGGCGCGGCCCTTCTCGTCCGAGGGCGAGGCACGCGAGGCGCACGTGATCGCGGACGTGGTGCGCGAAGGTCACTGGATCGCGCCCTACCCCAATGGTGACTGGATCCCGACCAAGGGGCCGCTGCTCTACTGGTGGGCGGGCGCCGCGGCCATGCTGTTCGGCCTCTCTGAGCGCGTGCTGCGGCTGTCGGTGGCCGCGCTGAACCTGGGCACGATCCTGGCCACGGCCTGGCTCGGCCGGACGCTGGTCTCGCCGACCGCGGGCTGGCTGGCGGCGCTCCTGCTCGCGAGCTGCGTGCTGTTCTCAGGCTACGCGTTCTATCTGCGCGTCGACACAGCGCTGCTCTTGTGCACCACGCTGTCACTCGGCTTCTTCGCGCGCGAGCTCGCGCGGCCCGAGACCGCCCTCGGCTCGCGACTCGGGAGCCACGTTGCGCTCGCCGGCGCGCTCTTCGCCAAGGGTCTGCCGGCGCTGATTCCCACGCTCGTACCGATGCTGGCCGTGCTCGCCTGGCGCCGCGACCGCTCGGGCCTGCGCTGCTACGCACTGACGGCGCTCTTGCTCGGGGCAGTGACCGCGGCGAGCTTCAGCCCGGCGCTGTGCGCGGCGCTCCTGCCGCTGGCGCTCGCGCTCGCCTTCGCGCCGGCATTGGGCGCGCGCTCTGCGCGCGAGACACTCGCGGAGCTCGCGCCGGGTCTGGTCCTGGTGGGTCTGGTCGGCGGCTGGCTCGCGCTGGCCGATGCGCGCTACCCGGTGCCCTACCTCACGCGCGTGGTCGAGGACAGCATGAACCGCGTGGGCCGCGCGGCGATGGCGGGCGATCCGTTCCTGCGCTCGCCCTGGTACTACTTCCCGCGCTTCCCGGGTGACTTCTTCCCCTGGGCGATCTTCCTGCCGGTGGGGCTTCTCGCCGCGGTGCGAGCCGTGCGACGCGACCGCCGCGACCTCGGCCTGTTGTGTCTGGTGTGTCTCGTGGGCGGCTTCGCGGTCTTCTCGGCGATCGCCTACAAGCGCAAGGTCTACCTGCTGCCGATCTTCCCGCCGGCCGCGGTGCTGGTGGCCTCGCTGCTCGAGAATCCCCGAGCCGAGCGGCGAGGCTTGGATGCGAGCTTCGGCGTGTTCGCCGCGCTGGGCGCCGCGGCGGCCTGCCTCGCGCCCCTCGACCTCGCGTCGCGCGCGCTGCGCGGCGCCTCGCTCTACGCGTCGCTCCACGCCGACGAGCTCAGCCGCACGCTGCAGGCGCACGCGCTCGGCGTCGACCTGGCGGGCCTGGCCTGCGGCGCGCTCTGGCTCAGCGCGCGCCCGTTGTGGCGCACGCGGGGCGGCAGCGCGGGCGGCGCGTCGATCGCCGCCGGCATGGCGATCCTGCTGGTCGGGCCGATGACGGAGCTCGAGCTGGCGCGCGCGAAACAGCCGCGAACCCCCGCTGACTTCGCGGGCCAGGTGCGCGAGCTGGTCTCGAGCGAGGACGAGCTGCGCTTCGTACCGGGCGTGCGCGACGAGGGACTGCTGTTCTACCTGGCCCGCCCCGTGCCGGCGACGAGCAGCGCGGAGCTCGAGACACTTCTGTCTGGAGCGGAAAGCCGAGACCGCTATTTGATCGCGCGCCGGGCCAGTGAGCTCGCCGGCGCTTCGGCGCCGCTCACCACGCTGGCTCGAGGAGTCGGAAGTAATGGTCCGCTCATCCTGGTGCGAGTGACTGGCGGGCGCCATTGAACACTTGCAGACGTCTCACTCTGGATTCAGACCGAGGCAATGCAGCGCGCTGCACCCTTCTTTCATGAGCCGCTCGGCGATGGTCTACACCGTGCTGTGTGCGGTGTTCACGCTGTGCGCGGCGGACCGATCCTTCGGCGAGGAGCGCACGCTGCGCGAGCGGCTCGCGGGCTTCCACGTGGGCGCGCACCAGGGCGGATACCAGTTCTCGGACTCGAACACGATCGAGCGCTTCCAGAAGGCCGAGGCGGAAGGCGCCGACATCGTGGAGACCGACATCCAGGTCTCGAGCGACGGCGTCCCCTTCCTGTTCCACGACGCGTATCTCAATCCGGACACGGCCTGCAGCGGTCCGTTCTCGTCGACCTCCGCCGCCGTGATCGAGCACTGCAACCTGGTCGGGCTGCACCACGGCGCCGAGCGCTTCGAGCAGGCGCTCGCGTGGTCGCGCGGTCGCGTCGTGATCGACGCCGAGTTCAAGACCCCCGCGGCGATCCGCCCTGCGATCGACCTGGTGCGGAAGTACTCGGCCTACGAGTGGGTCTACTTCCAGACCGGCGACGGCACGCAGCTGTACGACGAGGCCCGCGCCTACGACCCGTACGTCGCGCTCGAGGTCGTGCCTTCGGGCAAGGATGCCCAGCTCACGCTCGATCGCCTGCTCGCGCACGACGATCCGCGGCTGATCAGCGTGCAGCTCCATCCAGATCTCGCGACCAGCGTGAATCTGGTCACGATCGCGCGCGCAGGGAAGCTGATCTCCGCGGACTCTTTCCGCTTCGGCACCGAGCACCGCTGGGGCATCTGGCCCTTCCGCGCGGCGTTCTGCACGGGCGTGTACCAGCTCGGCATCAACATCGCGGTCACGAACGTGCCCGACGCGTGCGTCGTGCAGCGCGACGCCGCGCGCGCCCAGTTCCTGTCCTTCAGCTTCACCCACTAGCTCTCGCTGGCGCTCGCGTTCGCCTTCACGGCAAACGCTGCAATGCACAAGCTGGACTCAGGCAGGCGGCGCGGGCACTCGGCCGGGCACGGGACTCATTTCGGGCCAGCCCGGTCAGAATACGGTCCTAGGTCAGGCCGGTCAGAACAGTGTGCCCGGCGTGTCAGCCCGAGCCCGTCGACCCAACGCCACTCACCTTGGGCCCTGAGGAGCGAGCAATGAGACAGCCTTGGACGATTTCCTTGTTGGTGCTGACTCTGGCCGTCACTGCCGGAGCGGCCGAGAAGGACCGCGTCGACGCCACGCAAGTCCGTTGCGGCGACTTCGCGACCCGCAGCCGCGAGCAGCAGCGGCGGCTGCTCGCGTTCCTGGAAGGCTACGCGCGCCGCGACATCGCCGCGTCGCAGATCGGCGAGATCCAGGTCGGCGGCCAGACGGCGGGGCTCGACTCCGCGTGCGCGCGCGAGCCCGAGGCGACGGTCTGGTCGAAGGTGCGCGAGAACATGGGCGACGAGAGCTCGGGCAACCCGGAGCGGACCGGCCGCATCGAGACCGGACCCGGTGAGGAGAAGACCAGCCCACCGCGTGCCAAGCCGCTCGAGCTCACCTGCGAGGAGTTCAACCGGCTCGAGACCAAGCGACAGCCCGAGGTCCTGTTCTGGCTCGACGGCTACGACCGCACGGACGGCTCCGCGGTGGTGGATCTCGAGCGTGGCCTGGGCGGCTACGAGAGCGCCTGCCGCGCCAGCCCGCGTCAGTCGCTGTGGACGGCGCTAGAGCCTACGCTCGCGAACCCTTGAGGGCGGTCTTGAAGCCGCTGTAGCTCGGCTGGTCGATCGCAGCCTGGTTCACGACGGCCTCGCGCAGATACTCGGCGAGGCCCGGCAGGCCGAGCGGAATCGTGTGGTCGCGCAGGCCGCGCACCAGCGTCCAGCGCAGTGACTCGAGATCGCCGCCCTCGGACAACAGCCCGCGCAGCCGATCGGTCTGGCGCGCGCGCAGCTCGGCGCCGAGCTCGAGCTCGCGCAGCACCACGTCGAGAGAGTTGCCCGCGACCCGAGCCAGGAACTGCAGCCGGCCCTTGGTGGCGTTCATGACGTCGGACCGCAGGTAGTCGCGGACGCTGGTCACGAGCTCGTCGATGCGCGGCATGTCGAGCGTGGACTTGGTCGCGGCCGGAGTCAGTAGCTCGACCGGGCCGGGAATCAGGAGATTCACGCAGTCGACCTGACACTCCGAGGTGCGGCGGCCGATCGCCGGGCGCTCGACGGTCTTGTCCGGTCCGCTGCGGTAGTGCTCGGCCATTCCGAGACACCCGACCGACCACCAGAACGAGCCGAAGACCTCCCAGAACTTCACGCGCGCCGGGTCGACCTTCTGGCCGGACACCTGCTCGTAGCCGCGGAACAGGTCCTCGTACCGGCCGAAGCCGCCCACGGGCAGCTCGGTCTGGCCGAAGCGCCAGGAGTTGGTGCAGATCCAGCCCAGGTCGCGCATCGGGTCGCCGATGTGCGCGATCTCCCAATCGAGCACGGCCACCACGCCGCGCGGCGAGACCATGATGTTGCCGTTGCGGAAGTCGTTGTGGACCAGTGACTCCTGGTACGAGGCCGGCAGGTTCTCGAGCAGCCAGCGCGCCGAGAAGTCGATCATCGGCTGCGGCGTGCCGAGCGCCTGGTAGCGCTGCCAGGTCTGGCGCACGAACTGCTCGGGAGTCATGCGCGCGAGGCGTGGCTCGAGCCCCGACGCGCGCAAGTCGATGGCGTGGATGCGCGCCAGGATCTGGCCGCACTGCTCGGCCAGGCGCGGCCGGATCGCGTCGAGGCTGGGGTCGCGCACGATCCGCGCGCCCAGCGCCTCGCCCTCGAGCCATTCCATGACGAAGCCTTCGCCGAGGCCGTCGGCCGGCTCGAGCACGTGCACGACCTCGGGCTCGGGCACGCCCGCGGCGCGCGCGGTGCGCATCAAGAGCGCCTCGGTCACGAGGCCGGGCTGGCCCGAAGTGGGCTCCGGGGCGTGTCCGCCGGGGGCGCGGCGCATCGCCAGGCGCTTCTCACCCGCGTCGCTGCGGATCACCAGGCGGTAGGTCTCCTGACTCGCGCCTCCCGACAGGCGCTCGGCCGAGACCAGGCCGCGGCAGCCCGGCACGTGCTTCTCGAGAACCGCCGCCAGTGACTCGAGGAACTCCGCCAACTAGACGTCTTCCTGGACACCCTTGGGCGCGCGCTGCTTCATGAAGCCGAACATGTAGCCGGCCACGCGTCGCATCTGGATCTCCTCGGTGCCCTCGGTGATGCGGTAGCGCCGGTGGTGGCGGTAGATGTGCTCGAACGGCTTGTGTCTCGAGTACCCCAGCCCGCCGTGCACCTGCATCGCGCGGTCCGCGGCCTCGCAGCACAGCCGATTCGACCAGTAGTTGCACATCGAGACCTTGTCCGACACCGAGAAGTTGCCGTGCACGTCCATGCCCCAGGCGGTCTTGTGGATCAGCGCGCGCAGCATCTCGCACTGAGTCTGCAGCTCGACCAGCGGGAACTGGATCGCCTGATTGCTCGACAGCGCCTTGCCGAACGGCTTGCGCTGCTTGGCGTATTCCACCGACTCGTTGATGCAGAACTGCGCCGCGCCCAGGCTGCCGGCCGCCTGGCGGATGCGGTTCTCGTTGAAGAAGTGCTGCACGACCTGCAGGCCGCGGCCCTCGCCACCGAAGATCGACGAGTCGGGCACCCACACGTCCTTGAGTGAGATGCGCGCGTGGTCGGTCGGCATGTTGAAGGTCCAGAGGTACTCCTCGACCTTGAAGCCAGGCGCGTCGGTGGGCGTGAGAAATGCGGTGATGCCCTGGCCGTCGCCCGCCTTGCCCGACGTGCGCGCCATGATCATGTCGAACTTGGCCTTGTGGATGCCGGTGTTCCAGGTCTTGCCGCCGTTGATGCGCCAGCCGCTGCCGTCGCGCACCGCGTGAGTCTCCATGTGAGTCGCGTCGGAGCCGTGGTTCGGCTCGGTGATTCCGAAGGCGAAGCCCTTGGTGCCCTCGAGCATCCCGTCGACCCATTCCTTCTTCTGCGCGTCCGTGCCGTAGGCCAGCATCAACAGCACGCCCACGTTGTTGGCGACGATCGAGTGCTCGTTCTGCAGGTCGTTGTGCAGGCCCAGCCCCTTGGCGGCGAGGTGCTCGCGGATGATCGCCATGCCCAGGTTCGTGCCGTCCTTGCCGCCGTACTGCTTGGGCAGCGGATAGCGGTAGTGACCGGCCTTGTCGGCGAGCCGGCGCGCCTGGAACAGGAGCTGCTCCCACTCCTCGTTCGGCAGCCCCCCGCGCTCCCAGTCCGTGCGTGCGTCTTCGCGCCGGTGATCGAAGAAGCGGATGTTGTCGTTCTTGTTCTCGAGCGGCTTGATCTCGCGTTCGATGAACTCGTCCAGTTCGACCAGATACGCCGCGATGTCCTTGGGAATGTCGAAGTTCATGGCGGCATTCTGACAGGACCGATCCAAGCCTGCTTGCGCGGTGTACTTCCGGGTATGAAGACATCATCTCTCAGGCAATTCGCGTTCTTGGCGCTCGCGGCGGCCGCCGCCGTGAAGATCGAAAACTTCCAGTTCACGCCTGGCTCGCTGGACGTGAAGGCCGGCGATACGGTCACTTGGACCAACGCCGACGAGGAGCTGCACGCGCTCCAGGCCGACGACGGCAGCTTCCGCTCCGGCGGACTCAACGGCGACGCCACTTTCGCCCACACCTTCGACAAGCCGGGCACCTACGCCTACCGCTGCACGCTGCATCCGCAGATGACCGGCAAGATCGTCGTGCACTAGGCGCGGCCCAGGAGACATGACGATGTTCGAAACGGATCGCCGGGGCTTCATGCGCTGTCTCGCCTGGGCCGGCACGGGCGTGGTCTGGACGGTTTCGGGTGGGGTGCTGAGCTCGTGCGCGCTCGGCAAGGGCCTTTTGTCTGCGGGTGACTTCCACTTCGTGCAGATCAGCGACACGCACATCGGCTTCGACAAAGAGGCGAACCCCGACACGCTGGGCACGGCGCGCGCGGCGATCGCGCGCGTGAACGCGTTGCCGGTGCAGCCCGAGCTGGTGCTGCACACGGGCGACCTGACTCACTCGCAGAAGGCCGCCGAGTTCGACACGGTGGCCGGCGTGCTGCAGGAGCTGCACGCCCCGGCGCTGTTCACGGTGCCCGGCGAGCACGACGTGTTCGACGACGACGGCAAGCTCTATCTCAGTCATTTCGGCCGGGGCACGCTGGGCGACGGCTGGCGCAGCTTCGACAGCCACGGCGTCCACTTCGTGGGCCTGATCAACGTGATGGCGTTCAAGAACGGTGGCGCGGGGGCGCTGGGCGAGGCCCAGCTCGCCTGGCTCGAGAAGGACCTGGCACCGCTCTCGGACAGCACGCCGGTGGTGGTCTACACGCACATCCCGCTGTGGGCGGTCTATCCCGAATGGGGCTGGGTGACTCGTGACGGCGAGCGGGCGCTGGGCTTCTTGCGCCGCTTCGGCTCGGTGACCGTGCTGAACGGACACATCCATCAGGTGCTGCAGAAGGTCGAGGGCAACGTCACCTTCCACACGGCATACTCGACCGCGTATCCGCAGCCCGCGCCCGGCACCGCCCCCGGGCCCGGGCCGCTGAAGTTCCCGGCCAGCGAGCTGCGCACTCACCTGGGCCTGCGCGAGCTCACCTTCCGGGCGAACGACGGCGCGCTCGCGATCGTGGATTCGAAGCTCGGCTAGCGACGCGAGAAGAGAGGGCGCGTGGACAGAGGTGCGATGAACGGCAGCGGTGACTCCGCCGGCGACGAAGCGGCGCAGGACGCCGAGCGCGTGCGCGGGCTCGCCGCGGGCGATGACTCGTGCCTGCGCGCGCTGTACGCGCGCCACGCACCCTGGATCTTCGCGCTCGCGCTGCGCTCGCTGGAGCGCGCCAGCGCCGAGGAGATCGTGCAGGACGTGTTCGTGGCGCTGTGGCGGAACGCGGCCCGCTTCGACGCCGAGCGCGGCAGCGTGCGCGGCTGGCTGTCGGTGATCGCCCAGCGCCGCATCTCGAACGAGCTGCGCGGCCGCAGTCGGCGGCCGAAGCTCGAGCCCCAGGACGCGGGCGGCGGGCTCGAGGCGGTCGACCCCGCGCCCGGCCCCGCGGGCCTGGCCTGGCAGGAATACCGCCGCACGGCGGTCCGCTCCGCGCTCGAGACACTCCCGCGCGAGCAGCGCCAGGCTCTGGGTCTGGCGTTCCTGGAAGAGCTGAGTCACGAGCAGGTCGCGGAGCTCCTGGGCCTGCGCCTCGGCACGGCCAAGTCGCGCATCCGCGCGGCGCTGGCCAAGCTGCGCGCGCCGCTGGCGCCGTTGGTCGCCATGCTCGCGCTCGTGGCGCTCTCCGGTGCGATCGGCCTCTTGCTGCGCGAGCGCGCCACCAGCTCGCTCGACGAGCGCGCGATCGATCTGCTCACCTCGAGCGAGGTGGTGCCGCTGCGGCTCGAGTCCGAGGCCACGGCCGGCTCGGGCATCCACGCCACCTACCGCGCGCTGCCCGGTGCGCCGCTGGCCGTGATGACCTATACGCACTTCCCGGCCGCGCCGGCCGGCGCCAGCTACCAAGCCTGGGCGCGACACGGCTCGGTGTACACCCCGATCGGGAGCGCGCGGCCCGACGCCGCCGGTCACGCGCGGATCGTGGCCGAGGGAGCGGCCTTCGCCGCCGCGCCCGACGCGCTGATGGTCACGCTCGAGCCGGGCTCGGGCAGCGCCGTGCCGACCGGACCGGTGGTCGTGGCCTGGCCCAAGCCGCAGCAGTGACTCAGTCGGCGACGCGCGGCAGGACGTGCGTCCAGAAGCGCTCGATCGAGCGCAGCTGGAGCGCGTTGGGAATCAGCGAGATGTAATTCCAGGCGAAGATCCACTGCGTGGGAAGTCGCTTCTTCAAGCCCTCGAGCTGGCGAGTCACGGTGTCGGGCGAGCCGACCAACGCCAGGCCGTCGGCCAGCGCGTCCTCGGCGGGCGGACCGCCGTCGGGATCGGCCAGGCCGTGGTAGAAGCCGAACGGCTCGAACCAGGACGAGGCCACGAACGTGCTGGCGTGGCGCCACAGCGCCTGCGCCTCGGCGTCGCTGTCGGCCACGATCACGTCGCGCAGCACGCCCACGCCCTCGCCGAGCGGCCGGCCCGAGACCTGCGCGTACAGCTCGAACAGCGCGCGCTCGCGCTTGGGGTGCAGCGGCGGCAACACCGCAGTGACTCCCTGCTCCGCGCACCAGCGGATGCTGCGCTCCGACGACGCGAACGGCTGGAACAGCGGCGGATGCGGCTTCTGCAGCGGCTTCGGCACGACCGAGACCGCGCGCACCACGCCGTCGCGCACGCCGCCGCCGTACTTCGCCGTGGCCTCGAGCGTCCAAGGAGTCTCTCCCGCGGGCACGCGCCAGAACCGTCCGCTTGGAGCTTCGAGAAAGTCCTCGGTCCAGGCGCGCTTCACGATCTGGAAACACTCCTCGAAGGCGAGCCGGTTGGCCTCGTCGATCGCGTCGTGCTGGTGCGGCAGCGCGCCGTGAATGCCGTGAGTCTGCTGCGCCATGATGTCGACCCAGCGCCGCTGGTAGCCGCGCGCGAAGCCGGCGTTTGCGCGCCCGCCGGTCATGTGGTCGAGCATCGCAATGTCTTCCGCGACGCGCAGCGGGTTCTGCGAGGGCAGGACGATCCCGAGCTGTCCCACCCGGATGCGCTTGGTCTGCAGCCCCACGTACAGGTCGAGCAGCACCGGGTTGTTCGAGAGCTCGAAGCCCTCGACGTGGAAGTGGTGCTCGGTGAAGCTGATCGAGTCGTAGCCGAGCGCGTCGCCG
>Ga0335080_10001880_pt1 | contig 20851 bp, 13 predicted proteins | sample Lox_Sample_34_FD_206720 | JGI IMG/M metagenome (GOLD analysis project Ga0335080, IMG submission 206720) | Soil microbial communities from Loxahatchee National Wildlife Refuge, Florida, United States - Lox_Sample_3.4 | ecosystem: Environmental > Terrestrial > Soil > Wetlands | place: USA...
TCATCTCGATGAGAATCGAAAGCTGCAGCTCGCCCCGGCCCATGACCGTAAAAGTGTCGGTCGAACCGGTGTCTTCGACGCGCAGCGAGACGTTGGTGAGCAACTCTTTTTCCAGGCGCTCGCGCAAGTTGCGCGAGGTGACGTAGGTGCCCTCGCGGCCGGCGAAGGGCGAAGTGTTGACCGTGAACTGCATAGCAATGGTGGGCTCGTCAATGGTGATGGGCGGCAGCGGCGCGGGATTCTCCGCGCCGGTGATGGTCTCACCGATGGTGATGCCTTCGACCCCGGCCACGGCCACGATATCGCCCAGCGTGGTCTCGGTGATGTCGGTGCGCTTGAGTCCGGAGAAAGAAAACAGCTTGGTGATCTTGGTTTTCTGCAAGGAGCCGTCGAGCTTGGCGATGGCGACCTCTTCCCCAGTAAACATGCTGCCGTTGAAAACGCGGGCGATGGCCAGCCGGCCGAGGTAATCGCTGTAGTCGAGGTTGGCAACGAGGATTTGCAGCGGCCCGCCCGGGTCGCCACCGGGCGCGGGGATGGTGCTGAGAATGGCTTCGAAGAGCGGTTGCAGATTTTCACCGGGAATCTCGAGGTCGGCGGAAGCCGTGCCGGCCTTGGCGTTGGTGTAGAGCACGGGAAAGTCGAGCTGATCTTCCTGCGCGTCGAGATCAATGAAAAGATCGTAAACCTCGTTGAGCACTTCCTGCGGACGGGCATCGCCGCGGTCAATTTTGTTGACGACGAGAATGGGCGGCAGCTTGGCTTCGAGCGCCTTGCCCAGCACGTAGCGGGTCTGCGGCAGCGGGCCTTCGCTGGCGTCCACCAGCAGCATGACGCCATCCACCATTTTGAGGGCGCGCTCCACCTCGCCGCCAAAGTCGCTGTGGCCGGGCGTATCCACGATGTTGATTTTCGTGTCGTGGTACAAGATCGCAGTGTTCTTGGCGAGGATGGTGATGCCGCGCTCGCGCTCCAGTTCGTTCGAGTCCATGACGCGCTCGACCACGGCTTCATTGGAGCGGAAGGTTCCGCTCTGGCGGAGCATGGCATCTACCAGCGTAGTTTTGCCATGGTCCACGTGGGCGATGATGGCGATATTTCGGATGGAAGAGGTCAAATTAGGGGTTCCGTGCCGCTCGGGAATATGTCTCTCCACTACTTTACTAGATAGAAGGGTTTTGATGAGGCTGCAGGAAGAAAGCCATATGAATCGCCGCTACGGCCAAGCAACAGCAGATTCCTCGCTGCGCTCGGAATGACAAGCCATCTGGGGTATTCAAGTCTCTGGGCTGAGTGCAGCTCAGCCGGCCACTGCTTCCTGCCTGGGCAGCGGCTTGCCTGCCAGGCGGGCTTCGAGTTCCTTCACGGCGCGTTTTGCGGCAAGGATGGCGCCGTTGGTGGTGGATTCGGGGCCGTGCGAATCGGTATTGGCGAAGAAGATGCGGTCCATGGGCTGGCGGACCTCGGGCTGCACTTTCGTGTACAGGCCGGGCGCGGACATGTACAGCGGATGGCCGCGGCGGTAGATGTGCACTTCGAGGGGGTCAACACTCGAGCCGGGGAAGAGCTTCTGAAAATCGTGCAGCACATTTTCCGCGAGCTGGCGCGTGGTTTCCTCCGCGAGCAGCAAGGGGCGCTGGTCGCGCGGCAAGGGCGTGTAGCAGGTCAGGATGTTGTGTTTCTGCTTGTAGCCGGGCTGATTGCGCACCACCCAGTCGGCGACGATGAAGTCACTGAAAGTGTTGCCCGGGCACCAAGTATCGTATCCCTTGTTGAAGACCGGCTTGTCGAAAATCAGATTCACTACCGCGTAAGGAATGTAGTGGATTTGGTGCATGGCTTCGCTTTGCTTTTCGGGCAGGCCTTCGATCAGGCGGCGAGTGATGAACTTGGGCGAAGCCATGATGACGGTTTTCGCGCCGAGGGTAACCAGCTCACCGTTTCGAATGCAGGTGACCTCGACTTCGCGCTTGCCCGGAACCACGGCGACGATGGTTGAGCCGGTCTGCATACGATCGCCGAACTGCGGCCTAAGAATTTCCACCAGCTTTTGGGTCATGGCGCCCAGGCCGCCGGGCCAGGTGTAGTATTCGGGCGGCTCGGGCTGGGCGACGTCCTGAATCTCTTCCAGCGCCACGCAGGCGGCGGTCTCTTCGCTCACGGCTCCCCAGTTGGAGGGGCCATAGTTATCCCACCATTGCTTGAGTTCGGCGGGGTATCCCTTCAGAAGCTGGGAGAAAGGCGTATTGCAGAGTTCCTGGGCGCGCGCGTGCAGGTCAATGGCGAGCATGTGGCGGCGGAATTTCTTGAAAGCCTCGCGAACGGAGCGGGGATAGGGAAGGTGGTCGAGCCCTTTGCCCCAGGTATCGGGAACCCACTCATTCCTGATGATGCTGCCGTCGCGGTCATCAATCGGGAGCGGCTCGAGGCCGATCTCTTTAGCAAAGGTGTAGGCGTATTCGCTTCTGGCGAGATAAGCGGAGCCGGTGGCGTAGGCCTGGCCGTCGTACTCCATGAGATAGGCGTTGCCGCCCCAGTGCGGTTCTTTTTCGAGGAGAAGAAAATCGCGGTGACGCAGAAGGTAGGCGGCGGCAAGGCCGCTCATGCCACCGCCGACGATGATGACCTCATGATGGGAGGAGACAGGCGGGCGGCTGAACTTTTTGCCATCGCGGACGGCGTGGCAGATGCGATTGTCTTCGCCTTCAACCGTGGGCGGAGGGTTTTCGGCGAGAAGGGAAAGATCCAGCGGGCATCCGGCGGCGATGGAGCCGGCAACCACGAATTTGATGAACTCCCGGCGATTGGTGGTCATGATGTGTCCTTCGAATCTCAAACGCCTTCGTTTACGACTGCGGCACGGAACGGCGATGCTGCAAGCTGGAGGCACGGCGAGCGGAGACGTAGCAAGCTACGTCTCTACGGGTTGTCAAAGCACGTTTCATCTTCATGTCTTACCCCGCCAACTCGGCGGCGATCTCGGGCTGTCCTTCGGCGCGGGCGCGGAGGCGATACCAGAGCACGATGGCGATTAGAGAGAAAACAAAAATGATGGTCGAGATGGCGTTGATTTCGGGGGTGATGCCGCGGCGCAGGCGTCCCCAGATTTCGAGGGGCAGCGTGTTGTCGCGGCCAATAAGGAAAAAGCTGACGGCGATTTCGTCCATGGAAAGGGTGAAGATCAAAAGCGCCGCGCCGATGATGGAGAGGCGGAGGTTGGGCAAGGTGACGCGCCAGAAAGTCTGCCAGTAGTTGGCGCCCAGATCGAGCGAGGCTTCTTCCTGGGCACGGTCGAGTTTTTGCAGGCCGGCGAAGACCTCGGTGGTGGCGACGGAGATCAGTGCGGTGCCATGGCCGAGAATGATGGTGACGAGACTGAGCCGGACGCCAGCTTCGCGGAAGAGCATGAGCAACGAGAGGCCGGTGATAATGCCGGGAAGAATCAGTGGCAAAAGTACGAGGCGGCGGAAAAGAGTTTTGCCGGGAAAGTTGGCGCGGTCGAGGGCGAGAGCCGCAGGGATTCCGAAGACAAGAGAAATGGCGACCGCGGCACCGGCGACCAGGAGGCTGTTGGCGACGGAGGTCCAGATGGCATCATCGGCGAAGAGAATGCGATACCAGTTGAGGGTGAAGTGGCTGGGTGGAAACCCGCCCACGCCCTGGCCGTTGAAGGAATAGACGATGAGCGTGGCAATGGGCAGGTAGAGAAAAGCGAAGACCGCGGCGGCGTGCCAGCCGAGCCCTGCGGATTTGCCGCTCGCCGGAGCGCTCATCGGAAGCTCCATTTCTTTTCCAGATTTTCTGAGACGAAGAGCAAGCCGAGAACCAGGGCCAGCATGCAGAAGGAAATGGCGGCGCCGAGCGGCCAGTTGTAGGCGGCGCCGAAAAGGCTGACGACGATGTTCGAAATCATGATGCCGCTGGGGCCGCCGAGCAGCAAGGGCGCGAGGAAGTCGCCAAGGCTGAGAACGAAGGCGAAGGTAGCGCCGGCGAGCACGCCGGGAATGGAGAGCGGCAAAATAACGCGCCAGAAAGTTTGCAGCGGAGAAGCGCCAAGATCCTGCGAAGCTTCGACCAAGGGGCGGGGAATGTGCTCGAGCGAAGCGTAGATGGGCAGAATGGTGAAGGGCGTGTAGATGTGGGTGAGCGTGAGCACGACGGCGAACGGGCTATAGAGAAGGAATTCGAGAGGATGCTTGATGACGTGCAGATACTGCAGAAGCGTATTCAGAACTCCATCGCTGCCGAGGATGGTCTTCCAGGCATAGGCGCGGACGAGGTAGCTCACCCAGAGAGGAATGATGACGAGCTGATAGTAGAGGTCTTTTCTTTTGCCGGCGTGGAAGGAGAGGAAGTAGGCCAAGGGATAGCCGAGCAGCAAGGAGAAGATCATCACCCGGGCGGCGATCCACATGGAGCGGAAGAGAGTTTGCAGGTAAACATTCACGCGCAGCAGTTCACGGTAGTTGTCGAGGCTCCAGGAGTGGACGATGACCTGCTGGGGTGAGACCGACCAGAAGCTGTAGCAGAAAAGAAGTGCGTAAGGAATAAGAAGAAAGACTGCGACCCAGAGGAGGGGCGGGAGGGAGACGGCGGTGCGATAGGCGCGGGAGAACATCAGGGTTTGTCTCCGGAGTCGCGCACGGGAACTGCGTCGGCGGCGGAGAATTCGAGATTCAGCTCTCCTTGCCAGTTGTCGCGAGAGGCGGCGCGCATGGAGAGCTGCAGGCCATCGCCGCATTCAATTTGAAGAAGCTGGGTTGCGCCGTGGAAGGCCTGATTGCGAATGCGGGCGGGGAAACGGACGGAGCCGGCGTTTTCCGCCGAGTCCTCTGAGAGGCGAATGTTTTCGGGGCGGAGGGAAAACAGGGTTGGGCCATCGGGCAGAGCCGAAGGCCACAGCAGAGAGCCGCAACTTGCCGTGCCATTGCGCACCTCGCCGCGCAGCAGGTTGGTGTGGCCGATGAACTGGGCGGTGTAAGCGGTGGCGGGGCGGGCGTAGATTTCACGCGGTGAGGCCACCTGTTCGAGCGCGCCGAGGCGCAGAAGGGCGATGCGGTCGGACATGACCATGGCTTCTTCCTGATCGTGGGTGACGAAGACGAAGGCGATGCCGACCTCGCGCTGCAGGGCCTTCAGTTCTACCTGCATCTGGCGGCGAAGATTGGCGTCCAGCGCGGAGAGCGGCTCATCGAGCAGCAGCAGGCGCGGGCGGTTGATAAGGGCGCGGGCAAGTGCGATGCGCTGCTGCTGTCCTCCGCTGATTTTGGCAGGCTTGGAGGCGGCATAGGCGGTCATCTTGACCATGGCCAGGGCCTGCTCGACGCGGGAGCTGATTTCGCTGCGCGGAATTTTGGCGATGCGAAGGCCGTAGGCGACGTTCTCCGCCACCGTGAGGTGGGGGAACAGGGCATAGTGCTGGAAAACGGTGTTGACGCGGCGGCGGTAGGGTGGAAGCTGGTCGAGACGCTCACCGGCCATGAAGATTTCGCCGGCGCCGGCGCTCTCAAAGCCGGCGATGATGCGCAGGAGCGTGGTCTTGCCGGAGCCGCTTTCGCCCAGGATGGTAAGGAACTCGCCTTCGGCAATATCCAGAGATATGTCGCGCAGGACGGCGGTTTTGCCGAACGACTTGGCGACGCGGCGGATGGAAAGCAGGGTTGTGGCGCTGGTTGCGCCGGCGGCTGCGGATTGGGTGACGGTTGCAGACATGATTTCCTGCGGCAGACGAAAACGAATTCTCGCAGGCGAGGACGCCCGCGCCACAGATGATGTTATTGGGCGGCCTTCACCTCATTCCAGATTTCGTTGTACTTGGCACGGCGCGGCACATTTTGCCAGAAATAAATGTGCTGCTGATAGTTATCCACGTCGTCGAGGTGAAGGTCCCTGACCTGATCGGGCGACATGAACTGCGCGGCCTGGGGATTTGCCGGAGTGTAACCGGTCACGTCGGTGACTTTCTTTTGGGTTTGCGCCTCGATCATGTACTCGAGGAATTTATAGGCCAGGTCTTTGTTGTCGCTGGCGGCGGTGATCATGAGGTGGTCAATCCAGCCGGTGGTGTTTTCCTTTGGAATGGTTTCGCCGACGGGAAAGTTGGCCTTGCGCAGCTGGTTGGTCATGAGCGGCCAGCCCATGGCGGCGACGATCTCATGATTCTCGAAGAGATTGGTGAGCTCGCCGCCGGTGGACCACAGCTTGCGAATATTGGGCTTGAGCTCGAGCAGCTTTTGCTTGACGGCATCGAGTTCCTGATCGCTGAGATTGTAGAGATGGCTGGGCTCGGGCTGGTCGAAGCCCAGAACTTGCGCGGCCATGTACACGGTGGAGAGGTCGTCCCAGACGGAAATCTTGCCGCGGTATTTGGGGTCCCAGAAGATGCTCCAACTCTGGGGAGGCTTGGGGAAGACGGTGGTGTCGTAGAGCATGGGGTTGGGTCCCCACATGAAGGGCACGCCATAGACCTGCCCACCCACGTGAACGAGGGGCAGAGAAGTGAGCTGTGGGGAAAGCTGGCCGTAGACAGGAAGCCGGGAGAGGTCGAGCGGCTGGGCGAGGCCGGCCGAGGCGATCGAAGTGGCCACGTCGCTGGAAGGCGAAATCACATCGTAATTGCCGGCGCTGCCGCCGCGCAGCTTGGCGACGAGTTCGTCGCTCGACCCCATGTAGGAGGCGGAAATCTTGCAGTGGTATTGCTGCTCGAAGGCGGCGACGAAGGATGGGTCGGCGTAGCCCTCCCAGACGAGAAGGCTGAGGGTGGGAGTTTTTTTGCTGCAGGAAGGACAGCAAAGGACGGCGAGGAGAAGAAGGAATATCAGCGGGCGTCGGTCAGCCATGCGTTCTCCGTGCGCCTTGCGTTTTCGCCGCGAGGCGGTAAGAAAAGCAGATTCCTCGGGGCGAAAGCCCTCTCGGAATGACAAAAACCAATTGCTCTTCGCATCCAGGGCCCGTACGAACGTTCGCACGACTAAAACGTGGGCGGCGTATTGATCCAAAGCAACCGGGTTTCGGTGCGGCCCGGGTTGCGCCAATGATGGGGCGTGGCGCTTTCGAAATAAAAGCTGTCGCCGGGTTTCAGCCGATACTCCTCGTCTTCGAGCGAGATCAGCAGCTCGCCGCGCAAGACGTAGAGGAACTCCTCGCCTTCGTGAGTGTAGGATTCGCCGCTGCCGGCGCCGGGAGCAACACAGAACAGATGGGGCTCCATGACGGCGTTGCCCCAGGCCAGCAGCTCCATGCGAACGCCGGGGCCGGCCTCGAGCACTTTGCGTTTTTCCGGCGAGACCAGCGGGCTGTTGGAATCGGCCGCGTCGAAGAAATCGAGAATGTTGGTCTTGTAAAAACGCGCCAGCTTGCGCAGCGTGCTCACCGAAGCGCTCATCTGGGAGCGTTCGAGGGCGCTGAGAAATCCTAAAGAAATGCCGACGGAGCGGGCGACCTGGGCGAGGGAGAGGCCGCGGCGGGTGCGCAGCTGGCGCAGGCGAATGCCCATGGCGGCGCTATTGCCGTTGGTGGTGGCGCGCACGCGGCCCTCGCGCTTGAGCAGTTGCACAATAGCGGGGGCATTCAAGCCGCGCACCTTGCGCAGAAAGCGGGCGCGCTTGAGCAGCTTGAGGTCTTCGGAGGTGTAGAGGCGGTAGCGGCTGGCCGTGCGCCGGGGCTGGGTAAGGCCAAGGCTCTCCCAGGAGCGGATGACCGAGGGCGAAACCCCGACCAGGCGGGCCACGTCGCCGATTTTCAAGTAAGGTTTAATGACGGCCGGTTTCATGACCCTGAGACAATGGCTCCCATAAGAATTTCTTCTAGAGGGGAATACCATTTTCCGCTTGACAGTGCAGCCTGAGGTTCTCTAACCTTGCGCGATTATAGCAAGGTTCTTCCCAAAGACAAGAAGCAAGAAGACAGATGTGAAGTGAGAACTTTCTGCTTCGCGGAGGTCGCTATGCATCCCTCAGCCCGGCGCCGTGTAATCCCCCTGTGTCTGTTGGTCCTGCCGCTGCTGCTTGCGCTGGCGGTTTCGAGTTTCGCGCAAGGCACCAGCGGAAGAATTGTGGGCCGAATCTCCGATCCCAGCGGAGCGGTCCTGGCCAACGTGAAAATCACGCTGACCAACCAGGCCACGGGCGTCAGCCGCGACGTGCTGAGCAACAGCACCGGCGACTACGTTCTGGTGGAAGTGGTGCCCGGGGTTTACACGCTGCAATTCGAGCTGACTGGATTCAAGAAGGACGTGCACAAGAACGTTACGGTCGAGGTCAACCAGGTGGTGACGCTGAACGCCGTGATGCAGGTGGGCGGCGAGCAGGAGACGGTGGAGGTAACCTCGGAAGCGCCACAGGTGGATACGACCAGCACGCAACTGGGCGCGGTGGTGAACGACCGCTCGGTCAATCAGTTGCCTTTGAATACGCGTGATACGTACCAGTTTCTGCAGTTGCAGCCGGGGGTGCAGTCGCAGTTAGGCAGCAGCGGGAGCCTGTTCTACGGCTCGGACGCGGCGGGCTCGGTTTCTGTCAATGGCGGCCGCACGCGGGCGAACAACTTCAGCGTGAACGGGGGCGACGCCAACGACCAATTCGTCAACCTGCCGACGGTGCAGCCCAGCCCGGACTCAATCGAGGAATTTCGCGTCATCACTAATACCTTCGACGCCGAGTACGGGCGGAACTCGGGCGCCGTAGTCAACGTGGTGACCAAGTCGGGAACGAATGATTTTCACGGCGATGTGTACGAGTACTTCCGCAATAAGGTGCTGAACGCCACCGGCTACTTCAACACCTCAAAACCGCAATTCAACCAGAACCAGTTTGGGGCAACGTTCGGTGGGCCAATCAAAAAGGACCGGGCGTTTTTTTTCCTGTCTTACGAGGGCCGGCGTATCCGGCAAGGCGAGTCGGGACCATTCGTTACCGTTCCGACGACGGACGAACGCAACGGCGATTTCAACGCTGTGACCGAAATCTCTGCTCCGACGGCAGATTCACCCAACGCAATTCAGGACCAGTTTCTGGCCGATGCGCTCAATGGACGTGCGGGGTGCACGACTGCGATCAACGGACTGGGCGGAACCACCCCCGCGGCGGGCGTGGCCTGGAATGCCATTTTTCCCACCAACGTAATTCCGCTGCCCTGCCAGGATCCGGTGGCCGTGAGCCTGCTCAACACCTATTTTCCCCAAGCCAACGTAGGCAGTGACGGTTTCCAATCGGTACCCACCGGATCTGACAACCAGGACCAGTTCACCATCCGGCTGGACCACCGGATCAACGACCACCAGAACTTCACCGCCTACTACTACTACACGGACGATGCCAACATCACTCCGTTCGACAACTTTGAGGCAGCAGGAGCGAACGTTCCGGGATTTGGCAGCGCGGTGGATTCCCGCTATCAACAGATCAACTTGTCGCACACCTGGACGATGACAAATTCGCTGGTGAACGAGGCGCGATTCACCTACATGCGGGAAGGGCAGCTAGGGTTCCAGACTCCATTGCACAGCGGTGCCGTAACCGATTCATGCACCGGTGCAGCGACTGCTTTTTGTTTCACCGGTCTTTCCGATTCCTCAGCGATTAACGCTCTGGCCTCCGATCCTTCGACCGGAGACCCCAAGTTCGGTATTACCCCGGGCCTAAGCAGCAGCCGCACCGGCGTTCCCTTCATTACGATCTCTGGCGGGCCGGTAATAGGCAATAATTCCGAGGGGCAGTTACCGCAGGTTGGAAACAGCTTTCAATGGTCCGACAACCTGACCTGGGTGAAGGGCAACCACACCCTGAAATTTGGCGCGGACGTACGCCGCCAGCGATTTGATCAGACGCTGTATTACAACGTGAACGCATCCATGACGTTTGACGGCAGCGGCACCGATGCGTTGCTGATGGACGATGGCAGCAATTATGGCGGCTTCCTTCTAGGGCTGGTGGACAGCTTCGGCCAGGGCGGCGCGCAGGTAGAGAATGTACGCAGCACATCGGTGTATCCATTCGCGCAAGATAGCTGGAAGATCAGACCGAACTTGACTTTGAATTACGGGCTGCGCTGGGAGCTGGACACGCCGCTTACAGATATTGGCGGCCATGTGCAGACCTTCCGCCCGGGGCAGAACACGACGGTTTATCCTTGCGACCCGGCAGTAACCGACCCCTCAGAATGCCCGACTGGCCTGGTGGTGCCGGGCGACAAGGGTGTTCCCGCCGGCATGACGCAGACCTACTACAAGGCGTTTGCGCCGCGAATCGGGATTGCCTACAGCCCGGGCCACAGCGGGAAGACCAGCATTCGGGCGGGTTGGGGTATGTTCTATAACCCAATGGAGCAATTGGTGCTGGAGCAGTTCAGCGCCGAGCCGCCCTTTGGCGGCAGTTCTTTCTTCTACAACTCGTTCCTGAATACGCCTTACGTCGGGCTCGATGGTACGGTGAACCCGAATCCGTTTAACGGCATTCTGAATCCGGTCAAGGGGCAGGACCCGGGCTGGGCGAACTTCCGGCCAATTCTTCTGTTCGGCGAATTCCAGCCGCACATGAGAACGCAATACTCGGACCAATATAACTTCACGATTCAGCAAGAACTGGCGAAGGATCTGCTGCTGCAAGTCGGCTACGTGGGTTCGCAGGGTCACCGCCTACTGGCCTCGCGCGATCTGAATCCCGGGAACCCCCAGACGTGCCTGGATCTGCAAGCCATTGCGGACTACTACGACCCGGCAGGTTCACACCCGAATGCGGATCTGAACGCAGCGTACACTTGTGGCCCGTACTACGCGGACAACTCCTTTGGCCTGCCCGCGGGCTCGATTCCAAGCGGCTACAGCATCCATATGCCGTACGGTCCGCAGAAGATCGTTACTGGCCCGAACAGCCAATCCATAGGGCTGGTGGGACTGCGTCCTTACGGCTCGCCGAATTGCAACCCCATCGGAGCATGGGATGACGTGAACCAGGTGTTCACCAACGGCTGCCCGCCGGATGGCATTGATGTGTTCAGCAACATCTTTGCCGAGGACACGATGGCCAACTCCAGCTACAACGCTCTGGAGGCAATGGTCGAAAAGCGCTTTTCGAAGGGCCTGCAATTCCAGGCTGCGTATACCTACAGCAAGTCTCTGGACATGGCGTCGAGCTTCGAGGAGACGGTCAATCCCTTCAATCCGTCTTTAAGCCGCGCGCTGTCGCTGTTCAATTCGGCGCAACGTTTCGTCGTCAGCTACTTCTGGGCGCTCCCCATACCCAAGCACTCCGGATTGCTGGGCAAGATCGTTGATGACTGGGCAATCTCCGGTATCACCCAGTTTCAGACCGGCTTCCCCATTCGGCTCTCCGAACAGGATGACACCGAACTGCTGACCAGCGGCTTCTTTACTTCCATTACCGGTCCGCAACTGATCGCGCCTTTCCAGACACTAAGGCCGCAAGACAATAATCGCTATTACTTCGATCCAAACAGCTTCGCTGACCCGGCGCTGGGAACGCTCGCTACGACGCGGCGCACGATCTGCTGCGGGCCTGGACTTAACAACTGGGATTTTGCGGTGCATAAACAGATTCCATTCAGCGAAACCCGGTATTTGCAGTTCCGGGCGGAAATCTTCAACATCGCCAACCATACGCAGTTCGTCAATCCGGACGGAGACTTCTCGGACGGCGCGCAATTCGGCCAGGTTACCCAGGCCCGCGATCCGCGGCTGGTACAATTTGCATTGAAGTTTTTCTTCTAGCTGGAAGACCGGGCGGCGCAGCCGCCCGGGCCTACTCTAATGGCCGCCCTGGAAGCGGCCTGAGTCCTTTGGAGACCCCGATGTATCCCGCATTGCAGAAGGAGCTCGAAACTTACGAGCGCCGCACGCCGAAGTCCGCCGAGGCGCACAAGAAAAACCTGAAGCGCATTCCGCTGGGCGTGGCCAGCAACTACCGCGCCTATGATCCGTATCCCATCTTCGTGAAAGAGGGCCAGGGCTCGCATTTCCGCGATCTGGACGGCAACGACTACATTGACCACAATCTATGTTTCGGGGCGCTGATGGCGGGGCACTGCCATCCTGCGGTAATGAAGGCCGTGCAGGCGCGGCTCTCGACCGGCACCATGTTCGGCATGCCGCACAACATGGAATGGGAGCTGGCCGAAGAGATTTGCGCCCGCTTTCCGGTGGAGATGGTGCGCTTTGGCTCCTCCGGCACAGAAGCGACCATGCACGCCTGTCGCCTGGCCCGCGCGGCTGCCGGCCGTGACAAGATCATCAAGTTTGAGGGGGCATACCATGGGTTGCATGACACGGCGCTGGTGAGCGTGAAGCCGCATGCGCCGGAGTTTGGCGACGTGAAGGCGCCGGCTTCGGTGCCGGGCGGCCTGGGCGTGCCCAAGGCAAGCCTGGCTAACGTTCCCGTGGCCACATTCAATGATCTGGCGAGTGTGGAGCGCCGGTTTAAGGAGAACCCGGGCGAGATTGCGGCGGTGATTCTGGAGCCGATTCTGATGAACGTGGGCATGTGCATGCCGCAGCCGGGATTTCTCGAAGGCCTGCGCGACTTGTGCACCAAGAATGGCGCGCTGCTGATTTTCGACGAAGTGAAGACGGGCGCGAAGCTGGGCTGGGGCGGAGCGTCGGAATATTTCGCAGTGAAGCCGGACGTGATTTGCCTGGCGAAATCCATTGGCGGGGGGTTTCCGCTGGCGGCGTTCGGCACCAGCCGAGCGGTCATGGACCTGATCTCGCAGCACAAGGTATTTCACGGCGGCACGTATAACACCAATCCGGTTTCAATGGCGGCCGGGCTGGCGGCCTTCCGCGAAGTACTGACCCGCGAAAATTACGCTCATGTGGAGAAGTTGAGCAAGAAGCTGATGGAAGGCTATCGCAAAACGGTGGCGAAGAGCGGATTGCAGGGCTACGTTGCCAGCGCGGGGGCGAATGGCGTGCTGATGTTGTATCCGCAGGAGATTCGCAACTATCGCGACTGGCTGGCGATTGATATTGACCTGTGGCGCCACTACTGGTTCGGGATGGTGAACCGGGGAGTGATGGCGCAGCCCTACTGGTGGGATGAGCAGTGGACGATTTCTGTTCAGCATACCGAGGCGGACATAGACAAGCACCTGGCGGCGTTTGACGATGTTGCGCCGGCGCTGGCGGCGGCACAGCAGGAGCGCATGGCGGTGGCAGCAGAGTAAGCCGTACCCCTGCGCGCCCTTTTAACCACCGGGGAGACGGAGGACACAGAGGAGTTTCCCCAAGAGGAGTGAACTTTTGCCTGGCGGCCATGACGAAAGCAATCAGCCTCACCTGAAGCGCGTCCTGGGGCGTTGGGACCTGGTTTTGCTTTTCGTGGTCGCCGTGTTCAACCTGAACGTGGTGCCCTCGATCGCCGCCAACGGCGGCGTCACCATCTGGCTGTGGCTCATTTCTCTGGTCCTTTTTTTCTGGCCGCAGGGCGTTGCGGTGATCGAGCTGGCGCACCGCTACCCGGGCGAGGGCGGGGTCTATTTGTGGGCGAAGGAGCTGTTCGGCGACTTTCACGGATTCTTCTCCGGCTGGTGCTACTGGACGAACAACATGCTCTACGTGCCGACGGTGATGCTGTACTTCGTCGGGGTCTCGGTGTTCGTGCTGGGGCCGGGCCACGCGACGCTGGCGGATAACAAGGCATTCGCCATTGGGGCGTCTGTGGTTCTGCTGGGGATTCTGGCGGCGCTGAACATTGTGGGACTGGGCGTGGGCAAGTGGCTGAACAATATTGGCGCGGTGGGCACGTTTGTGGCGGCGGCAACGCTGATCACGCTCGGGGTAGTGGTGGCATCCAGGCAAGGGCTGAGCCTGAGCCAGGTGAATTTCCACGTTCCCCGCGATCCGCGATTCGTTCTTAATTCTTTTGGAGTGATCTGCTTTGCGCTGGTGGGGCTGGAACTGGCCTCGATCATGGGGGATGAGATCCAGGACCCGAGGCGCACGCTTCCCGGCGCAGTGGCGTGGGGCGGGGTGATTTCCGGCGTTCTTTATGTCGCGACGACATTGACCTTGCTGGTGGCGCTGGGCAGGAACATCAACGTGCTGCAGGGAATCGTGCAGGCGGTGGGCCAGCTGAGCGGCGAAATGGGCATAGGCTGGATCATCCCTCTGTTTGCCTTGATGCTGAGCGTTTCGATTGCGGGCATCGGCTCGGCGTGGCTGGGTGGCTCAGCGCGCATTCCGTTTGTAGCGGGGCTGGATTCTTACATGCCGGCCTGGCTGGGAAAGGTGCATCCGAAATATTCAACGCCTTACGCCGCGCTGCTGGTGCACGTGAGTATTTCCATGCTGTTGTGCGTGATATTTTTTGCGTTTTCGAGTGTGCAGGAAGCGTTCCAGACGATGCTGTCGCTGGCGGTGGTGCTGCAGCTGATTCCTTATCTCTACGTGTTCGGGGCGCTGCTGAAGCTGGCGGTGCGCAGCCCGGAGGGCGGGGTGTACAGCAAGCCGGTGCTGATCGCGGCAGGTGTGAGCGGATTGCTGACCACCATTCTCGGAATTTTGCTGCAGTACTTTCCGCCGCAGCTGATCAAGTCGCTGCTGACGTATGAAGTGGAGATGGTTCTGGGTACCGTGTTTTTTGCCGGGCTGGCGGGCTATTTCTTTTTTGTCTATGGCAGGCGCAAGGTCCCGGAGGCCGTAGCCAGCCGGGCTTAGGGAAGCGCGGGGGACCCACTCCGCGGTGAGTTGAAATTGCAGGAGGCAAAGATGCCGGGCGCAGTGGAAAGCGCAGTCCGCAGCTACCAGATGTACATCAATGGCGAGTGGAGGGAGAGCGGGTCGCACAAGACCTTCGCTGTTTACGATCCCTCAACCGAGGAAGTAATTGCGCAGGTTCCCGATGGCAACCTTGAGGACGTGAACCGCGCCGTGGCCGCGGCCAAGGCGGCATTCGAAGAGGGACCGTGGGCGAGCACAACTCCGCAGGAGCGGGGGCGGGTGCTGTTTCGCCTGGCGGAAAAGATTCGCCAGAATTCCGCCATGCTGGCGGAGCTGGAGTGCCGTAATTGCGGCAAGCCGATTGTCGAGGCGGAATACGACATTGCAGATACGGCCACCTGCTTTGAGTACTATGGCGGCCTGGCTACCAAGGTCCTGGGATATGTGAACCCGGTTCCCGATAACGCCATGAGCCTGACTTTGAAGGAGCCGGTGGGCGTAGCGGGGCAGATTATTCCGTGGAATTATCCACTGCTGATGGCGGCGTGGAAGCTGGCGCCGGCACTGGCGGCGGGTTGCAGCTGCGTGCTTAAGCCGGCTGAGCAGACGCCGCTGACTGTGCTGGAAATGGCAAACTGGCTGCCGGAGGTCGGGCTTCCCGCCGGCGTGGTGAACCTTGTCACCGGCTTTGGGGAAACCTGCGGCGCGCCCCTGGTGCAACATCCGGATGTGAACAAGATTGCTTTTACGGGCAGCGCGGCCGTGGGGAAAATCATCGTGAAGCAGGCGGCGGAGACGGTGAAGCGGGTGACCCTCGAGCTGGGCGGCAAATCGCCGAACATCTTTTTTGCCGACGCGGATTTTGAAGCGGCCATTGACGGCGCGCTGTTTGGCGTTTTCATCAATCAAGGCGAAGTCTGCTCGGCAGGCAGCCGCATTCTGGTGCAGAAGCCCATCTATAAGAAGTTTGTGGAGGCGATGAGCGAGAAGGCGAAAAAGATCAAGCTGGGGCCGCCGCAGGAGCGCGACACGAAAATGGGACCGCTGGTGAGCAAGGAACAGTACGAGCGCGTACGTTCCTACCAGGATGTTGGCAAGAAGGAAGCAAAGCTGGCAACGGGCGGGGGCCGGGCGGAAAAATTCGCCAAAGGCTACTACGTTGAGCCGACGATCTTCTACGACGTCGAGAACTCAGCACGGATAGCGCGCGAGGAGATTTTTGGGCCGGTGGCGTCGGTGATCGCATTCGACGATGAAAAAGAAGCTCTGAAGATCGCCAACGATTCCCCTTACGGCCTGGCGGCGGCGGTATGGACGCGCGACATCTTTAAGGCATTCCGCGTGGTCAAATCACTGCGGGCCGGGATTGTGTGGGTGAACCACATGCAGCCGACCTATGTCGAGGCGCCCTGGGGCGGCTATAAGCAATCGGGCTTCGGACGCGAGCTGGGGCCATGGGGAATCGAGGAATACCTCGAGACCAAGCAGGTGCACATCAATCTCAACGAAGCGCCGATCGGGTGGTACTGAAGTTTGAACCAGGCGAGACAGCAGTCCTAATGGGCACGATTCAAATCGGTACCGAGATACCTGGGCCGAAGTCGAAAGCGCTGGCGGCACGGCGGGAGCGCGCCGTGCCGCGCGGGCTTTCCCACGCCACACCCATCTATGTGGCCAGGGCGGAAGATGCCTGGCTCGAGGATGTGGACGGCAACCGCTACATTGACTTTGCCGGCGGCATCGGCTGCCTGAACGTGGGGCACAGGCAGCAGCCGGTGGTCGAAGCTGTAGAGCATCAGCTGGAGCGCCACCTGCATACCTGCGTGCAGGTCACGCCCTATGAAAGCTACGTCCGGCTGGCGGAGCGGCTCAATCAAGTCACTCCAGGAAATTTTCCGAAGAAGAGTCTATTCCTGAGCACGGGCGCCGAGGCGGTAGAAAACGCGGTAAAGATCGCGCGGGCTCACACGGGAAGGCCTGGCATCATCGCTTTTGAAGATGCTTTTCACGGCCGCACGTTCATGGGGCTGGCGCTTACAAGCAAAACGCATCCTTACAAGGCGGGATTCGCGCCTTTTCCTGGCGACGTGTATCGCATTCCGTACGCCTATTGCTACCGTTGCTCTTATTCTCTGAAGTATCCCTCGTGCGATGTCTATTGTGCGCGGCACCTGGAAGATACATTTAAGCGGGTGGTGGCTTCCGAAGATGTAGCGGCGGTGATCGCCGAGCCGGTGCTGGGCGAAGGCGGGTTCGTGGCCCCTCCGCCGGAGTTTTTCAAAACGCTGATTGAGATTTGCCAGGAGCGCGGCGTTCTGTTCATTGCCGACGAAATTCAGAGCGGCTTTGGCCGCACGGGCAGGCTGTTTGCCTGCGAGCGCTATGGTATTGAGCCGGACCTGCTGGTCACGGCGAAGTCGCTGGGAGGAGGGCTGCCGATCGCGGCGGTGACCGGCCGCGCGGAAATCATGGACGCGCCCGGCCCCGGCGGACTCGGCGGCACCTTTGCCGGCAATCCGCTTTCCTGCGCGGCGGCGCTGGCCGTGCTCGATATTTTCGAGCAGGGAAATCTTCTGGATCGCGCCAATGACTTAGGCGATTGCTTTCAGGCTCGGGCCAAAGCATGGCAACGGCGCTGGCCGCTGGTCGGAAATGTGCGCGGCCTGGGGGCCATGCAGGCGATCGAACTGGTGCGCTCTGCCGAGACCCGCGAGCCAGCGGCTGACGAGACCAGGCAGATCGTGCGCTATTGTTATGAGCGCGGGCTGATCACGCTTTCCGCCGGTTCCTATGGAAATGTGATCCGGGTGCTGGTGCCCCTGGTAATCAGCGACGAGCAGATGGACGAGGCGCTGGCTATACTGGAATCGGCACTGCAAGCGGCTTCTGAAAAGATGAGCAACGTGGCTCAGATTGTCTAAGCCGCCAGATGGTTGAACACTCTTACGATTTCCGAGGCCTTCGACTAATGACCGTAGCAGCTCCACCGACTACCAAACTCCCTAACTACATCAACGGCGAATGGCGAGATTCCGCGGCGGGCGAGTGGGGAGACGTCGTTAACCCCGCGACGGGCGAGACCCTGGCCAGAGTTCCGCTTTCTTCTCCGGAGGAAGTTGCGGCGGTAGTGGAAGCAGCGGCTGCCGCCTTTCCCCAATGGCGGCGCACCCCGGCGGAAGACCGCATTCAACCGCTGTTCAAGCTGAAGCAGTTGTTGGAAGACCATCTGGATGACTTTGGCCGCACCATTACCCAGGAAAACGGCAAGACTTTCGCCGAGGCCAAGGCGGAAATGCGGCGCGCTATTGAAAACGTGGAAGTGGCGTGCGGCATTCCCACCATGATGCAGGGCTACAACCTGGAAGACGTGGCGCGCGGCATTGATGAGACCATGATTCGCCAGCCCCTGGGGGTGGTGGCGGCCATCACGCCCTTCAATTTTCCGGGAATGATCCCCTTCTGGTTTCTTCCTTACGCCATTGCCTGCGGCAATACTTTTATTTTGAAGCCTTCGGAGCGCGTTCCCTTGACCATGAAGCTGGCCTTCGAGCTGCTGGAGAGAAGCGGGCTGCCCAAAGGCGTGGTGAACCTGGTGAATGGCGGCAAGGCGGCGGTGGATGCGCTGCTCGACCATCCCAAGGTTCGGGCGATCAGCTTTGTGGGTTCTACCCCGATTGCGAAGTATGTGTACGCGCGCGCCGGCGCGAATGGCAAGCGCGCACAATGCCAGGGCGGAGCCAAGAACCACGTGATTGTCTTGCCCGACGCCGACATGCAGAGTGCGACCCAGATTATCAGCGACAGCGCCTTTGGCTGCGCCGGCCAGCGTTGCCTGGCAGTTTCCGTGGCCGTGACCATCGGCGAGGCGCAGAAGACCTTCCGCGATGCCATCACGGAGATGGCCGGATCTCTGCGCGTGGGCGATGGCCTCGAAGAGGGCGTCCAGATGGGGCCGGTGATTACGCCCCAGAGCAAGACGCGGATTGAATCGCTCATTGCAGTTGGCGAGAAGCAGGGGGCTCGCGTTCTGCTCGATGGCCGGGGAGCGAAGCTGCCCAAACTTGACCACGGCAATTTCGTGAAGCCCACGGTGATGGACGGGCTTCCAGCCACGAGCGATTTGGCCAACACCGAAATTTTCGGCCCGGTCCTGACCCTGATTCACGCCGCCGATATGGATGAGGCGCTGGCGTTTCTGGCGCGCAGCCCTTATGGCAACCAGGCATCGCTGTTCACCTCCAGCGGTTCGGCGGCGCGGCGCTTCCGCTACGAGGCCCCGGCGGGAAATATCGGCATCAACATTGGCGTGGCCGCTCCCATGGCTTACTTTCCTTTCAGTGGATGGAAAGAGAGCTTTTTCGGCGATCTGCACGGGCAGGGACGCGACGGGGTGGAGTTCTACACCGAGAAGAAAGTTGTGGTGGAGCGCTGGGCCAAGGAGCACTCGCGGAAGTTTTAGCTGGCATACAGAACTGAGGCACTCATGTCTGACACGATTCAAAAATACAAGGACTATGTGATGACGGGGTTTGTGAAAGCCGTCACGCCCATTGTGCTGGATCATGCCAGCGGCGCTACCGTCACCGACGTGAACGGCCGCGAGTATCTTGACTGCTTTGCCGGAATTTCGGTGGTCAATGCGGGGCACTGCAATCCGCAGGTGATCGCGGCTGCGAAAGCGCAGATGGAGAAGCTGGTGCACTGCGCGTCTTACATTTACCACGCGCGGCCGGTCGCCGACTTGGCGGAGAAGATGGCGCAGATTGCGCCCGCCGGCCTGACCAAGACTTTTTTTGGCAATGGCGGCGCGGAAGCGATCGAAGGCGCGCTCAAGCTGGCCCGGCTCTACACCGGCAAACACGAATTTATCGCGCTGCAGGGCAGCTTCCATGGGCGCAGCTTCGGCGCGCTCAGCATCACCGGCAATATGGGACGCAAGAAGCGCGGCGGCCCTTATGGCGCGGGCGTGGCGTTTGTTCCGGCGCCTTATGCCTATCGTTCGCAATGGCCCGGCGATCCTGAGGAGTGCGGCCGGCAGTGCGCACACATGCTGGAAGATGTGGTTCGCTTCGCAACTTCCGGCGATGTGGCTGCCTTCATTGCCGAACCGGTGATGGGCGAGGGCGGAATTATCGTTCCGCCGAAGAACTACTTCCGGGAAGTGAAGAAGGTGCTCGATCAATTCGGCATTCTTTTCATTGCCGACGAAGTGCAATCCGGCTTCGGCCGCACCGGAAAGATGTTTGCTATCGAATACTACGGGGTTACGCCCGATATTCTTGTGACGGCGAAAGGGATTGCCGATGGGTTCCCGCTCAGCGCATTCACCACGCGGCTGGAGATCGCCGCGGCCTACAAGCCGGGCGACCATCTTTCGACCTTCGGGGGGAATCCGGTCTCATGCGCGGCGGCACTGGCCAATATTGAATTCATGGAAAAGGAAAACCTTCCCGCCCGCGCCGCTGAGCTGGGCGAGCACGTGATGGCGGAGCTGCGCGAGCTGCAAAGGCAACACTCGATCATCGGCGAAGTACGCGGAGCGGGGCTGATGATCGGGGTAGAGCTGGTAAAGGACGAAAAGCTGACGCCCGCACCGCTCGAAGCCGAGGCCATTCGCGACTCACTTCTGCGCCAGGGCGTGCTGGTGGGCGTGGGTGGATCGTACGGCAACGTGGTGCGTTTCCAGCCGCCGCTGGTCATCACCCGGCAGCAGATAGACCGCGCGCTGAATGCGTTTGCCGCCGCGCTGGCGGAAGTGGCGCAGCCAGCCCACGCCTAACGCCGGAGTCAGCCGCTACCTTGCGGCTTCGGTTTTCTGCGTTGCGGCTCGGCCTCCGAAACGACGTACACCATCAGAATCCCCAGTTCTGGCTCGATGGGATGGCGGTAACGCGGGTGCGGGAAAACGATGTAGTACACGAACGGATAGGTCAGGATCAGCCAGAAGAACAGCCACGCGCCAGATTTGCGTTTGCGCAGCCCGCGGCCCAGTCCCCAGAAAGCAAGCACCGTAGAAGCCAGGAAGACTGAATTCTTGAAGGGCGCGAGCCCGGCAATTTGCGATGCTCGCGGAACTCCTCCCCAGTAATAGACGAAGCGCTTCACGTCCAGCCATAAAAAGCGGCCCGGGTTCTGGCGAATGAAGTTCATCGCCTCACGTTTACGCTCGGCGACGTAGGC
>Ga0335080_10001881_pt1 | contig 20832 bp, 22 predicted proteins | sample Lox_Sample_34_FD_206720 | JGI IMG/M metagenome (GOLD analysis project Ga0335080, IMG submission 206720) | Soil microbial communities from Loxahatchee National Wildlife Refuge, Florida, United States - Lox_Sample_3.4 | ecosystem: Environmental > Terrestrial > Soil > Wetlands | place: USA...
ACCCTTGAGCAGCGCGAGAAGGGAACGCCGCAGGGTTCGGCGATCTCGCCGAGCCTGGCGAACCTGTTCATGCATTACGCGTTCGATTCCTGGATGGCCCGGAAGTTCCCGAGCTGTCCATTTGAGCGCTACGCCGACGACGGAGTCGTGCATTGCAAGAGCAGGCGGCAAGCCGAGTACGTGCTCGCCGCGATCGCCGCGCGGATGAACGAGGTCGGTCTCAGGCTCAACCCCGACAAGACGAGAATCGTCTACTGCAAGGACGGCAGGCGTCGCGGTGAGCATGAGCACACATCGTTCACCTTCCTCGGGTATGAGTTCCGGCCACGGTCGGCGCGACGCAAGGACGGCAAGAGGTTCACGTCGTTTCTGCCCGCGATCAGCCCCGAGGCGCTCAAGGCCAAAGGCGCCAGGCTCCGCGAGATGCGGATCCACAAGCGCACCGATCTGTCGTTAGATGACCTGGCGGACTGGCTGAACCCCATCATCGCCGGGTGGATGCGCTACTACGGCCGGTTCTACCGGTCCAAGCTGTATCCCCTCCTGCTGCGCGTCAGCTTCTACCTGAGGCGCTGGGCTGCGAGGAAGTACAAGCGATTGCGGACCTACAAGCGGTTCAAGCGGTGGTGGGCCGGGCTGCTCGAACGACAGCCTGGCCTGTTCGCCCACTGGCGGTGGGTTCGCGCGTACTGACGGCCGGTGAGAAGAGCCCGGTGACGGGAGACTGTCACGCCGGGATCCGAGGGAGCCGGGGGCTGCGATGCCCCCGGCGACCCGACACATGCTCTGACAACTACGGTCCCGCATGGTTCTCGCCGCAGCGGCAGTCCTCGGCCGCGGAGCGCTCGGACGACGTTAACGGTGCGCCGTGAGCGCGTGGCCCCTAGATCACATCTACTCCCTCGTTTATCGTAGCCGCATGACGTCGGTCGTCAACGAGTCGGCTCGGGACTTCTGGACGCAATATCAGCCTGGATTCCGTGTCTCCGATGCGCCGGTGGGCACGCCCGAGTTCTACTCCACGGTGCAGCGGGATCGTTACGTACTCGAACCTGACATTCCCGAGATGGCGGATTTCAGGTCATGGCGCGGTCACGACGTGCTCGAAGCGGGGTGCGGTATCGCAACCGACGGCGCGCAGTTCGCGGGCGCTGGAGCCCGCTACACCGGCATCGACTTCAGCCCAACCGCCGTTCGCCTCGCACGTCAACGGTTCGAGATGCAAGGCCTCGGCGGCCGCTTCGTTCAGGGATCGATCGTCGAGCTCCCATTCGACGATGCATCGTTCGATCTCGTCTATTCGATGGGCGTGATTCATCACCTCCCCGACACCGAGCGCGCGGTCTCCGAGTTTCACCGGGTGCTGCGCCCCGGCGGCAGGGTGATCGTGATGGTGTATCACCGTGATTCATTCAACTACCGGTTCACAATTCTGACGCTCCGCCGTGCATTCGTCTTATTGCTGCTGATGCCGGACGGACCGAGGGTGGTTGCTCGACTCACACGAGAAAGGCCAGACGTTCTCGAAGGACACCGTCAGCTCCTGCGCGAGCGTGGTCGGAGCTACCTACGCGATCGCCGGTTGTTCCTCAGCAACAACACCGACGGGCCAGGGAACCCGCTCTCAAAGGTCTACGGGCGCGAGGACGCACGGCGGCTGTTCGCGCAGTTCGAGGAGGTGCGCGCCACCGTGCGATTCCTGCACCTGCGCAGCTATCCGGGCGGCGCACGCCTGGCCCGTACATCCCTCGCTCAGCGGCTCGGCTCGCGATGGGGCTGGCATCTGTGGATCGAAGCGCGTAAGGCTGAGACACCTGGCCACGGCTCACACACCTAGACGCAATGCCGGGTGCCCGTGCCGCCAAAATTGCGCCGCTGAACAGTGCACGGGGTATGATGCATCGGACTTCGGGGGGATCGTCCGAATTGACTACGATCGCAGCAGGGGAACCGGGCAATAACGATGCGGCCCGCTCGGGCGGCGCCGATCGTACCGTCGGCGTCTATCGGCTGCCGCAAGCTTCGAACGTGCGCACGCTGCTCGCGGCCGCGAGCGAGTTGGTGGAGGCGGATCCCGACACTCCTCTCGTCGTGATCTGTCGGCGGTCGGACCTTTCCCAGGTCAGGGCGCTGGTGGCCACCGGCGTTCGAGGGGTGGTGCTCGAGGACGAACTCGATGCCGCACTCGATCCTACGATCACGGCAGTCGCTGCGGGACAGGTGTGCGTGCCAGGCGACGAGGCCCGGTCGCTCGCCGCCCCGGTACTGTCGGTCCGCGAGAAGCAGGTGGTCGGGCTCGCTGCGATGGGGCTGTCCAATCGCGAAATAGCCGAGCAGCTATTCCTGGCCGAGAGCACCGTCAAGAGCCACATGTCGTCGGCTTTCGCGAAGCTCGGGGTGCGATCGCGGCACGAAGCGACGGATCTGATCGTCAACCCCGCGTGGGGGATCGGCGTGGGCATCCTGTCCATCGACGCCGAGCCCGTGCATTCGTGACCGGCAGATGGCGACCGTCGCGCGGGTGACCGACGCTTCCCGATTGCGGCCGGAGGCACGCGTCCGGATCCCGCGGCACGTCGTGCACCGGCATTTCCCGGCGCAGACCGTCGTGCTGAACCTCCAGACGGGCCGCTATCACGGGCTGAACCCGACCGCGGGACGGATGCTGGACGCGCTCGCCGAGGCGCAGACGGTTGCAGCCGCGGCGCTCATCGTGGCCGATCACTACCGCCAGCCGCGGGCGGACGTCGAACGGGACCTTTGTGAGCTGTGCGGAGACCTGCTGTCGCGGGGCCTGGTGGAGCTGGCCGACCAGAAGGAAGCGTGACGGAGCGTCGCGTGATCCTCGAGGTCGCTGCCGTAACAAGGACCTTCGCGGGCCGCCGCGTGCTCGGGCCGGTCGATCTCGAGCTCGGACCCGGTGAGCGCATGTCGCTTACCGGACGCAACGGTTCGGGGAAATCGACGCTGCTCCGCTGCATCGGCGGTACCCTCGCGCCGAGCAGCGGCACGATCACGGTCGACGGCGCGCGGGCGGGCACGCGTGCCGCCCGTGCGCGGGTCGGCACATCGTTCTCACAGGAGCGTTCGTTCTATCTCCGGCTGACCGGACGCGAGAACCTGCTCACATTCGCCTGCCTTCGAGCGCCGGCCGTACAGGCCCGACGGCAGGTCGAGGAGCTCGTGACCGAGCTGGGCCTGGAGGACATCGCCGCAACCCGTGTGGATCGCTGCTCGACCGGAATGGTGCAGCAGCTCGCGCTCGCTCGCGCGCTCCTGGGCACGCCCGGACTACTGCTGCTCGACGAGCCGACGCGTTCGCTGGACGAGGTCGCGGTCGAGCGTCTCTGGGCGGCGCTCGCGCGCCGGCCGTCGATTGCGCTGATCATCGCGACCCATCGCGACCAAGACATCGAGTGCTGTGAGCGCCACCTCGCTCTCGAGGCAGGCTGAGGAAACCCGGCCTGCGGGCGGCTCGCGCGCGGGTGCGATCGGCGCACTGGCGCGACGTGACTGGCGCGTCACCCGCTCCTACAGGACCGCGCTCGTCAGCGACCTGTTGTTCGGCTTCCTCAACCTGGTCACGTATTACTACATCTCGAAGACGGTCAAGCCCGGTGGCGGCACGAACCTCGACGGGGCGCCAACCTACTTCGCGTTCGCGGCGGTCGGGATCGCGCTCACGGTGGTGCTCCAGGCGTCGGTGCTCGGGCTGTCCCGCCGGCTGCGCGAGGAGCAACTCACCGGCACGCTCGAAGCGTTGCTGGCACAGCCGATCTCGGCCCCCGAGCTGGCGGCCGGCGTGGCCGGCTTTCCGTTCATCTTCGCGGTCACCAGGGCGTTCCTCTACCTGCTGCTGGCGGCGCTGCTTCTCGGGCTGAGCTTTGCCCACTGCAACTGGGTCGGGCTGGTTATCTCATTCATGGTCGCGGGGGTGGCGTTCGGTGGTCTTGGGATCGCGCTCGCGGCCGCCGTGCTCGTCTTCAAGCGCGCCGAGGCGGTCGGAGCGCTCGGGACCTTCGGACTCGCTCTGGTCGGCGGCGCCTTTTTCGCCAGGACGGTGCTGCCGGCATGGCTGCGCCCGGTCTCGGACGTCGTCCCGACGCAGTTCGCGTTCACGGCCGTCCGTCATTCTCTGTTCGGCGGGCACGGCTGGATCGGTCCGCTGCTCGCCCTCGCCGGCGTCGGCGCGATCACGATCGCGGTCGCGCTGATGTTGTTCGACGGCGCGCTCCGCTACACGGTCAGGCGCGGGACCCTCAACCAATACTGACGGGTCTGATGGATGTCCAGCCAGCGGCATACGGCTATCTGATCACGGGCATCGACGGCAGCGACATGCTCGCGGTTCGCGGAGCGCAGGCCTGGCCCACGCTGAGAGTAAGCACTGCCATCGAGTCCCGTCACGGCCCGCGCCGGATAGAGCTCGGCCCCGAAAATGCGTGCATCGACACGCTCGTCGCCAGGCTCGTGCTCGAACGCGAGCCCGTTCGCCTGACCGTGGTCGCCCAGAATCGCCCGCCGAACGCCGATCTCGTTCACCCATGTCTGTGGCCTGCGGCTGCTGTGTTCGCGCGCTGGCGCGGTCTCGAGACGCTGCACGGCGGCGCGTTCGTCGACGATCGCGGTGGCGCCTGGGCCGTCCTCGGCGATCGAGGAGCCGGAAAGAGCTCAATGCTCGCTGCGCTCGCGGTCGCCGGTCACGATGTCGTGGCTGATGATCTGCTGGTGCTCGACGGCGGCGACTGCTTCGCCGGTCCGAGGTGCGTGGACCTCAGGTCCGACGCCGTCTCTGAGCTCGGCTTGGGCACGCTGCCGTCCGTGCGCTCGACCCGGCGCCGGCGCCTGCTGCTGGCGCCCTGCGACGGGCGCTTCCCCCTCCACGGCTGCATTTACCTGGAATGGGGCGAGCAAGTTGCCGTGGAGCCCCTTGCGCCAGCCGAGCACCTCGGCGTGCTCACGGGACAGCGCCGAATCGCGGGGCTCGGCGCGAACGTCGACCAGCTGATCGGCCTTTCTGGGCTTCCCGGTTTCCGTGTGCGCCGGCCACGGGCACTCGGGTCGGTGCACGCCACTCGCGAGGCGCTCGTCGACACGGTCAAGGCCGTTCATTCCTACTTTTCTCCGACTTCGGATCGTCCGGGCGGGACTTAGACTCGCCGCGTAGGGGCATCAGGGCGATCTGCGATCCCCGATGCTGCGTCCAGAAGAGAGGGAAGGGCTTCGATGCCACGCAGGATCCTGGTTGCAGTCCTTGTCGCGAGCAGCGCGCTCGCTCTTGCCATGCCGGCGGTGGCGCGCAGCGGCGCCGCGCACACAAACAGCTCGCTGTCGCTTCGGATGGGCGGTCGCGTGGTTGCTGTCATCCGGGGAGGCCAGTCGGCTGTGATCGCTAACGGCTTTGGGCCCTCTACCGTCACGTACCAGGGCTTCCACTGCCAGGTCACGGTCGGCCAAGGGCCGAGCGACACGATCTACCAGAACCACATCGTGTTCGACTCGACCGAGTTCTACATTCCCTACCACGTACGCGGCAAGACCCGGTACTCAGTGACGACGAACTGCATTGGCGCATTGCCGACGGGAACGGCCGTGGCGCCGACGATCGTCAGCGCCAAGACGGCGCACTGCGGTCAGATCAACCCCTTCGACCCGCACAAGTTCATCTCCGGCGTGGGGATCACGACGACATTCCCCGACGGAACGTTCAGCGAGACGTGCAACACTCCGAAGTTCCACTAGCACCCGACGGATGCGAGATGGCAATGAGTCATGACAACGAAACGGCTCTCGCGCTGAGCGAGACGCAGGACGAGCCCGTGGAAGCGTACGAGCGGCCCGAGATCATCGACTACGGGACCTTGTCCGAGCTGACACTCTCGGGGATGGGTCCCCAGACTGACAGCCTCCTCGGAGCCGGTTCCTGAGGGAGAAGGCCCGTCGTCGGATCGCGAGCTTTACGCCGCTGACGAGCCGCCTTCGCCGTTCGAGCTAGCGACGGGGTTGCTCTATGGGTGCTGCCCGGTCGCCGGCGATGGCGCGGGATCGATCGGTCCGCGCGCGGCTCTAGAGGCACTGCTGCGTCCCGCGCTCGCACGTGCTCCGTGCGTGCTCGGCTTTTCCGGCGGGCGTGACTCGTCTGCGCTGCTGGCGGTCGCGATGGCCCTCGCACGCCGTGAGGCGTGGCCCGACCCGGTGCCGGTTACGCTCGAGTACGACAGCAGGCGGACCGTCGAGCGCCCGTGGCAGGAGATGATGATCGCGCACCTTGGTGTCGCGGACTGGGTGCGGCTAAAGATAACCGACGAGCTCGATTTCGTGGGTCCCATCGCGGCCGAAGGGCTCCAGCGCCACGGGGTGCAGTTCCCCGCCAACGCGCACATGATCGTCCCGCTCGCGCGTGAGGCTCGTGGCGGCTCGGTGGTGACCGGAGTCGGGGGCGATGACACGTTTGGGCAGTGGCCCTGGTACGACCTCGCCAACGTGCTCGCGGGTCGCCGCCCCGTGCGTCGCGGCGACGGTCGCCGCTGCGTGCACGCGCTCGCGTGGCGTCGCCTACGGGCCGAGGTACTCCGCCGTCGCATGCCGCTGCTGCTGCCGTGGCTGAGGGCAGAGATCAGGCGCGACGCGGCGCTGCGGCTTGCGCTCGAGTTGAGCCGGGCTCCGTGCACGTGGGCGGCGCGCATGCACTTCTCGGCTCGCTGGCGCCCGTGGCGCGCGGCCGCTTGGAGCGTGGCGCTTCTCGGCTCCGATCACGGTGCGGCGGTTCACTCACCGTTTCTTGAGCCGAGCTACTTCGCTGCGTTGGCGCGCGCGGGCGGGCGATGGGGCTGGGGCGATCGCGCCGACACGATGCGTGCCCTGTTCGGCGACGTTCTGCCCGAGGCGCTGATCTCGCGCCGCGGGAAGGCGGAGTTCAGCGAGCCGATGTTCAGCAACCACACCCGCGCCTTCGCGCAGAGCTGGGACCGGCATAGCGGAATCGACCGGGATCTCGTAGACGGCGACGCGCTCAGGCGGATATGGACCGCGCCCCGGCCGCACTCCGGCTCGGCCATGGCACTCCAGGCGGCGTGGCTTGCCAGCAAAGCTGCCGGCCTCGCCGCGCCCTTGGCTCCCAGTCGGGTGGCCGGTCCCGCCACTCACATCGCAGCCGATACCTTGTCCCCACTGTGAGCGACGGCAGCTTGCCGGTGCGCCTGTCGGCGATTGATAAGACCCGGCTCGCGATCGAGATCTTGGCCGTGTACACGCGTGTCCTGTGGTTGCTGCGCCGTGACGGGCTGCCGGGCGCGATCGCGACGCTGCGCGGATCCCTACATGCGCGCGCCGGGACCACGGCCGGCGACCCGCTGGATGACGGGCGGCGGCTGGGAAGGGCCGTCGTGCGAACGCTCGCTCCGCTGCCGCGCGGGTCGCGGTGCCTTACACGCTCGCTGGTGTTACTGTCGTTGCTCGCGCGACGCGGCGTGGCGGTGGATCTGGTGATCGCGGTGTACCCGCGGGCAGACCCGAGCCTCGACGCTCACGCGTGGGTCGAGGTCGCGGGGTCGCCGCTGCTGGCCCCCGCGCTTGCCTATGGCCGGCTCGTGACCCTGTAGTGCCTCGATGCGATCTGCTCGCGCGCGACGCGGAGCAGGCCGAGCGTGTAGCGTCGCAGCAGCCTGAGCCCGTGGTTGATTGCGGCCCAAGGCCCGTAACGTTGGGGCGATCTCTGACCGGGCTGCGTACCGCTTGGAGTTAGAAGCTGGCGCTTGATGTTAGCCCGCTGTCCGCCCGGCGGGGTGAGCAGCAGATCGATGAGCAGCGCGTCCGATTGGTGCTGCGTCAGATCGCCCTCAGCATCCGGGTTCGCTAGCGCCGTTGCCAACCGCACGCGGCGCTCAAGCTTCTGATGTTCGCCCAACAGCTCCACGCTCGGAACACCGACCACGCTGTCGCCCACCTCCGTCGCGGCGACGAGCACCCGCTCGAGCCTGGGATAGCGGGCGATCTGCTCCGCTACCGCCCTCGGCGGTAGCTGCGCGCCGAGTGCGTCCCACCATGCTCCGACGTCGCAGGCGAGCCTCAGGTCGACGAATCCGTCGCGGGCGTAGAACAGCAGCAGTCCGGTGAGCTCATCGGAGGGAGCGGCCCGAGTGCCGATAATGCCCCCCGGACGGCTGCGCAGCAGCATCTCGCGCGAAAACAGCTGCTCGTACCAGTGCACGCGCCAGTGCAGCTCGAGCACTGGCAAGCCGGGTTGCCGGTGCACGAGCCGCCGGTGCAGCAGAGGCAGCCGCTCACCGGGCCGGTACAGCTCAGTGTCGCGGTACCCGAGGCGGCCAGCGACCACGACCGCCGCGTTCAAGTCCTCCGCCCGCACCAGAAGATCGACGTCGGCCGCGGGTCTTCGTCCCGGCTTGCCGTAGAGCGCGCGGCCAAGTGCCGGGCCTTTCAAGAGCATCGAGGGAATACCGGCGGTCTCGAGCGCATCCAGCATCTGAATCGCGAGGAGCTCAAGCAGACCGTCTAACTCGGCACCGGCGCGAATTGCCGCTCCCGTAGCCTCCACGAACGACTCCGGGACGCGGTCACCGGCGAGCTCCATGATTCGCTCTCCGAGTAGGGGTAGCAGGCGACGCGCCGTCAGCATCGCTGTCAGGGCGCTCCAGTCGATCCGATCGACCAGCCGATCCGCGGCCTTCGTCGTGGCCGCGCGTCGAGCAGCCGTACCGGCGCTGACTCGAGCAAGTCGGGCCTCGGCTCCTCCGACCGATGCGCTCACCGGCATCATCACGTTTTGCTCACGATTGTTAGTGAAGCACCGGTTGCGGTCGTGTGAAGTGTGCAACTGGGTTTACCCGCGCGCCGGACGGACGACTCGCGTGCGGTGCAAGAGGGAGTCGCGGGAACAGGTTGCCCGGCTCGGAGCTAGGTTCGGACGGTACGAGTCGTTTCGGGGGTTTTACAGCGGCAACGTCACAAATCGTTGACTCTCACTTCGAGCTGACGGTGCTCATCAAGTCGCCTCGTGTCGTTCATGCGATCGATCGTTGCTGTTTACAGCTGCTGGGGCGTGAGCAGCGCGATGGTGCGTGGTGAGATTACGCTGCCGGTTGTGCATCCATTTGCGCACCGCGCGTCATCTTGGCTCTCCGAGGGTCGCCGGGGTCGCGGCCGTTCCCGGTCCGCGATCGGCCAGGGCCACGAAGCGGGAGCCCATAATCCGCTGGGCGCGCCGGAGTAGAGTATTTCCTCCATTGTCGTCTGGCCAGGCGGCGATGAGCCAGCTCGTCGCTCGATCCACCCGCGCTGGTACGCTCACGTGGTGGGTGCGGACACGTTTGACATCCGTTTCCTGGGACAAGCCGGTCTCAAGATCCGGCACGGCAAGACCACTCTCCTGACCGACCCGTGGCTGTCCGGGCCAGCTTACGAGGAGCAATGGTATCTGTACCCGCTTTCCGACCGGTCGGTCCCCGTTGGGGATGTGGACTACATCTGGTACTCCCACGGGCACGAGGATCATCTACACGAGGAGACATTCGACCTGCTCCCGAAGGATGCGACCGTCCTGCTCACCAAGCAGTGGTTCACAGGCAACCGCCAGTGGCTGATGGAGCACGGGTTCGCCGATGTGCGGGAGATCACTTCGGGCCACTGGATTGAGCTCGGCGACGACCTCAGCATCGTCAGCATCGTCAACCGCAGCGACAGTCTGAGCATCATCCGCACCTCTCGGGAGATAATCGTCAACGTCAACGATGCGTTGCACTGCTACGACGACGCATGCATCGATTTCTATTGTCGAAGGATTCTCTCGCTGCTGAGGGGCCGGCGAATCGACTATATGTTCTGCGGGTTTGCTGGCGCGAGCTACTTCCCGAACTGCGTCCGCCACCCTCATAAGAACGACGTGGAGGTCGCGCGCGCGCGCGAGCAGCATTTCGTCTCTGGGTTCGCGCGGATCGCCAAGAACCTCGGTCCTCGCATGGCATTCGGCTTCGCCGCCGGAGTTGTCCTGCTCGAGCCAGTCAACCACTGGATCAACGAGATCAAACTGTCGAACGACCCAGTCGGAGTGACAACGGAGCTGATGCCGGAGATGCGCGGCAGAGTGTTCAAGCTCCGACCGGGTGATCGCATCGCTGATGGTCATTTTCATCCGGGCGACACCCCTCCGCCCGCTGATCCTGTGGCCGACTATCAGTCGGTCTACGCCGCGGAGATCCGTGCCAAACGCGAGCGTCCACAAATCGCTCGCGAGACGGCGGAGAGTGTCTTGCGCGTGGTGGAAGGCAACGTGCGAGACCGTCTAAAGCGTGTCAACGGGGACAAACTCGCGTTCGACTGGGCCATACGCCTGTGCGATTGCCCGGACGCGATCCTCCGCCTCACGCTCGCCGATCGGCGGCTTGTCGCGACGCACCTGACGCCTGAGCAACTGGCAGAGGTCAAGGACATGGTCCTAGAGGCCAGCAGCCGAGTGCTCCTCGCCTGCGTCAGCTCTCGCTGGGGTGGCGAGGCGCTACAAATAGGCTACGGAGGCATCTTTGAACTCCGGTCGCGCGAAGCGGTCGAGCAGAATCACAGTCGCCTGTATCTGCAACTCGGTACGAAGCTCCCGCGGCAGTCTGACTATCTGCGGATCGCGCCGCTGCGCGGCATCTCGCACCTCCTGCACAGCCCCTACCTCGCTCGGCAGGCGGTCCGAATGCTCCGCCCGGGCCCGGGACGGCCGACGATCGACTCGGCCGGCCGCGTCGGTGTGCTCGAGACCAGCCACTGGATCAGCGCTGCACCATGCGCGGGTTGTCCAGTCTGCGATGTCCCCCCCGACGACGAACTCACGCGGGAGCCGCTGGGCTCCCCCGTCCCCTAGCCAGCGGCTGCGGGCTACGCTGCCGGTGCCGGACCCGCCTGCCCTGCTTGCTGTCGCAACTCGCCTCGTCGAGCAGGCGGGCGAGTACAGGTGGGAAGGCCCAGATCCGTTTGATGGGCTGTGGTGGAACTGGCCCTATCCGCTTGTCGCCACGCGGCGCCGGCGACTCGTCATTTTCCACGTGCACGCGCGGGCTCCATTCGACCTCCGTCGCCTGTACCGCTCACGCCATCCGCGGCTTGCCAAGGGGCTGGCGCTGTTCGCGTCGGCGGGGCTGCGGATCTCTGCCCAGACCGGCGAGGAGCGGATTCGGGCGCTCAGCATCGAGGCCCTCGAACTCCTGTGCGCAGACCGCCGCGCAGGGTCCCTTGTGTGGGGCTATCCATTCGACACCGAACACCGCTGGGCCTCCTATCCCGCGAACACGCCCTCGCTCGTGCCGACAGCCTTCGCCGTCGCCGCGCTTCTTGAGGCTGAGCGTTCGACGGGGCGCCGCGAGTTCGGCGACCGGGCGCGCGCCGCGGGGAGATGGGTCCTCGACGAACTCTGGCAGCCCGAGCGCGGGTATTTCGCTTACCACGCACGCAGTCCACTCAATATTCACAACGCGAACCTCCTCGGGGCCGCACTCGCCTTCACCACTTTGAATGAAGCGGCGCGCCACGCGGCGCGGGCGGCGGTGGAAGCGTCGCTCGTCTCGCAACAGCGCGACGGCTCCTGGCCATACGGCGACCCCTCCGAGAACCTGGGTTGGGCGGACTCGTTCCACACGGGGTACATGCTGCGCTGCCTTGATCAGCTCGAACCTGTCTGCGCTGAGATTCCAGAGGCAATCGCGCGCGGTGCCGAGTTCTACCGTCGCTTCTTTGGCCCAGCGGGAGAGGCGCGACTGTGGCCCAATCGCCCCTTTCCTGAGGATGGGCACTCCGGTGGGACGGCGCTCTCTGTCCTGGCGATGCTGTATCGGCGCGGCCTCATCGATCGGGACTTTCTCGAGCGAGTCGCCGCGCGCTTCCTGGCTGCTGGCATTCGTCACGGGCACGTTGTGCACCGCCGCTATCGCGTGGGGCTGCGGAGCGCGGTCAGCTATCTGCGCTGGTGCGACGGCCACGGCGCCCTCGGCCTCGCCGACGCCGCCGCAGCCCTCGCGTCCGCCGCAGATCACGGATAACCCGGCCGGAAGGCCGGACGCCGGCGCCAGAGCTCGGACTCGTCTCGATCGTCTGCTGGACGCCGTCGACCTTAGTTTGGGGCTGCCGGTGCAGATGCCCGGGGGCCGTTGGCGTGGATCTGAGCGCCGGCGATGACCGCCGCCGCCCGCTCGGCCGCGTGCCCATCCCAGCCAGGCGGCGGCTCAGTCCGGGCGGGAGCGGGCTCGGCGAGCGCCGGCAGGATGCGCGCGATCCCGGAGGGATCGAGGCCGAGTAGCGTGTTGGTGCCGGCGCGGACCGTGACCGGCCGCTCGGTGTTGTCCCGCAGCGTGAAGCAGGGCACCCCGAGGTACGTGGTCTCCTCCTGGACCCCGCCTGAGTCGGTCAGGACCGCCGTCGCGTCGGCCTCCAGTGAGAGGAACTCGACGTAGCCGATTGGATCGAGCAGCAGCAGGCCGGACCCGGCAGATTTGTCGGCGATCATCCTCCGCGTACGCGGGTGGACCGGAAACACGACCGGTAACTCGCGGGCGATGGCGCTCAGCTCGCGCATCACCTCGGTGAGCAGCGACCCGTCGACGAGCGCGGGCCGGTGCAACGTCACCAGCAGAAAGTCCTCGCGACGCAGGCCGAGAGCAGCCGCGGTCTGCATGCCGCGAAAGCGCTCTTCCATCGCGACGAGGCTGTCGATCATCGTGTTGCCGACGAAGTGGATCCGCTGCGTGGCGATGCCCTCGGCTAGCAGGTTGGCCTCAGCCTCGGAGCTGTGGATGAACAGAAGGTCGCTGAACTCGTCGGCGACGATCCGGTTGATCTCCTCGGGCATCCTGCGATCGAAGCTCCGGAGCCCGGCCTCGAGGTGGGCGAGCGGCACGCCGAGTTTGACCGCCACGAGCGCCACCGCAAGCGTCGAGTTGACGTCCCCGGGGACGATCACGACGTCCGGTCGTTCCTCTTCAATCACCGGCTCGATGCGCTCCATCACGCGCGCTGTCTGGACCGCGTGCGTACCGGAGCCTACGCGGAGCACGTGCTCGGGTGCCGGCATCCCGAGCTCCTCCCTGAAGATCTCGGACATCATCCGGTCATAGTGCTGACCCGTGTCCACCAGGATATGCCGGGCATCGGGGAGTCGCCGGCGAAGCGCAGCGATGAGCGGCGCCATCTTGATGAAGTTGGGGCGCGCCCCGACGGTGTAAAGAATCCTCACCCCGGGCGTCATCCTACCCGTTACCGGCGGAAGGGCCGCGATTGCGCACGCGGCCGGCCTGCCGATGCCGACCTTCTGTCGACGCAAACGCGTGATCAAGAACCGCCCGATCCGGCGAGAACCAACTAGTGCGCTCGAGCGTTGACGTCCGGTGACCGCGTGGTAGTCGGCGATCGACTCGCCGACCGTGAGCGTGGTGCGCGGCATGCAGCCGGGCTTAGGTAGGCCTCGAGAAACGCACGCGCATGTGCAAACGACCGGCGAGTCCGTCTGAGAGGATCAGTGGGGCTGGTGCCACCCCAAGTTACTCTCCTCTCACAATCTCTACGAAACCCTCCTACATTTCGTGCGGGTGATTCACGGAGACTGTGCTGTACGCTGTTCCCGTGTCCGTTAGGTACACGCTGGAGCGACTCAGACAGGTGGCGATCGATCGGATTCGGGGCGAGCCCAACATCGATTGGCTGGTCGCACAGGGGCTCCAGTTAGGTGATGCTACGCATATCGCCCGCCCCATATACATCGATCGGCTGCATCCGTGGCTGATCACGATTGACGACTACGTCACGCTCGCACCGTTTGTGGCGATCATCACTCACGACGCGAGTCTCAACCAGCACACCGGTCAAACGAGGATCGGGCGTGTGAGGGTGGGAAAGCGGGTCCATGTGGGCGTCGGCGCGATCCTCCTGCCAGGCACCACCATCGGGGACGATTCTGTGGTGGGCGCTGGGGCTGTTGTGCACGGCGAGATCCCCGACGGTTCATTGGTGCTCGGCAATCCGGCCAAGGCATCGCCGATTAAGTCGGTGGCCGCCTGGCACCGTGCGAGCGCGGCGCGCTCACCAAATTGGCCGGACGCCGGATGGACGATATTCACAGGCATCACAGAGGAACGGAAACAGGAGCAGCGCGAGGCGCTTGCCGGCGGGGCGTCCGGGTATGTGCCAGCGGGTGCCGCGCCTGGGAGCCCGTACGCATTGGGGCAGAGGCGCTCGTAGCGTCGGTTGGGAAGCATATGTGGACAGGAACGAAAGGGCTCATTTGACACCGGCCGAGCAGGAACGAGAAGCCCTCGCTGTCCAATCCGAAACTCGTGGCGGGCCACAGTCGGCGGAGAAGGTGAAACAGGCTTTCCGCGAGGCGCTCGAACTACCCGCCGACCTGGACATTGAGGCGCTGGAGATCGGCGGAGATCCGCACTGGGACTCGGTCGGTCACATGGCGCTGGTGGCTGAGCTCGAGAGCCGGTTCGAGATCATGCTCGAAACCGATGACATGATCGATATGAGCAGCTATGCCAAGGCGCTCGAGATCCTCCGACGCTACGGGGTCGACGTCTGACGTCACTGTGGGGTAGGTTCGAGTGCGCGAGGTTTCCGCGCACGACCCCACGTAGCGATCGTCGTGTGAATGATGGCTTCACCATTCGAGTTCATAGAACGGCCAACGGACGCGCCCGTGTTGATCGATGCCGGCAGCGGACGCGTCTGGACACGTGACGAGGTCGCGGATGTCGTGCGGTCGTCGGCAGATGCGCTCGCAACGGGGAGACGCGAGCTGGTTCTCTGTTTATGCAGCAACGATGTTGCCTCGATCCGCGGCTATCTCAGCGCCATCGCGGCGGGGCACGCGGTGGCGCTCCTGGACGCCGCGGCGCCTGCGGACCTCACAGATGCGCTAGTCGCCCGGTACCGGCCGGCCTTCATCCTGCGATCACGCGATCCCGAGACGCCCGAAATTCAGCGCACGGGTGATGGAGGCGAGGCCAGGCCGGGGGACGAACTCGCCGTTCTGCTGTCGACATCTGGCACCACCGGTAGCCCAAAACTCGTGCGGTTGGCCCGCCGGAATATCGATGCCAACGCCACATCGATCGCCGAATACCTTCAGATCGACGAGTATGAGCGGGCGATCCTCAGCCTGCCGATCCACTATTCATACGGGCTTTCGGTGCTCAACAGCCACCTCGCTTCGGGGGCAAGCGTGATCATCACGCCACACTCGATCATGCGGCCGGATTTCTGGGCCGACGCCACGCGCTGGCAGGCCACGTCTTTCGCGGGCGTGCCTTACTCCTATGCGATCCTCGAACGCACCGGGTTGTTGCGCAAGGCAATCCCCGGAACAATGCGTAGCCTCACCCAAGCAGGCGGCCGGCTTGCGCCCGAGCGGATCGTCCGGCTTGACGAGCTGATGAAGGAACGGGGAGGGCGGATGTGGGTCATGTACGGTCAGACCGAGGCCACGGCGCGCATCTCGTATGTGCCACCTGACGCGCTCCCCGACAAGGCCGGAACCATCGGCATCCCGATCCCCCGCGGCCGTCTAAGCATTCAGGTGGGAGATCACGAGACCACAGATCACGGCATCGAGGGGGAACTGATCTACCGCGGCCCTAACGTGATGCTGGGATATGCCGAGGGCAGCAAGGACCTGATGCTGGGCGATGCGTTGCAGGGACGCCTGCACACCGGCGATCTCGGCGAGGTCGACAGCGATGGCTTCTTCCGGCTGACTGGTCGTACCAAGCGCATCGCCAAGGTTTACGGGCTCCGGGTAAACTTGGATGAGATCGAAGCGGCAGCGAGTGCCCACGGACCGGTTGCGGTGGTGGACGATGGTGAGCAAATCCTCCTGTGGCGCGTTGCCGGAGGGGACACAAGTGCCGACGAACTGCGACACGAGATGGCGGGGCGGTTTGGAATCCACTCACGCGCCTTCGCAGTAAGGGACATCGACGAGCTTCCGATGAAGACCTCCGGGAAGGTTGACTATGAGAGGCTGGTCAAGCATGGTGGCTCTTGACGAGCTGCTGTCAGTTGCACAGTACTCACTGCCCCAACCGGAAAAGGAGGCGGTCCTCACCAATCGCCTTCGCGAGCTCACGCTACTCCATTTCGAGCGATCTGATCCGTACCGACGCATCCTCTTGGGACTGAGTAGTGAGCCCGCGGAAATCGACTCACTTGGTGACGTGCCGATGATCCCGGTAGGCCTGTTCAAGAGTCATACGTTGCGCAGTATCCCAGAGCAGAAGGTGTTCAAGGTCGTCACCTCGTCGGGAACCACCGCGACCACGGTCAGTCACGTCTACCTCGACGCCGCCGCCGCTCATGTCCAGACGCGCGCGCTTGCCGGCATCATGACCCATTGGCTCGGCCCGTCGCGCCTGCCGATGATCGTGGTCGACGCGCGGTCGACGCTGCGCGAGCGGCATACCGTCAGTGCCCGCGGCGCCGGAATCATAGGCATGGCGACCTTTGGGCGCGATTACTTCTATGCGCTCGACGACGATATGCGCCTCGATCGCGATGGCCTGGCGGCGTGGTTGAAAGGCCACGCGGATTCGACGATCCTGATCTTCGGCTTCACGTTCATGGTGTGGGAGCATCTAATCGGAGCGCTCAGCCCTGGCGAGGTGGATCTCCAGAACGCGATCCTGATGCATTCGGGCGGCTGGAAGAAGCTAGCCGAACGGGCCCTCGGACCCCGGGAGTACAAGACCGAGCTCGCACGCGTCACCGGTCTGCGGCGGGTCCACAACTTCTACGGGATGGCCGAGCAGATCGGGACGGTGTTCGTCGAGTGCGAGCGGGGCTACCTCCACGCGCCAAACGTCGCCGACATCGTCGTCCGCGATCCCGCAACCTGGGAGGTCGTCTCCGACGGCGAGGTAGGGGTCGCCCAGACGCTCAGCGCGCTGCCTGAGAGTTACCCCGGCCACTCGGTCTTGACCGAGGACCTCGCACGCGTCGAGGCCGTCGACACCTGTGACTGCGGCCGGTATGGGAAGACGGTCTCCTTCCTAGGACGCGTCCCCGAGGCCGACATACGCGGCTGCAGCGACGCGACGGGCGGACGGCCCCGTGACGGTTGAACAGCTTGTTCCTCGAGTTGGCGCGATCGCGATCGCCGACCTGCTTTCTCGGATCCGCGGCGCCCCACGACACGGCGCGGGCCCATTCGACGCATCTCGCATCGACTTCAGCGATGCCGTATCGCGCGCGATCCTCCGCCACTCACGGTCCCGAGCGTTTCCGGAACTTGTCGCGGTCGCCTTCTGGCTACGTCGTGCGGCGATCGCGCGCTTGGCAGATCGGTTCGCGGCGCTCGAGGCCGCGGGATCTGTCCGAGTTCCCCGCGGCCTTGCCTTTCACGTTCCGCCCAGCAACGTTGACACCGTCTTCGCGTACTCGTTGATCGCCTCGTTCCTGGTTGGCAACGTCAATTTGGTGCGCGTCTCGCCCAGCCGGCCCAGCGAGCAGGTCGCGGTGCTGTGCGAGGCGCTCAGGAAGGTACTGGCCGACGACCGATTCGCCATGTTCGAGGACGAACTGGCGGTCGTCTCGTACTCCCACGAGGTTGAGCCCACGGCCATGGTGTCCAAGGAAGCGGATGTCCGCCTGCTCTGGGGAGGGGATGACACGATCGACCGGTTGCGCGCAGTCCCGGTCCGTGCAGGGGCGCACGATCTGACCTTCGGCGACAGGTTCTCGTTCGCGATCGTGCGCCCGGAGGCGGTGCTGGAGGCTAACGACGCGTCGCGGTACGCACTGGCCGAGCGCATGTTTAACGATGCTTACTGGTTCGACCAGCTGGCCTGTTCCTCACCACGCCTGCTCGTCTGGGTCGGTCCGCGCGACGACGCCGAGCGAGCTCGCCCGCTCTTGTTCGCGGACCTGTCCCGAGTGATCGCGGCCAAGGGCTACACGCTCGCGCCGGGCGCGTCACTCTCGAAGCTTACGTTCCTGTACCGCGCTCTGATAGACCGGCCGGTCGAGAGCTTGTACCGAGCCGGCAATGAGCTGGTCGTGGTCAGTCTGAGTGACCTCTCCGGTTTCGATCGCACTCATCCAGGCGCCGGGTTGTTCTTCGACGCGCGGGTCGACGCGCTGGCGGATCTTGAGAGGTTTGTGAGTCGCAAGGACCAGACGCTCACGGCGCACGGCTTCTCGCACGACGAGCTCACCGCGTTCGTGCGGTCGCTCGAGGGTCGGGGGATCGATCGCATCGTCGAGTTCGGGGACGCATTGAGCTTCGGCAGCCTATGGGACGGTTACGACCTGCTGGCCGAGTTGACGCGAACGGTTGCGGTCACGGCTGCGCCGGTCTGATCTGCGCGCTCTCGAGACGCCGCAACCCGGTGTTCGTTTGTCGTATCACTCCGCGATCGGACCGAGCGTCGGCTCGCGGCCGTAAGTGCTGAACGCCCGAAACTTTGAGAACAGCCGGTGCGCCGGCCCGTGGAAGTCCGAGGATCCGGTGGTGAGCAGCCCCAGCACGGCGCACCGATCGGCGAGAAGCTCGGCCTGCTCGCGCGTGTGCGTGGGATAGAAACACTCAACGCCGTCGAGCCCCCAGTTGCGGAAGCGGTCGATAGCGTCGAGCACCTCGGAGGAAGGCTCGATGTCCCAGAACGGGTGCGCCCAGACTGCGACGCCACCGGCGTCGTGGATCGCGGCGATCGACTCGCGGATCGTCGGCGTGGTGCGGCGCTTGAACGCAGGCTTCCCGTCGATCAGGTAGGCCTCGAGGAATGCGGACCGCTCGGCGAGCCCCTCGTCTTTCAGGCGCTGCTCGTTCGCCGGGTGTTGTACGACCGCGTCGGCGAGGTGGGGCCGGCCGATCGGCTTGCCCTCAGCCCGCCGGCGCGTGATCTCGGACATGTCGAGCTCGTAGCCGAGCTCCTGCAGGGCGGCGCCCATCGCCTCCGCCCGCCGCTCGCGATCGTCGCGCCACGATCGCAGGCGCTCACGCAGCAGCGGATCGCGGTGATTGATGAGATAGCCGACAACGTGCAGGTCCTGCTTGTTACGGTCTACCGAGGAGATCTCGACCGCCGGAACTACCCGCACGCCCCGCTCCAGGCCCGCGTCAAGGGCTCGCTGGACCCCGTCGACCGTGTCGTGGTCGCTCAGCGCGAGCAGCTTCACGCCGGCCTGCGCCGCAGCCGCGACCACGCCGCCCGGCTCGAGCGCGCCGTCAGAGTGGAGCGAGTGGCTTTGCAGATCGAAAATGGGCGGACTGGCGCTCAAACGGCGAGAGGGTAACGGGTACCGGCTCGCGCCTGCGCCGCGGCGCTTGGGACACGTGCGCTGCGCGCATCCGCAGCGCCACGATGGCCGACGAGCGGCGGAGCGGATCGGCGATTGGGAACGCCGCCCTCAAGCGGAAGCGCGGCCCGCGAGCGACTGTCCACCTAACGCAATCCGGACCCCCGGTTGGGAGATGAGCGCTGTTGAGCTCGGCCAGCGTCCGAACGCTCCCCTCGCGTCCTCTTCGGCGCTGGCAACCTGGCGCCGGCTGAAGGCGGGCGGCGAGCCCGAGTGCGAGTGAGCTCCTACGACCGCACGAGGAACCGCTCGGGCGCCTAATGCAGCAGGCAGATGTGCGGCAACCGCGCGAAGGCGCGCGCATTCCGCGAGGGGCACGCGGCCCCTGTGAGCTAGTCCGTACCCTGTATGTGGCTCGCCCACGCTGCCGCCGTCCCGCCGCGGCGCCGCAACCGATGCCGACCTTCTGCCGCCACAACCACCTGGTACAGAACTGCCCGATCTGCACAAAGGAGCAGTCGATCGAGCTGCGCCCGATCGTCAGCTCGAGCGCGCCCCGGACCGGGCAGCAGCGTCCGGCCACCCCGCGCCCGAGCCGGGCGCGACCGACCGCATCGGGAGTGCGCTCGGGCGGCGTCACCGTCCGCCGGGTGGCGCGCGGCGCGGACGACGGGTACCGGTCTTCGCTCGTGATCGGGCTGAAGTCGAGCGAGGATGCAGGGCGGCTCGCCGACGAGCTGGCGTTCGCGGCGTACCGGCTGGCGCGGCTCGAGCACGATCCGCCTGGGCTGTACCGGGAGGTGGCGGATCCGGGCGCTGAGCTCGAGGAGCGAAGCTGGCTTGCGTTTCTGATCGCCTATCTGTGCCCACTCGGGGTGTCGGGAGAGGACGCGACCGACGCAGAGGACCCGTTCGCCGAGATCGAGCGCGTGCGGACCTCGTGGGCGTCGGGTGAGATGCCGTCGCTCGAGGGGGTCAGGTGCGGGCCGCGGACCGCCCACGACCCGGCCCGGGGAACGAAGACGCTCGAGGCCTACCGGACCTGGGCCGCCCGGGCGGGTTCGCAGGCCGCCGCGTATACCGGCGATGCCGCGTGGCCGCCGCAACGCCGATTCGCCCGCGCGTTCGAGCGCCTGGCGCTGCCGGGTCTGCACCGCGACGCGCGGTTCGACCTGCTGGTGACGCTGGGACGGCTCGGGGTCTACGACATGCAAGCCGGCTCGCTGGCCCTGGGTGGCGCGAACGACGTCACGGTCGGGGCCAAGCGAGCATTCGGAATCGGCGACCCTCTGCTGCTCGAGCGCCGGGCGTCCGACCTCGCACAGGCGTGCCGGATCCCGATCGAAGCGCTCGACGTCGGACTGCACAACTGGCAGCACGGGAATCGTGCGACGCTCGGCCTCGGCGTCGATGCCGAGCCCGATCCGGACACACTGGCGGCGATTTCCGGGGCATTGGGGCTTTAAGGAGCCTCAGCGTTAGAGAACTGCGTTAGCTTTCACAAAATACGGGTAACCTCAAGCCCGATTTTTTTGCGATGCGTCGCCTGAT
>Ga0335080_10001882_pt1 | contig 20832 bp, 17 predicted proteins | sample Lox_Sample_34_FD_206720 | JGI IMG/M metagenome (GOLD analysis project Ga0335080, IMG submission 206720) | Soil microbial communities from Loxahatchee National Wildlife Refuge, Florida, United States - Lox_Sample_3.4 | ecosystem: Environmental > Terrestrial > Soil > Wetlands | place: USA...
GCGCGCGCTCCAGGAAGTCGCCCGTCGCTCCCAGCGCCGCGCCCACCCGCAGCCGGCCCTGGCTGTCCTTGGCGGCATTGGGATACTTCAGTTTTTTCTGAATGTCCTTCACCGTGATCAGGCCCTTCAGCATGTACTGGTCGTCCACCACCAGCAGCTTCTCTACGCGATGCTTGTGTAGGATCGCCTCGGCTTGTTCGAGTGTGGTTCCCACGGGCACGGTGATCAGGTTGTCCTTGGTCATCACTTCGCGAATCGGCAGGTCGAATCGCGTTTCGAAGCGCAGATCGCGGTTGGTCAGGATGCCTACCAGTACCCCGTCGCGTGTGACCGGCACGCCGGAGATCCGGTATCGGCTCATCAGCGTCTGCGCGGCTGAGATCGGCTCATCGGGGCCGATCGTGATCGGGTCTACGATCATGCCGCTCTCACTGCGCTTCACCCGGTCCACCTCCTCGGCCTGCCGCTCGATGCTCATGTTGCGGTGGATGATGCCGATTCCGCCTTGCTGCGCCAGGGCGATTGCCAGGTGCGACTCGGTCACGGTGTCCATGGCTGCGGAAACAATAGGAATGTTCAGTGCGATCCCGCGCGTCAAACAGGTCCGCGTGTCGGTATCCGCGGGGACCACTTCGCTGCGAGCCGGCTCGAGAAGTACGTCGTCGAAAGTAAGGCCCTCAGGGAGGTTGTCTTCGATCATAGGGATTTCCTCCCATCATAGCGTGGCGCGGGGCGTGACTGCTCTTCAGGCGATCTGCACGCCCTGGGCCTGCGCGACGTGCGCGCCCGGCAGCCGGATGCTGAAGCGCGCGCCGTGCCCGCGCTCGGATTCCACCCACATGTCGCCGCCGTGGTCGAGCACCGTCTGGCGCGACAACGCCAGTCCCAGTCCCAGGCCGTTGCGCTTGCCTGCGCTCACGAACGGCTGGAAGAGCTGCGGCCGGATCTCCGGCGCAATCCCGGGTCCGTTGTCTTCCACGTGAACCACCACCGAGCCGTTCTCCACCTCCGCGCTGATCCGCACCGCTCCGCCATTCGGCATGGCCTCCAGCGCGTTGCCGATTAGGTTGGAAAAAGCGCGCTCCATCCGGCTCCGCTCCAGCGGCACCTCGATCTCCGGCCGAATCTCCAGCGCGATGCTGACGCCCTGCTGCTCCGCGGCGGGCCCGAGCGCTTCGCATGCCGCAGCGGCGACCTCGCGCAGTCGGCAAATCTCAGGCGCCGCATTTTTTCCCCGCGATACGTTCAGCAGGTCTTGCAGCAGCTCCTGAATGCGCCGCGACGCGCGATAGATGTTGCCCGCGAGCCGCTTGACGTGCGCCGGCGGCAGGTCCACGTCCACCAGCATCTCGGCACCGCCGTAGATCGCCGCCAGCGGATTGCGCAGATCGTGCACGATCGAGCCCGACAGGCGTCCGATGGTCGAGATCCGCTCGTGCCGGATCAGCTCTTCGCGCGCCTGGCGAATCGACGCGCACATGGTGTTGAACGTGCGCGCAAGGCGGCCCATCTCGTCCTCGCTATCTACCGCGACCTCGATGGCGTAATTCTGGCGCGCGACCTCCGCCGCCGCGCGGTCCAGACGCTCTACCGGCTCGACGATCCGCCGCGCCAGCAGGTAGGTGAGCACGAGCCCTACAGCCACGGCCACCAGCCACAGCACAACGATGTTCGTGTACAGGCTTGCAATGCGTCGCCTTCCGTCTTCGAAAGATCGCAGGATGCACAGCCTGCCTACCGGCTTGCCCGAGACATCGAGCAGCGGATTATCGAAGCTGGCGTACTCCACGACCCCGTCGCTCACCTTTTCGTGCGCCTTCTTCCTCGACAGGTCCTGAACCACGGCCGCCGTGGCGCGGGGATTCAAAGTCGATGCGATGACACCGGGCGGAGCCAGAAACAAAAACTCGCTGTTGGTGGCCGCTTTCAATTGCTGCGCGACTACCGCGTCCACCCGGAACCCCGCTACCAGCACATTGAGCAGGAGATCGCGCCCGCCGGTCGACTGTACGTACACCGGCGTGACCGAAATGTGATACAGCTCGCCTGCTTGCAGGAAGAAGCCGGAGGATTGCTGCGGGAAATGAACGGCCGCTTCGGAGACCAGGTCGAGATCCTTGCCCAGGCCCGGCACGGTGCCGCCGAGCGACGCAATCACCCGGCCCGGCGGGTCGGTCACGATGAAAATTCCCGCCGAATCCGAGATCCTGCCCCAGAGCTCACCCGCCGTATCGCTGATCGTGGCCCGGTCGCGGGTGCCGAATGCGGCGCGCACATCGCTCATGCTGGCTACCACGCGGCTCACTTTGGCCAGCATCTCGGTGCGAGACTTCCAAAGGGAAGCATACGCATCGAAGCTGCCCTGCACCTCGGCCTCCAGGCTCGCCGACATGCTGTTCGTGATGTTCCGCAACACGATCTCGCCGGTCAGGGCGAACAGCACCGTGATCGCCACCGACGTGGACAGCATGATCTTGGTTAGCAGGGAGAGCCTGGAGAAGAGCGATCTCATTGTTTGGGCGCTCCCGGGTACGTCCCATCGTTGGGAGGCGGCGGATAGTGCTGGCCGTACTTGTTGAGATGCGGCGCCGGACTGTATCCGGTCTCCGAAATCGAAACCAGGGGCAATACCAGGCCGTTTTCCGGCACCGTGATCGAATGCTCCAGAAATCGCAGGTTCTCCGGCTGCGCGCGCTCGTGAAAAAGGCGCAGGTGGTATTCGCCCGCCGGCACATTCGCCATGTTGAACTTGCCGTTGGCCGCCGTGACCGCGAACCACGGCGTGTTCAGCACCGCAATCACCGCGCTCATGGTGGAGTGAATATTGCAGAATACCCGCACGATTCCCGGGTGGGTGAAGGTCACGCTCTTCGATGTGCGCGGCGGATACAGTCCCACGTCGAACGGCTGGCCGCTGAAATTGGAAAACGCGTTGTGGAAGATCGGATCGAAGTTGGGAAAGTCAACCGTGGTGCCCACAGGTACGGCGATCACGTGCGGTAGAAAAGTCTTGTCCTTCTGTAGCATCTCGACCCGCTTGCCGGGTTGTACCGCCGCCGCGCGATCCGCGGGCTCCAGCCACAGCACCACGCCCGAGTAATCCTTCCGCTTCCGCACCGCCGCATCCTTGGAATTGGTGAGCTCGACCTCGCCGCTGACTCCCCCGCCGGAAAGAAGCGAGAGGCTCACGCTAGAACAGATAAGCCAGCGCCAGATCATAGTGGTTGTTGATGCGCACTCCCTGCCCTAGGTACATGGTACGCAATTGGGTGGCCTCCAGCCCGACCAGCACATTGGGCGCTAGACGAAAATAGGCGTTGCCGCCAAACAGCAGGTTCTTGCCGATGCTGCCTGTTCCAAGGTCATGGTTGTCGTCGTCCACTTGCCCGGTGAAGAAATGAAAATCCAGCCGCGGCAGCGAGTGAAGGGTAAGCTGGCCCCAACCGCCCTTGCTCTGCACCGCGTACGCGTAATTCCCGTAAATGGCGTACCCCTGGCGCGTGCCGCTGCCCAGGTGCGCCACGTTCTGTCCCGAATAGAAAACACCGCTGAATTCCAGCCTCTTCCACGGATTGAAGAACCAGTCGAGCGAGTACAAATTCGACGGAATCGACTTGCCTGCTGCGTGCGTCGTGCTGGTGTGAAAACCGGCTGCGAACTCCAGCCGGCGCTCGTCATCCAGGTTGTGATGATAATTGACGCGGCCTTCCGCCGCCGGGCGCGCCGCTTCGGGTGTCACCGCGCCCGCGTAGGGTCCGATCTCGCGCGTCTGCACCGCGCCGATTTGCGCCCGAAAACCGTCACTGGCGCTGAGGCGCACCTCCTGCTCCAGCCGCATCTGCGGCAGCCACAACCATAGATTCCCGGCGCCGGTGAGCGGCGAAATCCCCACCTGCGCCAGCGAACTCGGCTCGCGCGGATTGAAAATCGGCTTTTCCAGCCCCGCGGCGAAAGTTGTGTTCTTCCAGTCGATGCCGATCGTCGCCGTGCGGATGCGCATCGCCGAGTTAGTCGCGCCGGCGAAGAAGTCCATGTAGACCGACCCGTGAACCTTGCCCCCCAGCACGGCCGCCGGATCGGAAAACTCCAGCCCGACGATCGACTGCCGGACGGTAGCGCCATCGTGCCCCGGACCCGTGGGCGCGGCCACGATCGGGTAATCGACCCCGCCGCTCTGCTTCGAGTTCATGAATGCATTGAACAGCGCCATCCCCGTCAGCCGGATCGGAAACTTCTGCGAGGCTTCGACTTTCGTCTGCGCCAGTTCCTCGATGCGCGCCTGTTGGATCTCAAGGCGCTCCGCGACAGTCGGCTGCGGAGTGCCCGCCGCCCCGGCGCCATCCGTCTGGCCGCCGCGCGACGCGGAAAGCTCCTCCCGAAGTGCCTTCACTTCGTTCGTCAGAGTGCGGTTCTCCGCCTCCAGCCGATCCAGTCGCTCCAGGATGCGCGTCAACTCCGGATTGGTCTGCGCGCTCAGTAGAAACGGCCACGCCAGCGCGGCCATCGAAACCAACCTAATGCTTCGTGCCATTGAGAAGTTGCTCCAGTGCGCGGCGCACCTGCGCCGGTGAAAACGGCTTCGTGAAATACGCATCGGCGCCCAGCGCCGCCACGCGTCGCGGCGTATCGGGATCGGTATCGGCGCTGACCACGATAATCGGGGTCGACCGCAGCCGCTCATCGCCGCGAATCCGCTGGATCAGCTCAAAGCCGTCCATTCGCGGCATGTTCAGATCCGTGACCACCGCCTGCACGGAGGTCAGTGTATCCAGGAGACGCAGCGCCTCCACGCCCGACGCCGCCTGCACCACGGTCACGCCCGGAATTCCCAGAAACGCCATTTCCAGCATGGCCGCGCTGTTCTCGGAATCTTCCACAATCAGGATCGCGCAGCCATCCCCGCCCTCGAGCTTGACAGGCATTCTGCTATTTTCCTCCAGGAAAGACCTGAGTGTCCCGCGTTCACCTGTAAAATCCACGCCTGCGCCGCGGGGAGCCGCCTACGGAACGAAACGGTAGCCCACGCCGTGCACCGTCAGAAAATGGCGCGGTGCGTTCGGTTCGGGCTCCAGCTTCTGCCGCAGTTTCACCACATGCGCATCCACCGTGCGCGTGTTCGGAAAGAACTCGTATCCCCATACCGAATTCAGGATCATGTCTCGCGTCAGCGGGCGGTCGGGGTTGTGCAGGAAATAGCAGAGCAGGTTGTACTCCGCCGGCGTGAACTTCAGCTCCTCGCCCTTGCGGCGCACGATCCGCCGCTCGAAATCCACCTCGGTGTCGGAAAAATGCAGCACCTTGCGCGCATCCAACGATGTCCGCCGCAAAACGGCGCGGATGCGCGCCATCAACTCGCGCGTGCCGAACGGTTTCACTACGTAGTCGTCGGCCCCGATCTCCAGCAGCAGGACCTTGTCCAGCTCATCGCCCGCCGCGCTCAGCACGATGATCGCCGTGGCCACGCTCGCCGCCCGTAGCTGCTTGCAGATCTCCACGCCGCTCATCCCGGGAAGCCGCAGGTCGACCAGCGCCAGATCGGGCTTGATCGTGATGGCCTTTTCGAAGCCTTCGCGCCCGTCTCCCGTGAGCACGGCGCGGAAGCCTTCCTGCTCGAGCATGACCCCGATGGTGTCGCGCAGGCTTTCGTCGTCATCGATTACGAGGATGGTCTGCATGGAGATCTGAGTCTGATTGTATCCCGGCCGCAGCGCGCGAACCTCTGCGGATGTTGCTAAACTTGTTCCAAAGCCGCCTCGGAGGGGTGGGAAGCATGCAAGTTACGGTCATTGGAACCGGCTATGTCGGCACCGTTACCGGTGTCTGCCTGGCCTATCTGGGTCACCAGGTCGCCTGCGTCGACACCGACGCCGCAAAGATCGAAAAGCTCGCCCGCGGCGAGTCGCCGATCTACGAGCCGCTGTTGGAACCGATGATCGCCCTGGCGCGCGAACGCGGCGGGGTCTCCTTCCAAACGGCCTTGGACGATGCGGTCCGCGACAGTGACGTCATCTTCATCGCCGTGGGTACGCCTCCCCTGCCGTCCGGCGAAGCTAACCTGGTCTACCTCGAAGCCGCCGCGAAGGCCATTGGCCAAGCCATGGGGGCGGGGCGCTTCCGCGTAGTGGTCAACAAATCCACGGTTCCGGTCGGGTCCGGCAACCTGGTAGAGACCTTGGTGCGCGAGGGCATCCGCGAGGCCGGCCGCGTCGATGCCATTCGTTTCGGCGTGGCCAGCAATCCCGAGTTCCTGCGCGAAGGCTCGGCCGTCGCGGATTCGCTCTACCCGGATCGCATCGTGGTCGGCGGGGATGCGGCCACCCTGTCCGTAATGCGCGAGTTGTACGAACCGATCGTCGCCCAGTCGTTCCCCGAGCCACCCGGCGTGCCCCGCCCCGCCTCGATGGTGTCCGTACCGCTGCTCGCCACCTCCCTTACCAGTGCCGAGATGATCAAGTACGCCGCCAACGCCTTCCTCGCCATGAAGATCGGATTCGCCAACGAAATGGCTAACATCTGCGAGCGCGTCGGTGCCGAGGCGCCGGAGGTCATGGCCGGCATCGGTCTGGACTCCCGCATCGGGTCCAGGTTTCTGAATCCCGGCGTCGGCTGGGGCGGAAGCTGCTTCGGCAAGGACATCCACGCGCTGATCCACACCGCTCGCGAATACGGCTATTCGAGCCGCCTGCTGGAAGCTACCCTCGAAGTCAACGCGGCGCAGCGGCAGATGGTGATCCAGAAGCTCCAGGAGAAGCTGTTCATCCTGAAAGGCCGCACCATCGGACTGCTCGGCCTGGCGTTCAAGCCCGATACCGACGACCTTCGCGATGCCCCCAGCCTGCACATTGCCGAACGCCTGCTGCAAATGGGCGCCCGCGTCAAGGCCTACGATCCCGTGGCGATTGCCGCCTGCTCCCGGCAGCGGCCCGATCTGAAAATCCGCTACTGCGAATCCGCCCGGGACCTCGCCGCCGGCAGCGACGCGCTCGTCCTCGTCACCGAGTGGCGCGAGTTCCACGACCTCGATCTGCCTGCGCTTGCCTCCTCGATGAACTCTCCCGTGCTGGTGGACGGCCGCAATTTCTTCATCCCTGAAAGCGTGCGCTCCGCGGGCTTCGACTACACCGGCATCGGCCGCGCGGCCCGCTCGCGCGCCACTTCACTGACTCCGGCATGACCGCGTCTCGCAAGGCTGCGTGGATTCTGGCGGCTTGCCTGGCCATTTCCGCGATGGCAGTCATGTATCCCATCTATGTCATCCGGCCGTTCCGCGCGCAAGGGCCGGGTGAGCTGGCTGCCGCGCTGGTTGTCGTGCGGATCCGGCCCTGGATCACGATCCTCTCCGGGCTCGCTGCTGCCGCGGTGGCCGTCTGGTATTGGCGTTTCCAGTCGGGCAGGCTCGGGCGCAGCCTGGCAGTGGCTGGCGCCGCGGCAACGTTGACCCTGGCGCTGCTCGCCCGGGTCAACGTGTACGAGCTGATGTTCCACCCCGTCGATCGTCCCGCATTCGCCGACGCGCAGCGGACACGACTCGATGCCGATGAAAAAGTGATTGCGGTTCAAATGCCTGGGGAAGCTCGCGCCTACCCGGTCCGCATCATCTCTTATCACCACATCGTCAACGACGTCGTCGGCGGTGCGGCGATCGCCGCTACATATTGAACGCTCTGTCACACCGGTCTGGTGTGGAGCAGAGACATCGACGGCTTGCGGCTGACTTTTCACCTGGCCGGCATCAACAACCAGAACTTCCTCATGCGCGACGAGCAGACTGGAACGTATTGGCAGCAGATCACCGGAGCCGCCATATCCGGCCCGCTAAAAGGGCGCCGCCTGTCTCCCGTTCCTTCCGATGAGCTCACTTTCGCAACCTGGAAATTGGAACAACCCGTTGGCACGGTTTTGCAGGACGTCCCGGAGTACGTGTCCGGCTATTCCCGCAAAGACTGGGACGTGCGGATGAAGCATATGAAAACGGTGATCGGTTTTCCGGAGCATGGTCTCGAGGCCCGCTCCCTGATGCTGGGCATCGAATCCGGGCCGGCCAGCCGTGCCTTCCTGTATGAGCAGGTGCTCGCCGAAAAACTGGTTAAGGACCACATCGGCGGCGACCCGATCCTGATCGTCGTCGGCCCGGACGGGCAATCCGTGCGCGCCTTCCACGACCGCATCCCCGGCGTCCCCGGCACGCCCGATTTCTACCGTGTGACCGGCGATTCCTCGCACGGTCTCCTCATCGACAGCGCCACCGGTAGTTCGTGGAACTTCCAGGGCTGCGCGGTCTCCCCTCCGTCAACCCCTGTCTGCCTGGAGCGCATCGCCGTAATCAAAGACTACTGGTTCGATTGGCGCAACTATCACCCTCAAACCACCGTCTGGAAACACTAACCTTGCCCGCCCACGCGCAGCGCATCGGCGTTCTCGCTTGACGGGGCCTTCCCGCCCGCGCGGCTTTCACTCCGGAAGCGCGCCGGCGGCACACCATACTCCCGCTTGAAGGCCCGATTGAACGCGGCTTCCGACTCGTACCCCACCTCGGCCGAGACTTCCGCAACACTCCGGCTGCTCGATTTCAGCATCTGTGCGCCCAGTTGCAGCCGCCACCGCGTCAAATAGGAGATGGGTGGTTCGCCCAGGTAGTGGCGAAAACGCTCCGCCAGAACCGATCGTGATAGCCCCGCCTCCCGCGCCAGGTCGGCGATCGTCCAGGGCCGCGCGGGATGCCGATGCACCAACGCCAACGCCTTCCCGACTTCGGGATCGCGCGCACCGGCCAGCCATCCCGTTTGTTCGGCTGGCTGCTCTGCCATGTAGCGCCGCAGCGTTTCAACGAACAGCAGCTCCGAGAGCTTTGCCAGCACAGCCTCTCCGCCCGCGCGTGAGGCATCGGCCTCCTGCACCGAGAACCGAATGGAACTCTCCAGCCATTGCCCCGCCGCGCCGTCACGAATGTTGACCTTGAAGACGGCCGGTAGCCCGGCCAGAAACACCCGGCTCACTTGCGGGTCGCAGGACATGTAGCCGCAGACGAACTTCGTGACTTCGCCGCCTCCGCCCGCGCGAGCGAGCTTGACTCCCTGGGCGAAGATGCGGTGCAGTTGACCTTCCTGGTCCACTGGTTCGACCTCGGCGCCGTTGCCCATGATGTGCGAGTCGCCATGGGGGAAGATGACCACGTCGCCGGCAGTGAGAGGAACCCGCTTGCCGTCCCCCAGTCCGGCGAATCCCCGGCCCTCCGTAAGAAGGTGGTAAATAATGACGTGCCCGCCGCCCGGCGCGAAATGCGGCGCCAGGACGCTCGATGGCGGGGCGCGCAAGCTCCACGGCGCCGTAAACTCCGCGTTGTAATAGATGGCCCCTTCGAGCTTGACCACTTTCAGAACTTCGGAAAGGACATCCATCCCATGCTCCAGGCCTGCCGCCGGACACCCGGACAAATGCGCCGGACGCGCGGTCAAGCAGTTCCCATCATAGCTTCCGCCGGTCAAGGAATCGGGACGCCGGGATAAAGGTGCCCGCCGGCTCGCCCCTCATACTGGGGCTGGTTGATCGAGTCAACCGAATTCACCGAGAGGGGAAACAAACAAATGAGCACGCTTGCATTGACACCGGATATCGAAAGCCTCAAGGCCCGCCTGCACAACACCTGGATGGCCGGAGACTATGACCACTTCTCACGCTACATGGAAAAGGACGCACGGTCCTTCTACGAACGCCTTGACGTGGCGCCGGGCGCGCATCTCCTCGACGTGGCCTGCGGTTCCGGCCAACTGGCGCTGATCGCGGCTCGCGAAGGCGTGCACGTGACCGGCGTGGACATCGCCGAAAACCTCGTCGAGCGCGCCCAGGCCCGCGCAGCCGCCGAAGACCTCCCGGCCCGTTTCCGGGTCGCCGATGCGGAGTCGCTTCCCTTCGCGGACGCCGGCTTCGACGTGGTCGTGAGCCTGGTCGGCGCCATGTTTGCGCCCCGCCCCGAACTCGTCGCAAAAGAGCTCGCGCGGGTCTGTGTTCCAGGCGGAACCATCGCTATGGCCAACTGGACGGCGGAAGGATTTGTGGGAAAGATGTTCGCCGCCGTCGCAAAGTTCATTTCTCCTTCGGGAATGCCTTCGCCCGTTCTGTGGGGCAACGAAGCCGTGGTCAGGGAACGGTTCGCTTCCCGGATCTGTGACCTGAAGCTCGCCCGAAGAACCTATACCTTCGATTACCCGTTCCCGCCTTCCGAGGTCGTGAACTTCTTCCGGCTCTACTATGGGCCCGTCAATCGCGCATTCGCTGCTCTCGACCACGACGGCCGGAAGGGCCTCCACCAGGAGTTGGAGGCGCTGTGGACCGCTCACAATCGCGGGCGACACGGCTTCACTTTGGTTGCCGCCGAGTACCTCGAAGTGATCGCCACTCGCGCCTAGCAGGCTTCTGCTGCCAGCCGCGGATCAACGCCGTGGGACGCCGATAACCAATTTGTTTTCAATCGGCGTTCATCTGCGTTCATCCGCGGCCAGTTCTTTCAAAAAATAACGCGCCACAGCCGGCCCACTCATCATCACCGCGAAGTTGACTGGAGGCTCGGAAACCATGTCGCCCACAACGCTGAAACCCCGATTGGAGCAGGACCTCTTGGGATCCCGGGAAGTGCCCGCCGCCGCATACTACGGAATCCAGACCCTGCGGGGGATGGAAAACTTCCACATCTCCGGAGTGCCGCTGTCGCACTATCCGGAGCTGATCCAGGCCCTCGCCATGATCAAAATGGCAGCCGCCCGCGCCAACCGCCAGTGCGGCCAACTCGCCCCTGAGATCGCGGAGGCCATTGAGGCCGCGTGCCGCGAACTGATCGGCGGCAGCCTTCACGATCAGTTCCAGCTTGATGTCTTCCAGGGCGGCGCCGGCACATCCACCAACATGAACGCCAACGAGGTGATCGCCAACCGCGCCATCGAACTCAGGGGAAAACAAAAGGGCGAGTACGAGTACTGCGACCCGCACGATCATGTGAACGCCGCCCAGTCGACCAACGACGCCTATCCCTCCGCGCTCCACATCGCCCTTGCCCTCGGCAACCGCAAACTGGTTCGCGAGCTCAAAGACCTCGCCGCCTCTTTCCGCCGCAAAGCCCGCGAGTTCGACCACATCGTCAAGATGGGACGCACCCAGCTCCAGGATGCCGTGCCCATGACCCTGGGCCAGGAGTTCGAAGCCTTCGCGCGCAGCCTGGAAGACGAGATCGATGCCTTGCAGCGCGTCGAGACTGTGCTTCACGAGGTAAACATGGGAGGCACTGCCATCGGAACCGGCTTGAACGCCCCGGAGGGCTTCGCCGAAAGCTGCACGGCCCACCTGGCAACCATCACGGGCATGCCGATCCGGCTGGCCTCGAACCTTGTCGAAGCCACCCAGGATACCCAGGCCTTCGTCCTCTACTCCTCCGTGCTGAAGAGCCTCAGCATTAAAGCCTCCAAAATCTGCAACGACCTCCGCTTGCTGTCCTCCGGTCCCCGCGCCGGACTCCACGAGATCAATCTGCCTCCGATGCAGCCCGGATCCTCTATCATGCCGGGCAAAGTGAATCCGGTCATCCCGGAAGTCGTGAACCAGGTCTGCTACCGCGTCATCGGCAGCGACTTCACGGTCACCCTCGCCGCCGAGGCGGGCCAGCTTCAATTGAACGTCATGGAACCCGTGATCGCCGCCTGCCTGCTCGAGAGCCAGGCGCTCCTGTACAACGCCGCCCGGACACTGCGCGACCGCTGCATCGACGGCATCACGGCCAATGAGGACGTTTGCCGCCTGCTGCTGGAGCGTAGTATCGGCACGGTTACCGCACTGAATCCGGTCATCGGGTACGAGAAGGCGACCGAATTGGCCGCGGAAGCGCTCCGCACCGGCAAGGGCATCGTCGAGCTGGTGCGCGAGAAGAAAATCCTGAGTGAGGAGCAGCTCACCCGCACCCTCGATCCGGCCTCCATGACTGGAACCCGCCGGAGGACGTGAGAGAGGGAGATGATCTGGTTCGACCTGATTGTCGTCCTGATCTGCATCGTCTGGGGCGCGCGCCTGGGTGGCATCGGATTGGGCACCGTGGCCGCACTCGGCCTGAGCTTCTTTGTTTTCGGCCTGGGGCGCGACCCCGGCCAATTTCCCGGTGAGGTGCTCCTCATCGTCCTCTGCGTGGTCACCCTGGCGGCGGCGTTGCAGGCGGCCGGGGGGCTGGATCTCATGGTCTCCCTCGCGGAGAAACTGCTGCGACGCCACCCGCGCCAGGTCACGCTCCTGGCTCCGCTCATCTCTTACCTGTTCACCTTCGTTTCGGGAACCGGGCACGTTTCCTACTCTCTTCTGCCGATCATTGCCGAGGTCTCCCGGAAGGTCAAAGAGCGGCCCGAAAGGCCGCTCTCGATTTCCGTGATCGCCTCGCAAGCCGCGGTGACCGCCAGTCCCATGTCCGCAGCCACCGCCGGCATGGTGGCGCTGTTCTCCAAACAGGGCCGCTTCGGCCTGACCGACGTGCTACTTGTGTGTATCCCCTCCACCCTCATCGGCGTGATCGCCGGCGCGCTCTCCGTGAAAAAAATGGGCGTGGAACTCGAACAGGACCCGGTCTATCTCAAGCGGCTCGAGCGGGGCGAACTGCCGGCCGAGACGACTGCTTCGGCGCGCGCGGTTCCCCCGGGCGCCAAGTGGTCCGTGCTGTTGTTCCTCGGTGCCGTCGTGCTCATCACGTTGCTGGGACTGGTGCCGGGGCTGCGGCCCGATGTAGTTGTGAACGGACAAGCGGGGAAGCTCAGCATGGTCTTCTCGATCTCCCTGGTCACACTGGCGGCCACGGCGCTGATCCTCTTCGTGTCGAAGGTCAAACCCGATGCGGTGGTCACCGGAAGCGTCATGAAGGCCGGCATCGTCGCCGTCATCTCCATCCTGGGTATCGCGTGGCTGGGCTCGACCTTCTTCGAGAGCCACCGCCCGGAAATCCTGGGTGCCATTTCCGCCTACGTCCGCCAGTATCCATGGCTGTTCTCCTGTGCGCTCTTTCTGCTGTCGATCCTGCTCTACAGCCAGGCAGCCACGGTCGCCGCGTTGATGGGAGTCGGCCTGCAACTCGGCGTCAGCCCGCCCTTACTGATTGCCATGTTTCCCGCCTGCAACGGCTATTTTTTCCTGCCCACCTATGCCACCATCGTCGCCGCCATCCAGTTCGATTCCACCGGAACCACGGGCATCGGACGCTGGATACTGAACCACAGCTTTATGCGTGCCGGCCTGGTCACCACCATCGTTTCGCTGTCGGTCGGACTGTTTCTCGCGAAGGTCATTTACGGCTGGTGAGCACCGCGGACAACGTCCGCCCGTCCGGGAAAAAAAGAACCGCGCGAGCCCTCAATGCATCTTTGTCCGCGGCTACCTGGCCGAATGGAGAAAACAGCCATGCTCAGGAGAGAAGTGCTGCGCTGCTTCGCCGCGGCAATCTGCTGCTGTAGTTTTGCCGCCGCCCAGCCGGCTGGCAAACTGCCCTCTGTAATAATCATCGCGACCGGTGGAACGATCGCCGGAGAGGCGGCCACGTCGGCGCAGTCCGGCTACACCTCCGGGCAGGTAGGAGTGGATGCCCTGATCAAAGCCGTTCCCACGCTGAGTAAAGTGGCCCGGGTCAGCGGCGAGCAAATCTCCAATGTCGGCAGCCAGGACATGTCCGACGCAATCTGGCTCAAGCTGGCCAAACGCATCAATCAGCTTGCCGCATCGCCCGATGTCGATGGCATCGCGATCACTCACGGCACGGACACCATGGAAGAAACAGCCTACTTCCTCAACCTGGTCGTGAAGACCCGGAAGCCGGTAGTGCTCACCGGTTCGATGCGCCCCTCCACTGCCCTGAGCGCGGACGGCCCTCTGAACATCTACAACGCCGTCGCCGTTGCCGCCGACGCGCGGGCCGCCGGCCGCGGCGTGCTGGTAGCGATCAACGACCAGATCCACAGCGCTCACGACATCACCAAGACCCATACCACCGCAACCGACACCTTCATGTCCCCCTATCACGGTCTGATTGGAACCACCGCCTACGGCGCCAACCAATACTACCGCTATCCGTTCAAGCAGCACACCACCGAGACTCCCTTCAACGTCGAATCCGTGGATAGCCTGCCGCGGGTGGATATCCTCTACATCTACGAAGACATGCCGGGCGATCCGGTAGATGCCGCGGTGAAAGCGGGCGCCAAGGGAATCGTCCTCGCCGGCGTCGGCAACGGCAACATGCCCAAAGCGGCCATGGAAGCGGCCGGCCGCGCGGCCAAGGCCGGTGTGGTCGTGGTGCGGGCGTCCAGGGTGCCACTGGGCTTCGTCGGACGCAACGTCGAAGTCGACGACGACAAGCTGAACTTCGTCGCCTCCGAAGAGCTGAATCCTCCCAAGGCTCGCGTTCTCCTCCGGCTCGCGCTCCTCAAGACCACGGACACCAAACAGATCCAGACGATGTTCAACACCTACTGAGGAGAAAAGATGTCTGCAACAAACCAGATTCTGCGCCGAGCCGGCTTGGGCTTGCTGCTCGCCACCCTGTTGATGGGTCAGGCGCGAAGCCCGGTAGCACCGACCCCGGAGTCGGTCCAGGCCACGGTCCGCGAGGCTTACGAGAAGTTCAAAGGCGACACGACCGGCAAGAATGCCGACTACATCCCGTTCCTGGCCAAGGTCCCGTCCCACCTCTTCGGAATCGTCGGCATGACCACGGATGGGCAGACCTTCACCGCCGGCGACATCGACTACGCCTTCTCGATTCAGTCCATCTCGAAGGTCTTCACCCTGGCGCTTGCCATGGAGGAGCTGGGCGCGGCGGAGGTCTTCAAGAAGATCGGCTGCGAGCCCACCGGACGGCCGTTCAACGCAGTCGCGGCCGTGGAGGATCTCCCGGGACGGACCGGAAACCCGTTCGTCAACGCCGGCGCCATCGCCACCACCAGCCTGATCCGCGGAGCCAATGCGGCGGAAAAATGGAACAAGATTCTGTCTTTCTACAGCCGCGTGGCCGGCTCCAGGCTCGAGCTGATCGACGAAGTCTATAAGTCGGAGGCCGCCACCAACGCTCACAACCGCGGCATCGCCGTCCTGCTGGAAAGCTACGAGCGCATGTACTCGGATCCTTTGGAAGCCACGGATATCTATACCAGGCAGTGCTCGGTCGGTGTGAGCGCCAAGCAATTGGCCATGATGGGGGCCACCTTGGCCGATAACGGTCGCAATCCCGTGACCGGCCAGCAGGTGATCCAGCGCGAGAATGTCCCGCACATCCTTGCCGCCATGACCATGGCCGGGTTGTACGACGGCTCCGGAGGGTGGGCCTGGACTGTCGGACTGCCGGCGAAGAGCGGCGTGGGCGGCGGCCTGCTGGCCATCGTCCCGGGTAAGGGAGCGATCGTCGGCTTCGCCCCTCCGCTCGATCAGGCGGGCAACAGCGTCAAGGCGCAGAAGGCTATCGCCTACATCGCCGATAAGCTGGGCCTCAATCTCTTCTCGCCGCGCTCCGTGGGCTTGAACTGATGAGACCGCAAACCAAGCTGGTTCCGATCTTCCTCCTGTTGTTGGGGTCCGTTGTTCCCTGCCATCCGCAGGCGCAGCCGCCGCCGGATGCGTTTCTCTTCAACGACTCTCACTTCCACCTCACCAACTACATCCAGGAGGGCGTCGGCATCCGGGAATTTCTCAAGATCATGGGAACCAGGACCGGGCGCGTGGCTCTGTTCGGGATCCCGTTGCAGCAGCAGTGGTCCTACCGGAATAGCGGGGACACCGCACCCACTTACTATCTCGACACCGACGCGCCCCTCTACTATTACTCCTTCACCGACGCATCTATCGCACAAACATACCTCTCGCTTTCGCCCGAAGACCGGAAGCGCTTCGATCCCATGATCACCGGCTTCAATCCGGCCGATATGTACGCCGCTGACCACATCCGGCGGGTCCTGCTCACATTCCCCGGAGTGTTCTCCGGCATCGGGGAATTTACCATCCACAAGGAGTTCGTCTCCTCCAAAGTCGCGGGCGAGGTTGCCAGCCTCCAGGACCCCGCGCTCGACCGCATCCTCGACTTCGCCGGCGAGGTGGGACTGGCCGTCATCCTGCACAGCGATATCGACGTGCCCTTTCCCAAGCCGGGTGCGCCGCCGATGTATCTCGCGCAAATGAAGGCGCTATTGCGCAAGCATCCCTCGGCCACGATCATCTGGGCGCATACCGGCGTCGGCCGCGTCATCCGTCCGGTGGAAAACCACGGCGCCATGCTGGAAGAGATCCTCAGCGACCCGGCCTTCCGCCACGTGCATTTCGACATCTCGTGGGACCTGGTCGCCCGATATATCGTCGCTTCCGGGCAGTCGATCAAATCCTCCGCGGAGTTGATCAACCGCTACCCCGACCGGTTCCTCTTCGGAACCGATGAGGTCGCCCCGCGTACTCAGGAACAGTACTACAAGGTGTTCGAAATGTACGCGCCTCTGTGGCAGTCGCTCAGCCCCGAAGCCAGCGAAAAGGTACGCAAAGGCAACTACGAAAGGATCTTCGACAGTGCGCGCAGTAGGGTACGCGCATGGGAACACGCTCACGTGACCGCGACCTTCCGCTGAGCTCCTGTCACTGGTGGTCGCGCTGCTACTCCTTGGAACCTTTCACGCACTCGCCATCGGAAATCGCCGGAGCACCGTCTGTTCATCACTCTGGAACTTGTAGATCCGCTCCTGCTGGTTCGCATCAAAAAATCGAGGTGCGCTATGCCCGGACGAACCATCGCAAAGACGATCGCCGTTTTGCTCGCACTCACCGCGTGTCTGGCACCCCCGTCGTTCGCTCGTGCCGCCAGGGACACGCTCGTGATGAGGAATGGCGATCGCATCACCTGCGAGGTGAAGGGTCTCGACAACGGGGTGCTCCGGGTCAACCTGGATTATGTCGATGGCACGATCTCCATTGACTGGCTCAAGGTGGCTCGCCTGGAGAGCGATTACCTGTTCCTGGTCACGCTTCAGGACGGCTCCGCGTACTCCGCCAAAGTGATCAGCCCGGAAACCGCCGAGGGCGACGTCGTCAAGCTTTCCATTCAGCCGGAGGGAGAGCAGCAGTCCTTCCTGGTGGACCGGTCGGCGGTGGTGCGCATCGGACAGACCGCCGATAACTTCATGCAACGCCTCAGTGGCAAATTCACTGTCGGAGCCACCTACGCCAAAGGCAACAGCACCACCCAATACAATTTCGGCTCGGAGCTCGCTTACCAGCGGACGAACTGGGGAGCGGAAGTGGCCTATAATTCCAATCTGTCCGCCAGCACCGGCGCCACCACCGCGACGCGAAACCAGTTGGATTTCAATGCTTACCGCCTGCTGCGATGGAGAAACTACTTCGTCGGCGGCATCGCGGATTTCCTGCAGAGTTCGGTCCAGGGCATCGAACGCCAGTCCAATGTCGGCGCGGGTTTGGGTCGTTTTCTGAAGAATACCAATCGCGTCAGTTTCTGGGTTCTCGGCGGTCTCGGGTTCCAGCAGACGAATTATGAGCCGACTGTCACCGACCAGCAGCCCCAAAAAGTCGGAATTGGTGTGGTGTCATCGCGTCTCGACGCCTTTACTTTCAAACAAACGCGTTTCAGCCTCACCTCCACCGTGTTTCCGGCGCTGACCTCCCAGCCCGGCCGCCTCTTCATCAAGACCAACGCGTCCTATTACCTCAAGCTCTTCCACAAAATTGACTGGAACCTGTCGTTTTACGGTAGTTGGGATACCCAGCCACCGCCCCACTTCAAGGGCAGCGACTATGGCAGCAGCACCGGACTGAGTTACACCTTCGGAAACAAGTGATTCAATCTCTTCATTGCATATTCTGAAGGCCAACGATCCCCTTGTTCTGCAGCACCCGAACCACCACGCGCCGGTTCTCTGCCTGTCCGTCCGCGGTCTTGGTATTGCCTACCTGCTGGCTTTCGCCCATCGCGCCCGGCGCCAGCATGTTCGTGAGCGGAACATGGCCGCCCTGCAGCAGAATATTCGTGACGTTGGCCGCTCGCTCCTGGCTCAGTTCCTGATTCAGCGCCGCGCTGCCCGCCGAGGATGCGTAGCCCACTACCTGGATCATGTAGCCTTCAAACCCTTTGGCCTTCTCCGCCAGTTGAACCAGTTGAGGCCGGTATTTCGAATCGACCCCCGTCATCCCATTCCCGAAGTACACCGTGACTTCATCCAGGATGTAATAGTCGTCCAATTGGCCAAAACGCGCCATGGCCGCCTCAATGGCTGCTTTGTTGGAGGCGATCTTTTCCTGGTTGGCGGCGATTCTCTCGTGCTGCTGTTTCAACGCTTCAGCCTGGGCCTTCAACTCGGCATTCTGCTTTTCCAGTTCGTCCCGGTTTTGCTGGGCCTGCCTTTCGGTCTCATGCAAACCAGCCTGGATCGCCTGCGCCCGCTCCAGGTCGTTCCCTTTGAATTTGACGGAGGTGGCGACCAGTTGATGCTGGTCGTCGTAGTTGCCCTCGGCCTGGATCTCCAGGCCAGGAATCAGCGCCGCCATCGACATTTCTTTCCGGCGTACCTTGAGCACCCCCTGGATCTGGCCCACTTCGGTCTGGTCGGTCAAAAGCACCACCAGGTGCGGTGAATCCGCCGTCTGGACAATCATGCTGGCGCCGCTTCGCGCCTTAATCATGCCGTTGATCTTCACCGTATCGGCCAAAGCGGCTATGCTCATCGAAGTCAGAACCGTTAGCTGCAGAATTCGCATGCAGAGTGCCATAAAATGCTTACTCCTTTCCTCTAGCCCGTCTGCCGGAACACACCACTCGCCAACGGATCTGAGCGTCGGGAGTGCGCGGAGCAGTCGGAGTCCCTCGCCGAACAGATGATGGGTGCCAGGGAGAGGCTGGATTTTTTCTGGCGACAGCCCGGCATGAGATGGATAGTCCTCTAACTATCGGCCATCGAGAGAGGCAAAAGCCGGCGAATCCGCTCGAAACCCTAGTACCGCGTATCGCGGGTACCATCTCTGAAAGCCTCAATTGATATCCAGAGGCCAATGTCGTCGGTTAACGAAACTGTTATTACCCTTGATTATGAGATAGTTGATAAGAATATACACCGTCATTTTTCGAGAATTTTCGAGTATAATTGCCTCGATAGTACTGAGAGTACTTGCGTGCAGTGCTTGTATTGCGGAAGGGAGATCGGCGCTTTTCGACTCCTGAGGGATCGCGAGTACTGCTCTGCCGAGCACCGTAGGAAACACGGCAGCCGGTTGGGCAGAGCCGTCCATCAGATGTCGGAACCGGAACCTGCTCCGGCGGGAGTGGCGGACTTTGTCCACGCGATGCCGGTTCAGCCGGCGAGCACGCAAAGCATCATGGCCGCGTGGATGCACGTCGCCGAGTCGTCCTCCACTCTCGATTGGAGCGTCTGGCCGCTGGAAGTGCGTGCAGCCGCTTGTGGCGAGCCGCGCAGCCTGAACCAGCTTCAAGCCGCCGGCGCCGGGAACGCGAGCGTAGCGCTCCAGGACTGGAACTGCTCGGTCCGCCTGCCCGCGTTTGCGTTCGAATTCGCCGTCCAGCCCTCACCGGCCGCGGCGCCGGAAACAGTCGAACCGATTCCGACCGAATGCACGACCTGGATGCCGCCTCCGCAACCGGAACCGGTTGCCCGGTTCGTTCGGCACTCCGCCGCCCTCTTGCAGGCGCCGCGTGTCCGCGTTCCCGGCTTCGCGCTGGAGTCCCGGCCGCTCATACCGAACCCCGCCCAATCCTGGCAGAGCTGTCCCGGCCCGGAACCGGTCGCCAGTTTCGTGCAGCCATCCGCGGCACTCAGCCCGGCGAGCCTGATTGGTCCGGCTTCGCTAGGGATTTCGGTGCCTGCCTTGCACGGTCCGGCGCTATCCGGGGTTCCGCTCCGCGCGCCGCAGGCGGAGCCGGTGGCCGTCTTCCTCCGCGCCTCTGCCGCTCTGGAACCTGCCGCTAACGCAACCCTTCGTGCGCGGCTGCCGATGGTCTCGATCTCCGCGGCGGCGCACGTTCCCGCGCCCTGCCGGCTTGCCGCTCGCGCGCCGGAGCCGTCCCCCGTCTTCGCGTGGCTTCAATCCGCAACTGCGCTGGTCCCTCTGCAGGCGAACGAGCACGAGCTGCGTCTGCCCGTATTCGAGCCCAATCTGGAGCCGCTTCCCCCCGTGGGCGACCTGGTGGAAGATCCCGAGCCCTGCGATCTGGCTTGGGGCGACGAACCGGAGCCGGTCGAGGTCTTCGTGGCCCCCGCGGCGGCACTGGGCACCCTGGCGCCGGCGCTACCGGTCGAACTGCCTGCGCTCCGGGCGCAGATCGAGCCCTTCGCCGCGTTCAACCAGCCGCCGGCGCCCTGCGAAGCCTGGATGAACGCTCCTCAGCCTGAGCCCGTCTTTTCGTATCTGCGCTCCGCCTCGGCAGAATTCTCCGCGCCGGCGCCCGCGGTGCGCGCTCCCCAATTGGGCGTCATCTACTCCGCAGTCACCCATATCCCATCCGCCGGCAGGTTCCACAAGGTCCCCACGGCCGAGCCTGTGATGGCGGGAGTGTGGCCGCGCGTCGCGGATATTCCGTTCGAACCGATTCTCGCCGGTGCCGCGGTGAAACTCCCGCGGATCGAGACGCTTGCGCCGGTATTCGAGAAACACGGCCCGGTCGTGCAGAAGCCCGTTGTCGCGCCCGCTGCCGAGGCCGCCGAGAGGCTGCTTTGCGCCAGCCAGGTCGGCATGCCGATCCCGGCCGGCGCCGGAGCTCGCGCCCTGCCATTGATTGCCGCATGCGCACCGGCCGCCAGCAGAGGACGCCTCGAGCTG
>Ga0335080_10001883_pt1 | contig 20828 bp, 22 predicted proteins | sample Lox_Sample_34_FD_206720 | JGI IMG/M metagenome (GOLD analysis project Ga0335080, IMG submission 206720) | Soil microbial communities from Loxahatchee National Wildlife Refuge, Florida, United States - Lox_Sample_3.4 | ecosystem: Environmental > Terrestrial > Soil > Wetlands | place: USA...
GATTTACCGACGTGGAAGCGGCGGGCGGCCTCCAGGAAAAGGCCGTTCTGGGTTAGGCGGCCGCTGGGATAAGTGAGCGGTTGATCCACATCTTTTGGGTTTGGACCGTCGCGGGTTCGAGCAATATCATGTCCCTCGTAAATTAAGACCCTGCCACCATCTTCGATGCGATCACCATATGGTGCCCCCTTGCGCAAACTCATCAGGATGATGCTAGTCCTTCCACCCGTCCTAAAGTTCATCCCTCGCTGAAGACTCACGCCTTCCGCAGCACACATTTCACTGAAGGAAATCACGTCCCCAGCGTTGGGCATGCAATATGCCTCAGACCGGCAGCTCTTCCTGCATCCAGCCGGCTTCCGCTTTCGGTTCGGCAGTCAGGTCGAGTACCAGTTTCTCCAGCACCATGCGTTTGCTGGGAGGGTTGGAGCGCAAAGCAAGATCGGTTTTTGCCACCAGGCGTATGGCGCGAGTGAGATCGCGCTTGGACTTGTAGCGGCGGGCCTGGCGGATGATATCGTCAGCGGCGAACGGCGGCACGCGGAAGCCCTGCCAGAGCGCCGCCCACAGCATGCGCTGGTCGCGTACGTTCCGTTCCAGAATCACCAGCATCTGGCGAAACGTCTTGGCCAGCATGTAGAGATGGCCGATAGCCGCCTCGTCGCCATCACCAGTGGTCAGGATCGCATCCAGCATGGCCAGAGCGCGAACGCGGTCTCTGGCGGAGATGGCATCGGTCAGTTCATAGAGGGAACGCTGTTTGGCGGCCAGCACCATCGTCTCCACGTCGCCGAGCGTGATCTGCTTCTTTACGGCGGTATAGAGAATCAGCTTCTCAATTTCATTGGAGATCATCATCATGTCGCCGCCCAGCGAGTCCACCAGCTCACGGGCTGCGTCGGCGTCGATCCGTACCGTTCGAGTGGAGCAATAGTCAGTGATCCAACGAACCGCCTCTCCTTCGTCCACCCGGGCAAGCTCAACCATGCCACAGAATGAGCCCAGGGTCTCGCGGATGCGCTGATAACGGTCCTTGTCGGTCATCTCCATACGCCGGGGATCGGCAGGAATGCTGATGTGGTCGGCGACCAGGATCAGCACCGCATCCGGATTGGGATCTTTGCAGTATCGCTTGAGAGCCTCGATCTTCTCTTCGTTCGAGCCGCGGCCATACAGATTTTTCACGCCGCGGACGAAAAACACCTGGAATGGCGCCATCAGCGATGGAGTGCGGGCGCGGTCCAGAATCTCCGCCAAATCGGTTTCGGCGAGATCGAAGTCAAAGAGGCTGAAGTCGCGCAGCTCGGCGGGGACCAGGTGTTGCAGGATCGCCTCACGGCAACGTTGGCGGAAGAAGACCTCGTCGCCCACAAACACGTAGGCAGGACGAAGTTTTCCCGCTTCCACCTCGGAGACGAAACGATCCGCCTGTGCGAAGGCCCGCATCCTTATTTCGTTTCTCCAGTCAGTCCCATCAGAACCCCTCCAGAATATTCGAAACCAGGGTGCGGGCGAAATCCTGGGAGAGGCGCTGGAAGGCGGGCGAATCCTCTTCGAAGAAGCTGCTCACGTCGCGCGAGACTTCATACTGTTCGCGGAAAAGATAGGAGGGATTCTCAAACAGAACTCTTCCCTGCCGGTCCGTGACCGCGACCTTCATGCTCACCGTGATCAACACGCTGGCGACGCGGCCGGTTTGGGAGTCATAGGTAAGCGGGGCGGTATAGGTGGAAAGCACGGTGCCGCGCAAAACCGCGTCGGCTGCTTCGCTGGGTTCACTGAGGATATGGTAATGGGTTCGGGTGATCAGTTCGTGAACCACCGACTCGGTCAGGCGCTGCTCCACTTTGTAGGTTTCCGTGTTATTGGCGAAGGCAGGGACAGCGATGGTTTTGATGCTCTCCGGAAGCGTGTTGGAATGCCCGGCTGTGTGGTAACCGCAGGCGAGCAGCAGGATGCTGAAGATAAATACTGCAGCAGCTTTGGCAGGCCTGAACGCCGCTGCCGCGCCCCTCATTGAATTTTTCCCTTAGGCCGGCTGACGGACATGCTTTCCGCGCACTCCACTGCGGTATTGGCAGCGATGCGCAGATTATCGGCTGCAGCCCACAGCCAGATCCCCTTGCCCTGCGCCTGATCGGGAATCAGCGCCACCTGCACATCGTTCTGACCCGCAGCGTTTACATTGCTGGGGGCGTCTTCCGCCAGGCGGGTTACCGTGACATGCTCGCCTGAAACCGCCTCCGTAAAGGCCGCCAGATCCAGCGCCTGCTCCATTTCCAGATGCAAAGCAAAAGCATGGCCGTGAAAGATGGGAGCCTGAATCAGCAGGAGTGACGGGAGCAGCGCAGCTTCGCCGGCGATCCGTCGATAGTGTTTGATGATTCGCTGTTCCACCGAGGCCAGCGGCGTCGCTGACTGTTCGCCGTAGCGGCTCACCATGTTGAAGGCGACCTGGACGTCGAACACGTTCTTCGGTAGTTGCTGGAAGGAGAGCAGATTCACCGTCTGCTCGTGCAGTTCGTCCATTCCCTTTTGACCATGCTCGGAGGCCGGTTCGAAAATCGCAGCAACCGCATTCTTCACCGTGCCCACTTTTTGGGCGCGCAGCATCAGTAAAGCCAAGACAATAGCCGCCGGATGCGCGATAACCGCCGGCCCGGGCTGTAGCTCGAGGGCAAGCGTTCGGCCCGACAGCCGTTCAACCCAGGGCGCGCGGACTGTGGCAGTGGGCTCATTCTCCAGCGCATAGGAGAGGTCGATGATGGCGCTTCCTGCCTCGCGCGCCGCTGTCCAGCTATTGCGGGTGGACTCGGGATCGGAGGCGAAAAATGTGAAGTCCAGATTCTCAAACTGCTCGGCGCGCAGCCTCTGGATGAAGGTCACTTCGTCGCGCACGTTTTCCAGTTGCCCGATGGATTCGTCGTCGTCGAGAAGCTTGACATCGAGCGCGGGGAAATTACGCTCGTTCAGGATTTCCGCCACCTCTTTGCCTTTCAGGCTGGCGGCGCCCACGATGGCCAGACGATAAAGCCCGGCGGAGCGTGTAGCTTCGGGATGGGAGGCCGCGGTCCTGGAATGCGAGCTCATGAGGTTTGCGATGCCTCCTGGTACGGGGGGGGCGGCGAGGGCGTGCTCCGGCGCCGCAAGACCCATTTCAGGCGCCAGAAAACGCCCGAGAACATATACACCAGGGCGAGCAGGAAAAGCACCCATTGCGAGAAAAAGCGAATTGCGGCGAAAAGCAGACCCAGCAGAACGATCAGCCGGAACGGCTGGCGCGCCCCGAAATCCAGATCCTTGAAACTGTAAAAGCGCCAGGTGCTGACCATCAGGTAGGCCACGGCGGCGATCATGAGCATCCAGGTCACCGCCGTCCACCAGGAAACCACCGGCTCGCCGTTCGACAGATGGACCACGGCAGCAATCACTCCCGCGCCCGCCGGAATGGGCATGCCAACGAAATATTTCTTCCCCGGACGCCCAGGGTTTGACGGCTGCGGATTGGTGGTGATGTTAAACCGCGCCAGGCGGCTGGCCCCGGCAATCAGAAACAGAAAACTGGCGATGGCTCCCAACTGCACCAGCCGGGTCATGATTTGCGCGGGAAGGCCGGGAACCAGGCTATGGAATCCCCACATCCAGGCGAGCATCGCCGGAGCCACGCCGAAAGTAATCACGTCGGCCAGGGAATCCAGTTCGCGCCCAAAATCGCTGGTGGTGTGAGTCATGCGGGCGATGCGCCCGTCGAGGCCGTCGAAAAGAAAGGCAAACCCGATCGCCATTGCCGCATAGTCAAAGTGCCATGGTTCCAGGGCCGAACCGTGCATCACTTGCAGGATCGCGTAGTAGCCCGCAGCTATATTGGCCGTGGTGAACAGCGACGGAAGAATGTACATACCTTTGCGTAGCCGCCGTTGACGGAATGGCATCACCCGGCGCGGCATCACCGGAACTTCCGGATCTTCGGGTTCCATTTAGCGCACTCCTTGGACGGCGCTCTCGGCGTGGGTTCCCACGAGTTGTTCCTCTTCCTGAGACAGAACCGCCAGAATGCTCGCCCCTCCCTTTACCCGGTCTCCTACCTTTACCCGCAGGCGGGCGGAGGAGTCGAGCAGCACATCCACGCGCGAGCCGAATTTGATCAACCCGACCCGCTCGCCGCGCTCCACCGAGTCTCCAACCTTCTTGTCGAAAACGATGCGGCGAGCCAGGAGTCCGGCAATCTGTTTGAAGATCACGCTATGCCCTTCCCCTTCGACGCGAACTGTGTTCTGTTCATTCTGCTCCGCCGAGACCGCGTTCATGGCGTTCAAAAACTTGCCTCGCTGATAGCGGACCTCTCGAATGATGCCGCGAATCGGCGATCGGTTCACATGGACATCGAAAACATTCAGGAAAATGCTGATGCGGGTGCGGGCTGCGCCCTCCACCATCGTCGCCGAAACATCCGTAACCTTGCCGTCGGCGGGAGAGACCACAGCGCCCGCAAGCCCGGGAATGGCGCGTTCAGGGTCGCGGAAAAACCACAGGAAAAAACCCGCCAGCAACACCGGGGGAACCGCCCACGCCGGCGATGCCAGCCAGCCCAGCAGCACCGCAGCCCCCAACAGCGGCAAAGCATAGTAGTAGGCGTCGCGAACCATGGAGAGATATCAGAATTATAGAGCAGGCGCGGGAGGGTTTTTCGTCAAATGCTCATGAACAGCGGCTTCGGAGACAGCAGCGCCCGCGTAGACTAAGCCTGCGCGGGCTGCAAGCCACGATCGGTTGGCCGTGAGGAATTAAGCGATATTCTGCTGCGACTGCAGCTTGTATTGGCGCTCAATGGACTGCATCTGGTCCTTGAGCCGCAGTTTGAGCTTTTTCAACCGGACTTCTTCCAGTTTTTCGTCTTCTGTGAGATAGCGTTTGTCGATAAGAAAACCGAGACGTGCTTCATACTGCGAGTGCTCCTGCGCCAGCTTGCGGAACTGCTCATCGCTGGCCAGGAGTTGCTGATTTGAAGCTAGCATTCAGCTAACCTCCTAACCGGGAGTTTCGAGGCTAACGTAACACAGGAATATTGCCGCATCAATCCCATTTTGCCTCTAGAAATGGCACTCTTTGGTACGCTCTGCAGGTTTCCTTCTTCGCAACCGGATGGCGCACCAAGTTAGAGAAAATTAAGGCGATACAGCGCGGCGTTTTCCTCTGGATTCCGATAGTAACCGCCCCGAACCCCCTTGTGGATAAACCCGGCCTTTTCGTACAGCCGCCGGGCAGCCAAATTGGATTCGCGGACTTCGAGAAAAACCGCTTCCGCGGCGCGCGCCCGCGCAGCATCCAGCAACGCCAGCAGCAACTGCAGTCCCAGGCCGCGACGCTGCGACCCTGCAGAAACGACGACGTTCTCCAATTCCCACTCGCGAGCGATTTCCCGCGCCACAAGAAAAGCTTGCAATTCGGGCAGAGACTGTGAGCTTTCGCTGACCAAGCAAAGCCGGCGCGGCAAGGCGGTGCGGAAAATGGCGTCGTATTGAGCGCGCGACCAGTGGGCCGCGGTTGCGGCTTCACGCTCCAGCGCCATCATGGCGGGAATGTCGGCGCTGGTGGCGGAGCGGATCACAAGTTTCGTGCAACTACCGGTCAGGACGGGAGAAGATTTCCGCGTCGGAGCGGCGGATATAGTTGGCATCCAGCGTCTCTACCGAAGCAGTATCCCCGGAAAGAATCTTTCTCCAGCCCAAGCGGGCGATGGCATCGCTGCGCGGACGGTCGATCTCTACTACCTGAGAAGCTACGCGACGGGCCAGGTCTGCAACCGCTCGATCTGGCGTTACCGCGACGCGCCCCCGGGCGCAGGCAAGAAATTCTTCCTGCGTCAGGAGCCGCTCACTCAGCAGCTTTACAGTTTCGTGGACTTGAAATTCCGCGGCATAGATCTCATTTCTTCCTGCATCCAGAGCGGAAATTCCTTCTCCGGGCGTCTTGCCCTCGAAAGCAACTGCTTCCAGCAGAGAGACTGCGGCGATCGGCTTTTGCAGCACTTCCCCAAGAGCCTTGATGGCCGCGAGGCCCACGCGCAGACCCGTGAACGACCCCGGCCCGGAAACGGCTGTGAACGCGCCGATATCTTCTTTTCCGAATCCATGCTTCGCCAGCAAAGAGGCAATTTGAGGGACAAGCAGGGACGAAAACGTACCGCCCTCCAGCGGCGCGACCTCAAGCACGGTGCAGCTGCCGTCCGCCGAACCTTGCGCCAGGGCGATGCTGCCGAATTTGCCGGAAGTGTCGATGGAGAGAAGAAGCATCAGCGCGCTTCCACCAGCTCCAGGAGCACGCCTCCTGTGCTCGCGGGATGAATAAAAATATAGCGATGTCCGCCGGCGCCGGTTTTGACGTCCTCAGAAACCAGGCGAACTCCGCGCTGCTTGAGCTGCGCTACGGCGGCAGATAAATCCGGAACACGCAGGCAGACGTGGTGCAGTCCTTCTCCGCGCTTTGCCAGGAACCTGGCAATCACGGAACTCTCGGAAGTGGGTTCGAGCAACTCCAGCCGGCTCTCCCCCACCGGAATCATGACCACGCGCACCTGCTCGCCCGCCACGACTTCCTCAGGAGAGATCTCCAACCCCAGTCCTTCGTAGAAAGCCTTGGCGGCGGCCACCGACTTTACCGCGATTCCGAGATGGTCGAGAGCGAACATTGCGCTAGTCCTGAATTCCGCCGTGGAGCTTCGGCCGTGAAGTTCAGCTCTGCTCGGCGGGACAGTTCGAATTTTCGATGCGAGCCACGATTTCCTCCACCAGAGAATAGGGATCGCGCTTGTGCTCAGCAATTTCGGCAGCGTAGCGAGCGGCGTCTCCATCCCCCAGGTACTGGCGGGCCTTCTCCAGCAGGGCATCGCGCAACATGGAAGCCAGTCTGTCTTCCCAATTGCGAGCCTGATGCTCCAGAACGAGATTTTCCTTTCGCAGAAAGTCTTCGTAGGCCTGGATCGACGCGGCCAGTCCCTCAATTCCCTGCCCTTCGCTGGCCACGGTCTTCACGATGGGCGGCGTCCAGCTGTCGGGGCGCGCCGCCAGCGACTGCAGGGCACGAATTTCGCGCTCCACCCGCTCCGCTCCATCGTAATCGCTCTTGTTGATCACGAAAATGTCGGCGATCTCCATGATGCCGGCCTTGATCGACTGTACATCGTCGCCCATGCCGGGCACCAGAATGACCACTGTGATGTCTGCCAGGCGCACCACATCGATTTCATCCTGGCCCACGCCGACGGTTTCGATGAGGATCAGATCGCGGCCGGAGGCATCCAGCACCGTCACCACATCAGCCGTGGCGCGGGCCAAGCCGCCCAGCGCGCCACGCGTGGCCATGCTGCGGATATAGATCCCCGGATCGGAGAAATGCTCCTGCATGCGGATGCGATCGCCGAGAATCGCTCCTCCGCTGTAGGGGCTGGTGGGGTCGACGGCGATGATCCCCACCGTCTGATTTTCGCCCCGGTAATGGCGCGCCAGGCGATCGACCAGGGTGCTCTTCCCTGCTCCGGGCGCGCCCGTGAGCCCGATAATGCGGGCGCGGCCGCTGTACGGGAACAGGGCTTTCAGCAGGCTGGACGATGCCGGCCCCCGGTTTTCGACCGAACTGATGGCCCGGGCCAGCGCCAGAGCGTCGCCGGCGCGCAGACGATCCACCCAGGATTGGAGGTCTGAATTCAGAGCCCCAGTGTACGGCAGAGTGCGGAAAAGAAAAAAACCTGTCAGCCTCGCGCTCCATTCTGCGGGGCGACACCAAGCGTAACTTGGAGGCTCCATGGCGACCGGAATACGCTTGATTTCAGATGCCTGGACCCAGACCGAAGCCGAGGCAAATCCCTGCCAGCGACCAGCAGGGCTGGGGCATGCTCATTTTCGAGAGCCTGTCTCTCGGAACCTTTGCCGTTCTCGTCGTGATGGCCGGCGTACTTGTACTCGTCGGAGCCTATGTCTACCTGGTTTGGCCGCTCACCGGCTGGGACCTGGTTGAAGTCAGTGTCGAGAAACTCGACCTGTGGTCAGAATTCGCGTTGGGCCTCGTCTTCATGGCGGGCTCGGCGGCCGGCTTCTGGTGCTTCAGCGGAGCGGCCTTCCGGCCGAAGAAGAGAGCGCCGCGCTCCCCCTAAGATTTCATCGAGATACTCGGGCCTCTGTGCAACTCTGTGCCCTCTATGGTTCAAGCCTTTTGCACGATAACCAACGGCATAACCACAGAGGCCGCAGAGGATCACTGAGCATCGGAGGAGTCACAGCCGGCATCGCCTGTCCGGCGTCATCCCGAGCGCAGCCGTTTTTCAGGCGGAGCGAGGGATCTGGCGCGGGACTCAGTTGATCCGGCGAAAGGAATCTGTTTTTTGGAGAACGCAACAGCGATACCGTTCGACTTCGCTCAGAGGCAGGCTCTCGTCGCTCCGCTCCTCGAAATTACAGGTTAGCCGGGAATCGAATTACCAGTTGGGCCAATCTTCAAGAGTCTCCTGGCGAGTCGCCCAAACAGTGGGTATTCCGCCCACTCACCACGCCCGGCTTTAATGCCGTAAACGATCGCTACCACGATCATCACGACCCAAAGACCCATGAACATTAACCAGAACAGCGGAAAAAGCACGAACATGGCGGGCGGAGGCCCACCCGTTTGATGTTCACCGTGCGCAGCGGTCAGGAAGAAGCTCACGAACCCTACCACCATGAAGCCGCCACACACGACCATGTATGCGATCTGGAGAAGCAGTGCCTGTAATGCATTAAAAGCAACAAAGCGCGAGTCTCGCTTAAGGACGAATATGATGAGAGGAGCAATCCACCAACCGACCAATTGCAGAACATGGGCCAGTACCGCCATGGTCCGCTCATCGGGGGTGGTTTGCCCGCCGAATGCAGTTAGCTCTCCCGCCATAGATTCCTGAGCACAGAACCTATCATGGGGGGCAAGATTCAGATACACGATTTCGTTCGGTGCGAGGTTTCTCTTGGAGTCTAGAATCAGTACGGCCCGATGATCCCGCCGATTTGCCGCGAAGCAGGCAGCTTGACTTGCCTTCTATAGCGCTCGATGACATCCAGATACTTGAGCCCGGACCCGGTATTGAAAAGCACGACTCTGTCTTCTTCGCGAAGGAATCCGCTGGCGCGAAGTTTGCGGTAGGCGGCCAGCGATGCGGCTCCTTCCGGAGCGGCGAATACTCCTTCCGTGCTCGCCCAGTGCCCCAGCGCATCCATGATTTCGGCATCGCTGACTGCCAGGGCGATCCCATTACTCCGCCTGAGGATGTCCAGAATCAAATAATCGCCGTAGGGTTTGGGGACGCGCAAGCCGGCGGCCAGCGTCTGCGGATTGGGCCAGGGCTCCACCGTATTCGCGCCCTCGTCCCATGCTTTAACGACGGGAGCACAACCAGCTGATTGCACGGCCACCATTCGCGGCCGTTTGGGTCCAATCCAGTCCAGTGTTTGCATCTCCTCGAATGCCTTCCACATACCGATCAGCCCCACGCCCCCGCCGCAAGGGTAGATGATGGCATCAGGCGGCTCCCAGTGCAGTTGTTCAGCCACCTCGTAGCCCATGGTCTTCTTACCTTCCACGCGGAATGGTTCCTTCAAGGTCGAAATCTCGAACCATCCTTCGAGGGCTTTTCGTTCACCCAGGGCGTGGGCACAATCGGCAATCGAGCCGGCAACCAGAGTTACGCGCGCGCCGTAGGATTCGCACTCCACCCGGTTGGCCAGCGGCGCGTCATTCGGCATGAAGATGTGAGCCTCAATGCCGGCAGCCGCGGCATATGCGGCCAGAGCGCTGGCGGCGTTCCCAGCGGAGGGAATGGCAAGTTTGCCGAGGCCGTATGCCCTGGCCATGGTTACCGCCACCGCCAGCCCGCGCGCCTTGAAGGAGCCGGTGGGATTCAAACCCTCGTCTTTGATCAGTACATTCGCGTGTTCACGGCTGCGAAGAAGCGGCGTGAAACCCTCACCCAAGGTGACCGGCGGAGCTTTCGGAAGAACCTCCGCGTATCGCCAAATATCTGGTGCGCGACTGGTCAGCACGGAGCTCTTAAAGCTTTGCTTTATATTTTGCAGATCGTATCGGGCGAACAGGACGCCGCCATCCTTGGGGCAAATAGTCTGGGGAGAAGTTGAAGGATAGACTGCACCACATCTGGTGCATTCAAAGCTGACGGTGCCGTTCACGCCCGAAGTGTAGCAGGACCGGGTAACTCACAGCGGAGACGGATAAAAACTCGTCAACTCCCGGCTCAACTCGGCCCTCGTAATGGGGGTGTGTTGACGTTATCTAGCCTGTACATCAGCAGAATCGCACTGCGCGAGGGCGGCTTTCATCTCCATTTTCCCAGCATCCTGCTGTTGCACAACAGCCCGGCCGTTTTCAAAGCGCGTCAGCACCAACGCCGTAGGTTTTTCACCGCCAGGCATCGTTTCGACGAGACAGGAGGAGATTGGCAGCAGTTGTCGTTCCGGCCGGCTGCCCGGTGCTCCCGTGACGCGGTACCTCGCGCGCCACGGATTTGCCGGCCCCATTCGCGAGCTGGAAACCAAACCATCCCGCAGCGGTTCGAGATTGGTCAACAGCTCCATCTGCTCTGCGAGAAAGTCCTTGATGAACCTATGCTGCTTCGCATCATAAAGCCACACACAGTACCGCGCCCACTTCGCCCCGAACTCTCGAACCCCCGCCAGATCGGGCCAGCCGTCAGAATCGAAATCGGCCGAAACAAATTGACTCACGAAATGCTCCCGCACCGCCGCCAGCTCCCCCGGGGTTGATCCCACATTGTCCCGCTGTAGAGGACACTCCAAACGCTGCAGCTCCGCCCCCTTTTCGCTTCGTACCGACACCAGGCCCAACCTGCCATTTGCCGAGATGTTCAGCACCAACCCAGGCTCTCCCGCCGTGCCGGGAATTTTCAATTGGCGCGATTCGGTGGGCTTCCAATCCTGACCCAAAGCTAAAGGAGCCATCCAAACCGAACTCCATACAAGGATGCTAAGAAGCCGGTAGCTGCATGGAATCATAGTGCCACACCTCGCCGCCATACTATGACATCACCGGCCATGCCGGAGTGCGGATTCCGACATCATCATGGAAGAACGGTCGCATGCCTCCGCCGCCAATGCCTTATTCTGTCAATCGAAGACCGGGGGATTCAGTGAAATCCGATACCGCATTGCGCGAGCTGGTTGCGGCGATCGTTTCGGGAGACCAGGCCAGGGCTGCACTGCTCCTTGCCGCCTCGCCAGAACTGGCAGCCACGCATTTTCAAGCGGGCGCAACCCGCAAAATCACCAGGAAATATTTCTTAGAGCGGATTCCGCGATACATCTTTGCCGGGGACACCGCACTGCACATCGCCGCTGCCTCGTACCAGACCGGCCTCGTCCGCAAGCTGATTGAGGCAGGAGCGGATGTTCACGGCAGAAACCGTCTTGGCGATCAGCCGCTGCACAGTGCGTCCGTCGGCATTCCCGGCTCCGCCTCATGGAATCCGTCAGCGCAGTCAGCCACGATTCTTTGCCTCATCCGGGCGGGCGCTGATCCAAATGCCACCGACAAGCGGGGAGTCACGCCGCTGCACCGCGCGGTACGCACTCGTTGCGCCGCAGCCGTGCGCACGCTGCTGAAATGCGGCGCCGATCCTATGCGCAAGAGCAAGACCGGCTCGACTGCGCTGTTCCTGGCGGTCCGTACCACCGGACGCGGCGGCAGCGGCTCCGCGCAGGCAAAAGCAGAACAGGAAAGCATCGTGCAACTCCTCCGTTAGAAATTTGGAGACATTTTCACTGCTTCCATCTGTTTCCGCTGAAACCCTGTGAGCTATCACCAGCATCGAAGGACGCCGTAAAGCAGCAGTCCGGCGGGAATCCTTCCGACGGAACTCCTAATCAGAAGTACATGCGCCCCGCACAGGCGGTGGCCGGTGGTTTACTCTCTTGGTGCCCCTTCGTCGATGGGGAGGAAAGCGATGATTTGCAAGGGTTGTGAAGAAGAAGTTGAACGGATAAGTGAAGCTGGGTTCTGTTCCACGGGTATCTGCTCAATCATGGAACGAGGCTATCTCCTGGGCCTGAAAGATGTGAAGGCACATTTGGCGGACCAGGCGCGGCTGGCGCAGCGCGTCCGTCCGATCAGCGTCGATGCTGCTGGAGAGCCTCGAACCGCGCTGATCGAACTCAAGCGGGTGAACGCCTGGCCATAGGGCTAAAGTCTGCTTGCAGGCGCAGCTGAGGGGATGAGGGCACGGCCTTCAGCCGTGCCGATTAGGGCCCGGATCAGGAGGAACGCGCCGGAACGGCGCAAACCGCAATTCAGACCTCACCTCATCGGGGCAAAATTTCGCCGTGGCACGTCTCAAGGCCTCGGCCGCTCGATCGGCGTTCCCGCCGGCAAAGGTACGCCGAAGTTCGGCGTGCCGTCAGCGTTCCAGGTGAAAGGCTGCGCCCGCGGCGAACGGTGTGCGCCGCAACCCTGGCCTGGTTCCGAGTTGGCGTGATAGAGGATCCAGTCTTTTCCATCTCCGGATTTGAAAAACGAATTGTGGCCGGTGGCGTAGACCCTGTTTTCCTTGGACTGCTGAAACACCGGGGTGGAGGATTTCTTCCACGATGCCGGATTGAGCAGGTCCGCGCCTGATTCCGCGGTCAGCATTCCCAGGGCATAGTTGTCGGTCCAGCAGGCGCTGGCAGAATAGACAAGAAATACTTTGTCGCCGTGCTTTAGTGCTTCCGGGCCCTCACTCACATCAATGTGCGGCGGATTCCCCGGCAATATCGAGGGAGGAACGTCGCCGACTTTCTCCCACGGATACTCGGGTGTTGAAACCCGCGCGCGCTGTCCATCTACGGTCCACGGATTTTTCAGGCGCGCGATGTAAATGCTCTGGGTTCCGTTCTCGTCCGCATCCCAGCCTGACCAGATCATGTAGAGTTTGCCCTGGTCCTCGAACACAGAGGCATCAATCGCCCAGCGGTCGGTGGGATCGGCTACTTTGCCTTTGAATGTCCACTCGCCCTGCAGGGGATCTTCAGATGCGTTCTCGATCACCCAGATCCGGTGCGTAGTGTTGTCCTTGGCGTCGGCGGCGAAATAGATGTACCACTTGCCTTCGAGGAAATGGATTTCCGGCGCCCAGATTTCGTGCGAGTACGGCCCGGTTGCCGGAGGCGTCCACACCACTTTCTTTTCAGCTGTCGCCAGGTCCGCCATGTTGCGTGTCTTCCACACCGTGAGGTTCTTCCCCGTGGTGTTCATGTAATAGTAGAAACCGTCTTTGAATTCCACCCAGGGGTCGGGCCCGGTTGGCAGCAGGGGGTTGGTGAACGTAGCCGCCTTCTGCTGTGCCCCGGCAGAGGCCGTCACAAGCGACGCCGCAAGCAGGAGAAATCCAGAGATGAATTTCATAAGGTCCCTAGTATGGCCGCCTTCCTTGCCGAACTCAACCGGGAGAGATTTCTAGTAGTGTCCTGATCCAGAGACTGACTGAATTTGTTGTCATGCCAGAATCTTGTTATTCCGAATCCGGCTTCAGCCGGTGAGGAATCTGCTTTTGGCTCGGGGCAATTTCAGCTACACCAGTAGTGACTCAGTTGAATCTCGTTTCGGGCGGGCAACATTCCGAAGCCCCGTGTCTTCGCCAGCGGGGCGAGAGCCTGCCCTCAGGGACTAACGGCAACGCCGGCAGGAGTCTAGTGGGAATCTCACGTGGTTCTAGCACGTGGCGATGCACGCGAGATCCTTCGCTCCGCCTGAAAAACGGCTTTGCTCAGGATGACGTAATCCCAACGTCAAAACTCAGCCACTGCCCGCCTGCCCTTTGCTGAGGCGTTTAACTCCTGCTATACCAACATCTTACAATTTCCAAATGTTCCGCATGGAACATTAGAGTAAAACTACGCAGGCAGCGACCCGGCAACGATATTGAACCCTGTCGCCAGGCATAAAGATCAAAAGCATAATGGCTCCGCCACCCCTGCCTCCCCGCCGCAAGGTCACCGCTGAAACTTTACGCACCGTGCTGCCGGATGTGTGGGAACTCATCCGCCCACGCCGCTTCCTGTTGGCGTTCAGCTTCCTGCTGATGGTCATCAATCGCGTTTCGGGATTGGTGTTGCCGTACTCGACCCGTTACCTGATCGATAGCGTCGTCGCCAAGCATCGCGTAGCGCTGTTGAAGCCGCTGGTTCTCGCGGTGCTGACTGCGACCCTGATTCAGGGCGCAACCTCCTTCGCGCTTACACAACTGCTCTCGAAAGCTGCGCAGCGGCTGATCGCAGAGCTGCGGCGCAAGGTGCAGCAGCACATCGGACGCTTGCCCGTGGCTTTCTACGACGCCAACAAAGCGGGAACGCTGGTCTCGCGCATCATGAGCGACGTGGAAGGCGTGCGCAACCTGCTGGGCACGGGCCTCATCGACTTCACCGGCGGACTCATCACCTCCGGCATCGCTTTAATAGTTTTGTTCCGCATCAGCGCGCTGATGACCGCCGTAGCCTTCAGCTTCCTGCTCTGCTTTGGCGTTGCCCTGAACAAAGCTTTCGGGACGATTCGTCCCATCTTCCGCGAGCGCGGCAAGATCAACGCCGAGGTGACCGGGCGGCTGACCGAATCGCTGGGCGGAGTGCGCGTGATCAAGGGCTATCACGCGGAGGAGCGCGAGCATCGGGTTTTCTCCGCGGGAGTGCAGCGGTTACTCGACAACGTCATGCGCACGCTCACTGCGACTTCGGTGATGAGTCTTTCGTCGAGCGTGCTACTCGGACTCGTGGGCGCAGTGATCATGTATGTGGGCACGCGCCAGATTCTGGCCGGCGTTCTGACGGTGGGCGGCTTCTTTACCTACACGCTGTTTTTGGGGTTCCTGGTGGCGCCAATCGTGCAGATGGTTTCGATCGGAACCCAGCTCACCGAGGCGCTCGCCGGACTGGAGCGGACGCACGAAATCCTCACCGAGCAACCGGAAGACACGGACCCCGGCAGAAGAGTCAGGCTGGCGGAGATTACCGGCGACGTTAACTTCGACCACGTGAGCTTCAGCTATGACGGGAAGCGAACTGTGCTGCATGACATCTCCTTCCATGCGCAGCACGGAACGGTGACTGCGCTGGTGGGGTCGTCGGGCTCGGGGAAGTCGACGATCATCGGATTGATTTCCGCCTTCCACAAACCCACGACTGGGCGAATTCTTGTGGATGGAATCGATCTCAGCACGGTGTCTCTCGATTCTTACCGCACCAAACTGGGCGTGGTGCTGCAGGAATCGTTCCTGTTCGACGGAACCATACGGGAAAATGTGGCGTTTCCGCGGCCGGATGCCGGCGAGGAAGAAATCCTGCGCGCCTGCCGCATAGCGCGTGTTGACGAATTTGCCAATACATTTGCCGAGAAATATGACACCGTGGTCGGCGAGCGGGGCGTGAAGCTCTCCGGCGGGCAGCGGCAGCGCATTTCGATCGCGCGCGCGATCCTGGCCGATCCGCGGATTCTGATTCTCGATGAGGCGACTTCGAGCCTAGACTCGGAATCGGAAGCGCTGATCCAGCAAGGACTTTCTTATCTGATGGAGGGGCGGACGACGTTTGTGATCGCGCATCGCCTCTCGACCATCCGCAGCGCCGACCAGATCCTGGTGGTGGAGCAGGGCGAAATCGTGGAGCGGGGAAACCACGCGGAACTCTACGCGCTGAGGGGGCGATACTACGATCTCTACACTAAACAGCACGGCCTGGAGAGCAACCTGTTCCTCGCTCCCGGCGAGGGCGATACGGTGCCCGCCGATGCTGATGGAAACGGGGCATCCCGCGGCGAAGCGAATCTCTCGGACGCGCTTCGCATGGTGAAGGGCGAGGTACGATAGCCCGCGGCCGCCACTTTCCGGCGGTTGTACCTCAAGTCATGTAGTCGTATACGTTGTGCGGGCGCTTCTCCAGCAGGTAATCCGCAATTTCCAGCAACTGATCGTGCGAGCATTTATTGATCAGCGCATCCACGCCGAGGAGGCTGAGCTGTTGCTTCAGCTGTTCGGATGGCGGCTGGTGATAGGTGACAATGGTCGGCGGCTTGGGAGGCAGCCAGGGAAGATGGTTGAGCACGCGGACGCAATCGACGCCGCAAAGGTCATCGTCGAGGACCAGCAGGTCGATGAGCTCCTGGGAAAGCGCATCGAAATCCTCCTGGCGCAGGATTAAATGGGTATCGTAGCCCTTGCTTTCGAAGACGCGTTCCAGAGCCATGAGAACTCCTTCGTCATTGTCCGCGATGAGAATCCTTCGGCGATTGTGGCTTTTCATGTTGTCCTCCCTCTGCGCACGGGCGAGGACGCCCGCGCCTACATTCCTGGGGATAGGGGAACTGGCCGGATTTCGCCGACCAGCCCCGCGCGCAACGCAGCTTAGAGCTCGAGGTTCTCGAAGCGGAGCTTGGAATTCTCGTAGTCGAGAATCGTGTCCAGTTTCTGGCTCAGAGAATCGCTGTGCATCCAGAGGCCACGGACCGTATCGATATAGCCCTCATGATGGATGATCTGGCGCTGCTCATTCATCATCTCCATAGCCCGGGTCAGGCTCTGGGCAGCGGCCTCGAGGTGAGGACGAGACTGCTCGATGGCCAGGCGTTGGGTTTCGCTCGCCAGACTCTTCTGGTTTTCGAGCTCAGTCAGCATCCGGCCGAGTTGGTTGATGTGTTCCTTGGCCCTGTTCTGCCGGTCGGCGTGACTCTTCCAGCTCAGCTGCGGGTTGCGGCTGAAGGAATTCAGGTGATCGGCTTCGCGGCGCAAGTCCAGCACCTTGTATTTGAAATCCTTCAGTTGCTCGGCTACCTGCGGATGCGGTTGAGAGGTTGAACCGGCTCCGAAAGCCGACGGCAAGGCTGTAACGGCGATCAGAGCCAGGGCGAAAACAGACAGGATTCTGCGCTTAAGCATGTGATTTTTCCTTTCCATATGAGGATTTGTGCCGGCGGAGCAGCCAGCGGTCTACATCGAGTGAGATGCCTCTCTGGCGAGGCCAACCCCTACAAAGAATGGACAGAATCGTTAAGTTATTATTAAGTATTCGTTTTTCTGTGGCCCCACAGGAAAGGAGAGCCAATGGACTGGCTCAACTACCACCATCTTCATTACTTCTGGACGGTCGCGCGCACTGGAAGCATCAGCAAGGCCAGCCAGGAGCTTTACGTTTCTTCGCCGGCGATCAGCGCGCAGTTGAGCGAACTGCAGGCGAGCCTGGGTGCTGAATTGTTCGCGCGATCGGGCCGCAATCTTGCGCTGACCGAGGTCGGGAGGGTGGCTTACCGGTACGCGGACGAGATTTTTTCGCTCGGCCGGGAGATGATGGATACGGTTAAAAGCCGGCCCACCGGCCGTCCCTATCGCCTGGCAATCGGAATCGTGGATGTACTGCCGAAGATGATCGCGCATTGGTTGATCGAGCCGGCCTTGCAGTTGCGGGAGCGGGTGCGGATCGATTGCCGCGAGGGAAGCGCCGACCAACTGGTGGCGCAACTGGCAACCCACGAGCTGGACGTGGTCCTCTCCGACGTCCCGATCAATCCCAACATTAAAGTTGGCGCTTACAGCCATCTACTGGGCGAATGCGGCACAACCTTCGTAGGCACCACCAAGGTTGGCAAGTCTCTACGCGGGGAATTTCCGCAATCTCTGCATGAGGCACCCATGTTGCTGCCGACCGAAAACACCGGAATCCGCCGCAACCTGGATTTCTGGTTCAGCTCGCAGGAAATCCGGCCAGCGATCGCCGGGGAATTCCAGGATTACGCAATGCTGCGCGCGTTTGGGCAGGCCGGCCGGGGCGTTTTTCCCATTCCTTCGGTCTTCGAGAGGGAGATGAAACATCAGGATAGCCTGCAGCGCATCGGACACACCGAGGACATTCGAAATCGCTTCTACGCAATTTCTGTAGAGCGACGGCTGAAGCATCCGGCAGTGCTGGCTATCTGCAACACAGCGCGTCGGCAGCTTTTCAGGTGAGATGGAGATTTGCAGAGATCGCGGGATCCTGTCATTCCGAATCCGGCTTCAGCCGGTGAGGAAGCTGCTGTGTGAGCGAGAAGCAGGTCCCTCGACTTGCCAGCGATCCTTCGGACCGCTGGCCGGCGCTCGGGATGACAGAACTGGATTGGTAGAGAAAAGCAGATTCCTCGAGACTGAAGTCTCTCGGAATGACAAACGGCGAAAGGTTCGGAGAGGATTCCACGGATCGGCGTACTGGAGTGTCCGCCCCACATGCGCGGGCGAGGACGCCCGCGCCACATGGGCCACGATGGCATTATTGCGGGAGGGACGAAGGCAGGTCTTGGCCGACCTCGCTCGACTCCAGCCCTTCGTAGACTGCTTCGGCCCGGCGCAGCGCCGCTTCTATGTTGTCACAAATGTTGGCCCGGCCGATGACGTCTTCGAACTCGGCCTGATGAATCAGCCTGGCCGGCTGCTCGCGCGCGCCGCAAATAATCAATGTTCGCCGGGAAGCGTGCAACTGCCGCGCGACTTCCTCGATGGCGAAGAGCCCGGTGGCATCAAGGGCAGTCATGTTGCGGAGGCGGAGAATCACCACCGGGGGTAACTGTTGCATATTTTCGGTCACCACAGAGATCTTGTCGGTGGCGCCGAACAAAAAAGGTCCGTGGATACGGAAGATGGTAGCGTAATAGGGAATGTCCTTGTCCTGCAGGATGTGAACGCGCCCATCTTCGACGTAATCCTCGTTCACCTGCGAAACCGTGGTAGTGGAGGCGACGCGGCTGATGAAAAGGAGAGCGGCCAGGATCATTCCCGCCTCGACAGCAACCGTGAGATCGGCGAAGACGGTGAGCGCGAAAGTCACGATCCAGATGCTGATGTCGGTTTTGGTGAGCCTGAGCAATTGGGGGATCTCCCGCCACTCCCCCATGTTGTAGGCCACCATCATCAGGATTCCCGCCAGGGCCGCCATGGGCACGTAGCTGACCAGGGGCGCCGCAAATAAGAGGATGCACAGCAGGGTGAGGGCGTGAATCATGCCTGCCACCGGCGACTGCGCTCCGGAGCGGATGTTGGTGGCGGTGCGGGCGATAGCGCCGGTCGCGGGCAATCCGCCGAACATGGGAGAAAAAATGTTGGCGATGCCCTGACCGATCAGTTCCACGTTGGGATTGTGCCGGTCGTTGCTCATACGGTCGGAGACCACCGCCGACATTAACGACTCAATGGCGCCCAGCATGGCAACCGTGAAGGTCGACCCCAGCAGGCCATGGATGAGATCGAAGCGGAACCTGGGAATCTGCAGGTGGGGCAGGCCGCTGGGTATGCCGCCGAATCTGCTGCCGATAGTTTCGACGGGCAGGTGAAAGAAGTAGACGGCGGAAGTGGCAAGGATCAGCGCCGCAATGGGGCCGGGAATTCGCGGCGAGAGAGTGCGGCACAGAATGAGGATGAACAGCGTGCAAGCCGCCAGCGCGGTGGCGGCGAACGAAAGTGTATGGAAGTTGCTGGCCAAGGCCTCGATGCGCAGCGAGAAAACGCCCGGAACCTTCTGCAGCTGCAGACCGAAGAAATCTTTCACCTGGGTGCTGGCGATGAGTACCGCAATGCCATTGGTGAAGCCGATGACGACGGGCCGCGGGATGAACTTCACGGCGGAACCAAGCCCGGTGACGCCCATGATCACCAGAAGCGCCCCGGCCATCATCGTGCACATGAAAAGTCCGTCGACGCCATGAGCCGCAACGATGCCCGCCACGACGACCACGAAGGCGCCGGTCGGGCCGCCGATCTGAGTTTTCGAGCCACCCAGAGCTGAAATCAGAAAGCCGGTTACGATGGCGCAGTAGATACCCGCCTGCGGCGTGAGTCCGGAGGCGATGGAAAAAGCCATAGCCAGCGGCAGGGCCACCAGGCCCACGGTGATGCCGGCGACGAGATCGAGCAGGAATTTGTGCCGGTCGTAAGAACGCAGACAGAGGACAGACTTCGGCAGCCAGTTTTCGCTAAGGAAAGTACCCACCATTCTGACATTATGACAGCCGCCAGCGAAAAGCGGGGTCAGGCGGGAGGGAGTGTACCAACGATCATCACGGCCGAGGACGCGGGCGCCGGCATCGCGGGAGGCCCGTTTTTCCGCGCGGGCGAGGGCGACCGCGCCACTGCGAATCACTGAAATGCTGCGCAGGCGGCCGCCAAGCCCTTTTCGTAGAGATCGATGAGTTTGTCCCACATGGCGTTGGCGGATTGGTCGATTTGCTGGCGGGCAGAATCGGCCTGTAGCCAAGAGATCGTGCGGCGCACTCCCTGCGAGAAAGGGACGGTAGCGCAATAGTCCGGCACGAAGCGCTTGATCTTGCTGTTGTCGAAGATGGCGCTGCGGCTCTTATCGCCCAGCAGGGTGCCGGTTTTTTCGGGGATGCAGGCGGCGATGAAATCGGAAGGAATGTGCACGATGCGCGCCTCCACCCCCAGCACTTCCGCCGTGAGCTGGTAGTACTGATCCCAGGTAAGAGCTTCGTCGGAAGTGATGTGAAAAGCATGGCCGAGCGCCAGGCGATGACCGATGAGGCCGACGAAGCCTTTGGCGAAGTCGGTGTTGTGGGTGATGGTCCAGAGCGAAGCGCCGTCTCCGGGGACGACTACTTTCTGCCTGCGCAGCATACGGTCCACGATTGTGTAAGGCTTCTCCCAGGTATTGGTGACGAGGGGTAGTTGGGTATCGCCGTAGGTGAGAGAGGGACGCACGATGGTGACGGGAAAGTTCTCCTCGCGATAGGCGCGCATGAGGCGCTCTTCGCAGGCCAGCTTGTCGCGCGAGTAT
>Ga0335080_10001884_pt1 | contig 20810 bp, 18 predicted proteins | sample Lox_Sample_34_FD_206720 | JGI IMG/M metagenome (GOLD analysis project Ga0335080, IMG submission 206720) | Soil microbial communities from Loxahatchee National Wildlife Refuge, Florida, United States - Lox_Sample_3.4 | ecosystem: Environmental > Terrestrial > Soil > Wetlands | place: USA...
GCAGCATGGCCGAGGATCAACTGCGTCATCAGACTGGTCAGCGCCGCCCGCGCTTCCGCCGGCAGCTCCGACCATGCCGGCGCGCCGAGGGCGCCGTTCGACAGGCCGCTCCCGAACAGATCCATCTGCTGCTGCGACCGCGGTTGTCGATTGTGTCGGTATCCGCTCCCTGGCATTGCCGTCTCGCGTGACATGAGTCGCTCCCCGATTCTGGTCGTGAGAGCCTCTGGATGCGCCAGAAAGCGGGGCAGCTGATGGCGTTCGATCCTTCAACGCCAGATCGAGAAGCGCAGCGAGCGCCGCAAGTGCCTCGATGCTTACATGCGGTTGAACTGCCAAAAGCCCGAGGTCAGGGCATGCCGTCCGGTCGAACATCCAGGCCGGCACTTCAAGCCCCCGATCTGCTTGCGACTCTTCCAGCGTGCAGCGGAAGACGACAAAACCATCCTTGTCAACGGCACCATGAACGCAAACTCGGCGACCAAACCAAGGATGATGCCGATAAAGAACCTTGCGAAGAACGGTCCTGTGGGCGTTCTTAAACCTCGTTGTATAACGAGGCTCGCACGCACCTTTCGGTCAACAAAGACGCGCCGTCGCCGCGAACAGCACATGCCGTCGGTCGCATTTTGCCTACGCCATTTCTCGGCGGACTTCACCATCTGTACGTGCGAGTTTGATTTCCGGCAGGCACAAGGATGTGATTCGATTGATCCCCACACACGCAAAAGCCGCCAAGGTCTCCCTCGACGGCCTTTTGTCGTCGCGTTGCGTTTGCGTAGAGGTTTGCCGCGCCGAGCGGTGCTCGCACGTGGCCCAAGCCTGCTAGCCACAGGACGCACAGCCTCATCGAATGAGGCAGTCCGATGCGTTGCCAGTGTGTCGGGGCGAACGATCCCCGATGCAAGTGATGCTGTCACGAGCGATGATGTTGAACAAGCCAGCGCTGCTGTCCTAGCTGCGTTATGGCGGTTTCGAGGTCGGCTCTGTCGCCATCGATTTCGTCGAAGGAGCCCAAGTATTCCGGGGTTGTTGATGACGCGATAGACGGTTTGATTCAAATCAAAGGGCCGCGCCCGGTCAGTGCACCGTGTCGAAGCGGTCACCTCCGCAAGGGCAAGTGGCCGCATAGAGCCGGTGGAGTTCAAGCTCTAAATACTCATTTACGAGCAGCAGAGCCTCAAGTGCTCCGTGAATGTTACCATCACAATCCGCGATGATCTTTTCGATAGCAGTTTCAGTCTGCTTAGACGCCATACTTGATCCCCCACCCATGCAACCACTGGCAGTATTCGTGGTGGATTGGGGCCAAATTCGGCGCTCTGCGAGAACATTTGGTGGCGTCGTGGGATTTCCACAACTTGCAGGGTTCCCTGTTCGGAATTCCGGGAATCTCGTCGGTGGTTATCCGGGGCGCAAAGGCTATCGATCATGACAGAAGGCAAAGATCAATTGCCCAAGCCTCATGAGCAAGGAACACATCGCGGTCCGAAGTGCGGCGCTCTTGCCCGCACTACAAGAACGTTCCTTGATCCTCGTAAGGGCAAGAGTGTTCGCCTGTTCGAATGTCGGTGCGGTCATCTGGGACGATTGAGATTCGCATCCCGGGCGCTGCCAGCGATTTCGAATCACCAGCGGCGTTCCTCAGTCATGCAAGCTATTGCTGCACTCCCGTTCTGCTTTTGCCTCTGTCTCCTCCGCCAGTTTCGTCCACTCTGCGGCAAACTCTAACCAACCATCTTTGAAAGGGTTCACTGTCGGCAGGGCCATTTGGCGACACATCTGGGCCTGCGAGCGGTAGTGCTCTGCCAAGACGGCGAAGGAGGCAGCATCGGACAAGCACAAGCGCAGTGTCATCGCCAGTGTCCTTAAATCGAATCCGGATAACCTACCGACTACCGCTGGTGACCAAGGCCGATATTCAGCTTCTGCGCCTTCTGCCGCAACGACGCTTCCGTGCGCTTCATTTGCCGGGCAATTTTTCTAACTGGCGTTCTCGCCTTTGAGTGGGCTCGCAATTCTCTGATGTCCGCCTTCGTGTACGGACGGCGGACAACTTTCTTCACTAGCTTTGCCATTCTCGTTCTCAAATTTCGTGGAGCAGGGCTTCTAGCACGGAAAATGATTTTGGCAACTTACTTGGAAGAACGACAATGAACTTGCTCACAGCGTCCCGCTGCGAAGCGCCAATGCGCGTCTAACAAGCGACGCGGGTGAGTCGTATTGTCGCGAAGCGCGAGCCGTCATTCACGGCGGGCTCAGGTCAGGAAGAGCCGCCAATGCAGAGTGGCGACGCAGGGCAATCCCGTTACGTTGCGTGATGGTTGTCCCGCGATGTGGGCTATTCCGCCGCGGAATTGGTGCAGCTTTCGGTAAACAATGCACTAAGTTGGCGCTCAGATTGTTCATGATGATTTGTGGAAAGGTCACGCGACCCAGCATTCAGCCACCACATTGTGTCGGCTTCTAACCTTATCCACTCAGCGGAAAGCTGCAGCCACTCCTCCCTTCGAGGTCCACTAGCTTCTCCCGCCATTCGACGGCACAGTTCGGCCTCTCTGCGGTAGCTTTCGGCTAAAACTCTGAGGCAGGCTGTATCGGTTTTTGTCATCGGGGCCGGGGGGTGCGCTAAGCTCGCGGCCATGATTGGTCCTGTTTCTTGCTCCATTCAAATAGAACAATTCTAAGCCACGTCACACTCTGGCAGCGCCTTTGCCCAAGACGAAGAAGTGTCGGCGATGGCCGGACGGTCAATGCCGGTTGGCATCTAAAAATCTGAGGATCGAGACGGGTGCTTCGTCATACCTAACGAACCGTCGTCGTACCTCATCGATGCGCACTGGGCTTTCATATTGCCCGTCGAGGATGTTTCGGATCACTGCGGCGCGACCGGTTGCAGCTTCGTCGGTCTCGCGCCATGCCATGCCGAGAGGGCCAAAGTCATCCAGCACGATGTAGGTGTCGTGATCGGGTACGAGTGAAGGCATGAGCGCAACTCCGTACAAATACGCAGGCCGCACTGCGAGAACGAGCCTTCACGCCCTCAGATAAATCTTCCGGCTATGGACGCCCCTGAAGCCCTGCTTGACGATCAGCATCGCTACCGCACCAAGCCGATGTCGTACTGCCCACTCACCAGCTTTGCCTATCGCCTCTTCGTCGTTTGAAGCTTCGATCACTTCATTGTCGAAGTAGACAGGCTCGCCGTTTTCGCTGTCGGAAAGCTCGGCAAAATATCGCGTGTCTGCTTTGGCCATTATCGTCCCCCTGTTGAATTCGTCACAGCATCAAATCGGAAAGTGGGCCAAAAGCGGCCATTTTATGCGGAAAGCCGCCAGACTCCGTGTTGAGATGGCGGCTCAGGCGGCGGAGCACGAATGCAGAGAGTATGACTACGGCTGGCGGACGTCTTTGTTGGGAATTGTTAACCGCCTGTGAGGTGGTCCTCGATGTTGTTGGCAACCTCTTCACACACCGACGCCAACTTAAGCATCTCGACTTTGATGAGAGGATCGTCAGTCTGCTCGGCAAGTCGCCGATAATTGGCTGCTTGGTCCCGGAGATAGTCAGGCCAATCCATATCGCGAGCTTAGCTCAGAGCAGTGAGCAGTCCTAGCCAGTGGTCAGATCACCGGACTTGCGTGTGGTGCGTGATTTGACCACGGATACGAATGCGATGAAGGTGCGCCAACGCGAGCCGTAGTAGGGCTATTTCTTCTTGCCTGATCCGACGTTCGGCTGCCAACTCGGCGCAGTACCACCCTTTTGACTGGGTGCTGCTGCGATGGTCTTGATCTTGTCCTTCTTTGGCTTCTTGGCCTCGCGATTGCCTTTTTGTTCGCGTTGAACGATATCACCCTCCCTTTGGGTTGGTGCGGCAGGCTATAACGCCCACTGGCCGACGGATTGCCTCAACGATCGTCGATGAGGACCGCGGTTCGTCGAGAATACAACTACGCAACTTGCTCGGGTGAGGGGCGTCGAACGGACTTAAAGGTTGGATCGACTGCACGCTGCGATCTAACCAAAGCGTTTCTCGCCCGAATGCCTTCGGCAGAAATCGCTCGGGCTTGATGTTCACATTCCACAGCATATGCCTCTGCCAATTTGGCGTCCCGAGGAGGCAGCATACTTGCAATGCGACGGGCCTGAACTGCGCGCGTCCACCAAGCCAGGCTTTCGGACAGAGCTAGCTTGCTTGCCATTAGAATCATCCTGCCGCTTACTGGCAGATGCTGATAGGCGAGCCTCAAAAACTCAATTCTTGAAAATGAGCGAGAATCGAGTTCGTCTGATCGATTCTCGGTCACAACGCGCAGTCTATTGTGGCTCCTGCCACGCTCGTCGGCGCTCAAGCTCACGCCTTGGTCTCGCTTGGATCATGTCAGAACTACCCACGCGCGCATTGCGCATTTCGTCGACTTCGAACGGAGTGCAGCGGACGTTCGTCCTGCCGATCGCCCGTCGAGCGGCTGTCCAAAACTCTGGTCACGTGCCGACGAAAGCGTCCAATAAAACGTCCAACATAATGTCCAACACAAAAATAAGTTGTTCTTTTAAGCTATTGATACAGCGAACAAAATTACTCTCGAAAATTCGTATCGGAGCGCTTCACCCGCTCCAATGCTCAAACGCTGATGCCGCGCTGCTACGCAAAATAGGTCGCGATGTCGCGACGGTTCGGCTTCGTGTAGGCGCGCAACCATTTGTCGTCTCCGCTGATATGCCCTTCGAAGGTCGGTTTGCCTTCTTCCTGCTCTTTCGCCTGCCAGGCGCGGAAGCGGTAGTGGTCATAGACATCGAGCGCGTGAACAGCGTAGGCCTGAGCCAAGGCTTTGCCGCCGGAGAAGATCAGAAGGTTCTCGTCGTTTTCGTAGGACGCCTTGAAACCGAGATTGTGACTGCCGGTCGCAACGACGCACTTGTCGGACAGCGGATCGATGACAACGATCTTGTCGTGCACAATGGCGTGACCAACGCCGAGGATTTCCTTCTCGAAGTCTCCGACGGGATCGCTGAGCGCCGCCGCGCGAACGAGGTGAAGTCCTCCCTTGTCGAACGTGTAGGGCTTCACGCCTTCTTCACCCGTTTTCTTGTTCGACGGCACGTATCCCGGCATGGCCGTTACGTCGCTGATCGCGCCGGCGACGATGAGGTTCTTGTTGGCCGTTGCAGCATTGATTGCGGCTGAGATAATGCTGTCGGTCCCTCCACGCGAGGGCAGAAAGGCCAGAAAGAAGATCGCCTCGCTCGCCTTCGACATGAGGTCGAAGAGAACCGCAAGGTCGGGCGGTGCGGTCTTGCCTTTCGCGGTCGCCTTCGTGTTCGGCGAATACCAGACCTGGACGCCCGGAACCTGTTTCAGGTTCGTATTCAAGGGCGTCTGGTCTTCCGTTCGGATCTTGGCTCCCTGGCATTGTGCAGCCTTTCCTGGCGCAGTCGGAGGGCGAGGCATCGGGAATTTGTCATCGCGCAGACGCTCCCAGTATTTGTCGTAGGCCGCCGCAATATCGTCCGCGGCGACGATCAAGGCGTTGTTCGATTGTCCGCACAGACCGGTCGAAGTCCAATTCGTGCTGCCAGTCATGACTGCATGTGCTGTGGAACCCTTTCGCAAGACTGCAAATTTGTTGTGGCCGATGTGATTGTTGTTGAACATGCGGTCATGAATCTTCACGCCCGCGGCATGAAGGGCCTTGCGAGAATCCTTGTTTGTCGCGTCCCACTTGCCCCCATCGTCCTTGCTGGTGTTCGACAAGATCACTTCGATCCTGTCCTTGTTCGCGACCAGAAGATCGACAAGCTCCTGATCCTTCAGCTCGTAAAGCGCGAGGCGCAGGTCTGCATCGCGGTACTGCGGGTCGGTCAGGAAAAGGGTGACCGTGTCGAGGACGTCACCGGTCAGATACTTCCGAATATTGCTTTTGGAGTCAGCCATCTCGTCGGAAACGCTTTTTGGATTGAAGGGCTTCCCCTCTGACTCAATCGCTCGCTTCAACCACTGCCCGGACAGAATTCCGTTGGTGAACGTCGCGCGGACGCCATCAAAATTCAGATCGATAAGAACCTCGTTCGTTTCGACGGCGGGGCCCAGGTATCCGAGCCTGCGGACGTCACCTTGATAATCCTTGGGCTGGCGTTCGGGCACGGGCTCAAGACCTTGCTTGAGGTCTCCGACGGGGCGAATGGCATACTTGACGCTAAAGCCGATCGGGCGCCGTCCAAGGTTGTCGCGATGTTGCCGGAGCGTGAGATCGCGCCAGTAGAGCTTTTGCACCGGCCACACGCCGGTGTTTTGAGGTTTCCAATCCTTGTTATCCTGTCCGTCAAAGGGCACCCACGCCGGCAGCGCCTTGGGCGGCTCCAAGCCGTCGACCCGTATGCGCAGAATGTCGAAACCAAGGCAGCCATCGATCATGCCGTCGATGTCCCAGGCTATGAGTGACACCTCGTTGTTCGCAAATGCTTGTGCCTTGGTTATCTTGCCCATAATCGCCTCCAATGAATGCAAGACCAATGAACGCTGGGGATGAACCGCTGTCACGAACCGGCCCTGTCGCGGATCGGGCGCGGACGGCTTCAAGCCCGGCAGGGCGAAAAAATCGCTTGGCTCTTCGACGAAATTCCTGGACGCATGCGGCTACGGGATTTCCCAAAGCCCGCCCGCATCGAAAGGTAGTATCTTGTTACGACACTATTATACGGAGTGTGCCGGGAAAATTACAGTCTCTCATTGCAGGGTTATGCAACCTGCAGATGCAGCCGCATGCGTGGGATACAAACGAAGACCAGGTTGAATTATCGAAGCTGCCGCGCAGTTTTTTGAGCGCTTGCCACAGGGAAACGGAAGATGCGCGTTTTCACAGCCTCTCTCGCGACCGAGACCAACACCTTTGGCCCGATTCCGACCGGCGCCGACGCCTTCAGGGCGCGCGGTTACTTTCCCGCCGGCAAACATCCGGACGCGCTGTCGTTCTTTGCCGCGCCATTGTGGGTCGCGCGCCAGGTGGCGGCGAGCGAGGGATGGACGCTGATCGAGGGGCTCGTCGCCGGCGCACAGCCTGGCGGCACCACGACGCGAGCCGTCTACGAGAGCCTGCGCGACGAGCTGCTCGACGATCTCCGGCGCGCGCTGCCGGTGCAGGTGGTGCTGCTCGGACTGCACGGCGCGATGGTCGCCGACGGCTACGATGACTGCGAGGGCGACCTGTTGCGCAGGGTGCGCGAGATCGCAGGCGGCGATGCCGTCATCGGCGCGGAGCTTGATCCGCATAATCATCTCACTGACGAGATGCTGCGCAACGCCGATCTCCTGATCGCGTTCAAGGAATATCCGCACACCGATATTGTCGAGCGGGCGCGGGAGCTGGTCGCGCTGTCAACCGCCGTCGCGCGGGGTAAGCTGCGCCTGGCCCGCGCGGTGGTCGACTGCGAGATGATCGTCACCATTCATACCACCAGCGAACCCGGACGCTCCTTCGTCGATCGCATCCGCGCGCTCGAAGGTCGCGACGGCATCATCTCGATCTCCATCAGCCACGGCTTTCCGCTCGGCGACGTGCCCGATATGGGCACCAAGGTGCTGGTCTATACCGACGGCGATCGGGAAAAGGCCGAGGCGTTGGCGCGCAAGCTTGCCGACGAGCTGATCGGCATGCGCGAGCAGTTGAAGGTGCCGTTTCTCGACATCGACGCCGCGCTCGATCGCGCACTGGCGGCCCCGCAAAAGCCCGTGGTGCTCGCCGATCGCGCCGACAATCCCGGCAGCGGCTCGCCCGGCGATTCCACCTTCATCCTGCGGCGGATGATCGAGCGCGGCATCCAAAATGCCGCCATTGGCCCGATGTGGGATCCGCTCGCCGTGCGGATCGCGTTCGAAGCCGGCCAAGGCGCAAAACTGCCGCTGCGGATCGGCGGCAAGGTCGGGCCTGCATCCGGCGATCCGCTCGATCTGTTGTGCGAGGTGAGGGCGCTGTTTCCGGACATGTGGATGACGGGGCTGTCGGGCGCGCGGACGCCGGTCGGCAACGCGGCGCTGGTTGCGGCCTGCGGCATCGAGATCGTGCTGATCACCTTGCGCAACCAGGCGATGGGCACCGACGTGTTCACGCAGCTTGGCTGCGATCTTGCGTCCAGGGACATCATCGTCGTGAAATCCGCACAGCATTTTCAGGCCTCGTTCGCCTCGGTCGCAAAATCCGTCCTCTATGTCGGTGCGCCCGGTGCCGCGACGCCGCATCTCGAGACCTTGCCTTACCGCAAGATCAAGCGCCCGAAATGGCCGCTGGACCTCTAGCCGCTCCGCAAGCGGCAGTGTATCAAGCCGCTTGTGGCGGATTGCGGGACAGGGACATGGCCGAAGCGGATCTGGATGTTGTCATTCGGTCGATTGCAAAGAAGCAGATCAAGGTTTTGACTGATGCCGCCAGGAAGCGGCACGGTCGCCTGATGGGCATGGCCGCCAAGGCCAAGGACAAGGACGCCAAGGCGCGCCACAGGCACATCGCCAAGGCCACGCTGCTCTCGGCTGCCGCGGCGGTGAGGCGGCTGCAGATCACCGCGGAGAACGCAGCCGATTCCTATGCGCGGTCGATCAAGAAGGCCATCGAAGAGGCGCCGGTGACAAAGCCAGCCAAGAAGGCGGCCGCCAACAAGAAGAAGGACTGACGTGGAACGAGCCCGTTCTATTCGGCTGAGGCGACAAGCTGCAGATGCCTGCCACCGTTGATCCCATCACCCGCTCGGTCGTCCAGCATCGGCTGAGCGGCATCGTGGCCGAGATGGGCGAAGCCATGCTTCGCACCTCCTATTCCCAGATCCTCAATTCGAGCCGCGATTTCTCGCTCGCGATCTGCGACGTGCAGAGCCGCCTGATCGCGCAGGCCGATCACATTCCCGTTCATGTCGGCGCGCTGAGCTGGGCTGCGCGCGCCGTCGAGGCACGTTTCAAGGACGTGGCGCCGGGCGACGTGCTGCTGTTGAACGATCCCTATCATGGCGGCAGCCATCTGCCGGATATTACGGTGTTCGTGCCGATCTTCGCGAGCAACAAGCGGCTGTTCTGGACCATCGTGCGCGCGCATCAAAGCGACATCGGCGGCGCGACGCACGGCGCCTACAACCCCGATGCCACCGAGATCTGGCAGGAGGGACTGCGCATCCCGCCCATAAAACTCTATGAAGCCGGGCGCCTGCGCGACGACATTCTGGACATGCTCGCGCTCAATGTGCGCAACGCCTATGATTTTCGCGGCGATCTCTTCGCGATGATCGGCGCTGCCCATCTCGGCGAGCGGCGAATGCAGAAGCTGTTCGCCGAACTCTCGGCGCCTGTCGTCGAGGCGGCGATCGAAAGCGTGCTGGATGCGGCGGAGGTACAGGCGCGGAGCGTCGTCGAAACCTGGAAGGACGGCACGTTTTACGGCGAGGCCTTTCTCGACGATGACGGCCGCGGCCGCACCGACATCAGGATCGCGGCGAAGGTCACAAAGCGCGGCAGCGACATCGAGGTCGATCTCTCGGCCTCCGACCCGCAGGCCCACAGCTTTGTCAATTCCTCGCATGCCAATATGCATGCGGCGGTGGCGATGGCGTTCTTCTACCTGATCGATCCCGAGACGCCGAAAAATTCCGGCGCGCTCAGGCCGCTGAAAGTGGTGGCAAGGCAGGGCACCATCGTCTGGGCCGATGAGGGACTGCCGGTGACGCTCTGCACCAGCCATCCCTCGAACGAGATCGTGGAAGCCGTCATCAAGGCGATGGCGTCGTCGTGTCCGGATCGCGTGATGGCCGGCTGGGGCCGCAGGTTCCGGATCGCGATCAAGGGCGAGGATCCGCGCACCGGCCGCAATTTCATCTGGCACCTGTTTCACGCTCGTCCCGGCGGTGGCGCGTCGGCCGGCGGCGACGGCTGGTCGTCGATCGGCGAGTGGCATTCCGTGGGGGGCCTGAAGTTCGGCAGTCTCGAAGTCGCCGAGGCGCGCTTTCCCCTGTATTTCCGTCACCACGAATTTCTCGCGGACTCGGCCGGCGACGGCCAGTTTCGCGGCGGGCTCGGTGTCGCCCTCGATCTCGTGCTCGAAACCGAGAAGGTCGCGCTCGGCAACACCGCGGGCGAGGGGGCGCGGCACGGCTCGGCCGGCATGCTTGGTGGTGCGGATTCTCGACCGCATCGCTACCGGCTGTTGTCGAAGAACAAGCCGCCGCGCGAGCTGCGCACCAAGGAAACCGGAATAGAGATTTTCCCCGGCGATTGCCTGGAAATCCGCTCCGCGGGCGGCGGCGGCTGGGGCCCGCCGGAACGGCGATCGCAGGCGGCGCGCGAGCGCGACCGCGCGCAAGGTCTCGTCAGCGGTGACGCGGTGACGGCGCGGTGACCATGCTCGCCATCGGAGTGGACATCGGCGGCACCTTCACCGATCTCGTCGCCATCGATGCTGCGGGACGCACGGTGTTTGCGAAATCGCTGTCGACGCCGCATGATCAGTCGATCGGCGTGATGGCGGGTCTGGAAGAGCTTGCGCGCCGGCTCGGGCTGTCGCTTGAGGACATGCTGGCGCAAACCGAACGCCTGGTTCACGGCACGACGGTTGCGACCAATGCGCTGCTCGAGCGCAAGGGCGCGAAGGTGGCGCTCCTGACCACCGAAGGCCATCGCGACATTCTCGAGATGCGTGAAGGGCTGAAACCCAACCGCTACGATCTGCGCAGCTCACCGCCCGAACCCCTGGTGCCGCGCGAGCTGCGCTTCGGCGTGCGCGAGCGGATGCGGCCCAACGGCGAAGTCATGATCCCGCTCGATCCGGCCTCCCTCCGTGAGGCGATCGGCGCGATCAGACAATCCGGCGCGACCTCGGTTGCGGTCTGCTTCCTGCACTCCTACCGCAATGCCGTGCATGAGATCGCCGTGCGCGAAACACTCGCGCGCGAGCTGCCGGATGCGAGCGTCTCGCTCTCAGTCGACGTGCTGCCGCAGATCAAGGAATATGAGCGCGTCTCGACCACGGTCGTGAACGCCTATGTCGGGCCTGTTGTCCGCAACTATCTCGAGCGGCTGGAGCGCCGCCTGATCGAAGCCGGCCTCAAGGGCTCGCTCTTTATCATCCTGTCCCATGGCGGCATGGCGCCGATCGAGGAAGCCGCTCGGCTTGCGGCCGCAACCGTGCTGTCGGGGCCGGCGGGCGGCATGTCGGGCTGCCGGCGTTGCGCCGACATGCTCGGCATCCCCGATCTCGTCGCCTTCGACATGGGCGGCACCTCGACCGATATTTCGCTGGTGGCGGACGGGCGGGTAACACTCTCGGCTGACGGCGGTCTCGCCGGCGAGCGCATCGCGCTGCGCAGTCTCGACATCGCAAGCCTGGCTGCCGGCGGCGGCTCGATCGCCACGGTTGGTGCCAACGGCATCTTTCGTGTCGGCCCGGAAAGCGCCGGCGCGCTGCCCGGACCCGCGGCCTACGGCCAGGGCGGCACGGAGGCGACCGTCACGGATGCCAATGTCGTGCTCGGCTATCTCGACCCCAACGCCTTCATGGGCGGCAAGCGCCGGCTCGATGTTGCGGCCGCGCAAGCCGCCGTCGACCGCGTTGCGGCAGCGCTGAACATTTCGCGTATCGAAGCAGCCTCCGGCATTGTCCGCCTGGTCAATCTGAAGATGGCCGACGGAATTCGCCTGATGACCGTGCGGCGCGGCGTCGATCCCCGCCGCTTTGCGCTGCTCAGCTTCGGCGGCGCCGCGGGCCTGCACGCCACCGAGCTTGCGCGTGCGCTCGAGATCGAACGCATCATCGTGCCGACCACGGCGTCGGTGCTGTCGGCCTGGGGCATGCTCACCTCCGATTTGCGCTATGAGCAGAGCCGCACGCATTTCGAGAGCGGTGCGCGCACGACGGCCGAGGAGATCAGGGACATGTTCTCCGAGCTTGAGACGCGCGCCACCGCGCGCCTCAAAAGCTGGTTCGGCGGCGAGATCAGGATCGAGCGTTCGGCCGAGATGCGCTATGGCGAGCAGATTTTCGAGATCGACGTGCCCCTCGACGGCGTCGACCTTGATTCGCCATCACTGGTTTCCGACATCGAGGCGCGCTTCCATGCAAGACACGAAGAACTCTACACCTACGCCTCACGCGACCAGGAGGTCGTGTTCGTCAACGCGCGCGTCGCCGCAATCGGCCGGGTCGCCGTGCCGGAAGCGGAGGCGAGGGCCGCCACGCAAGCTGCATCTTGCGCGCCGCGCGGCCGCCGAAAAGCCTATTTCGGCGCCTGGCGCGAGGTCGATGTGTTTGCGTTCGATGATCTCAAGCCTGGCGACCGGCTTTCCGGCCCCGCCATCATCGAGGCCGAGACCACCACGGTCGTGATCGGGGAGGGCGACGAGCTTGAGGTCAACGCGCTCGGCTGGCTCGACATCAGCGTCGGCAAGAGTGCTGGAGCTTAAAGGGTCATCTCAGCCGAGGCAGACCAGATAGACGATTGCGGCGCTAAGCACGGTAGCGATCGACCACAGCGCGGGATCGAAGGATTCGGACATGGAGATAGCCCTTGCATGTCGCCTGGCATGGCGTTGGCGCATGGTTTGTCCTCCGATCAGCGGGTGATGGTGGCGGCCGCGCTGCTCACGGCCAGTGGCTTGCCAGCCTTGATGACGGCGACAGTCTCGGTGTTCGAGCCGATGCGCGAGGACATCGCAATCCCTGACATCACGATTCCGGCGATGAGAGCCAACACCACGATCTTCAAGTGTGTGGTGCGATCGGCGCTGTAGATCGAGCAATTCATGAAAGCCTCCGAAGATCCGTTCGGCAGCTTCTTGGTAAAGGCGATTTTGAAGAGCAAAAATTGCGTTTCTATTCTTAAGGGGAGTTCCTTACGTAGTTTCCCGGAAGGGCGCACGGCGAAGCACGGACCCGGATTTGCGACACCGTTGGATGGCGGCATGCCCGAAACGCAGTGCTGGTCGCGCTAAAATGGTGTATCCGCAACATATGGCGTGCCCCCGGCGACCGACCCCGCGCGCCCCAAAACCCAATTTCCGGAGGAAAACTCATGTCGGCGCTGCCGCTTTCAGGCATCAAGATTCTCGATCTGACGCGGGTGCTTGCCGGGCCGTTGTCGGCGCAGATGTTGGCCGATCTCGGCGCGGACGTCATCAAGATCGAACGTCCCGGCACCGGCGACGACGCGCGCGCCTTCGGCCCGCCCTATCTCGTCGATCCCGAGGGCCGCCAGAACAACAACAATTCCTTCTATCTCTGCGCCAATCGCAACAAGAAGTCCGTCACCGTCAACGTCGCAAGCGCCGAGGGACAGGAGATCATCCGCGAGCTCGCGAAAACCTGCGACGTCTTCATGGAAAATTACAAGGTCGGCGATCTCAAGCGCTACGGCCTCGACTATGAATCGATCAAGGCGGTCAACCCCGGCATCATCTATTGCTCGGTGACGGGCTTCGGCCAGACCGGGCCTTACGCTCCCCGCGCCGGCTACGACGCGATTCTGCAGGCCATGGGCGGCTTGATGAGCGTCACCGGCCACATCGACGGCGAGCCCGGGGCAGGGCCGATGAAGGTCGGCCCCTCCATCGTCGACTACATGACCGGCATGAACACCTCGATCGCGATTCTGGCCGCGCTGTACCACAAGAAGGTCAATGGCGGCGAGGGCCAGCATCTCGATGTCTGCCTGTTCGACACAGTGATCGCCTCGTTGTCGCATTGGCTCCAGATCTATCTCGTCAACGGCCAGACGCCGCCGCGCCGCGGCACCTGGGGCAATGGCGGCATGCCGGCCGGCGTGTTCCGCTGTACCGACGGCGAATTGATGCTGGTGGTCGGCAACGACGCGCAATTTGTGCGTACCTGCCAGGTGCTCGGCGCGCCTGAACTCGCGACAGATCCGAAGTTCATCAAGAACAATGACCGCGTGAAACACGGCAAGGAGATCATGGCGATCTATGCCGGTCTGTTCCTGAAGAAGCCGGTTGCATATTGGCTGGATGAGCTTGAGAAGGCCGGCGTGCCCTCGGGCCCCATCAACAATTTCGAGCAGGTGTTCGCCGATCCGCATGTCCGCTCGCGCGGTATGGAGGTGAAGGTCGACCACCCCTTCGAGCATTCTTTGTCGCTGATCCGCAACGCGCTGACCTTTTCCGGCACGCCGGTGAAGGAGTATCGCTATCCGCCGCTGCTCGGCGAGCACACGAAGGAGGTGCTTTCCTCAGAGCTCGGCTATGATGAGGCAAAGATCGCCGACCTGAGGAAGCAGGGCGCGATTTAGCGAAGGAGCCCCGATGGCAGGCAATCCACAAAAGACATTGCTCACCTGCGCGATCACCGGCAATCTGACAAAACCCGAGCAGTCGCCATATCTGCCGATCACGCCGGAGCAGATCGCAACCAGCGCGCTGGAGGCGGCGGAGGCAGGGGCGGCGGTTGCGCACATCCATGTGCGCGATCCCAAGACCGGGCGCCCCTCGATGGCGATCGAGCTCTATCGCGACGTGATGGATCGCATCCGCGCGAGAAATCGCGACCTCATCATCAATCTCACCACCGGCCCGGGCGGCCGCTTCGTGCCGTCGGAGGAAGACCCGAGAGTCGCCGGTCCCGGCACCACCTTGCTGGTGCCCGAGAAGCGGGTCGAGCATGTCGAAATCCTCAAGCCCGACATCTGCACGCTCGATCTCAACACCATGAATTCGGGCGGCGAGGTCGTGATCAACACGCCGCGCAACGTGCGCAGGATGGCGGCGCGCATGCGCGCGGCCGGCGTGCTGCCGGAGATCGAGCTGTTCGACTCCGGCGACTGTCATCTGGCGCGCGACCTGTTCGCGGACGGCACGCTGGAAGGGCCCGGCCTGTTCTCGCTGGTGCTCGGCGTGAAATACGGTTTCAGCGCCACTTCGGAGACCATGTTCTACGCCCGCAGCCTGTTGCCTGCGGGCGCGATCTGGTCCGGCTTCGGCATCGGCCGCGCCGAGTTTCCGATGGTCGCGCAAGCCTGGCTGCTCGGCGGCCATGTGCGCGTCGGCATGGAGGACAATCTCTATCTGTCCAAGGGCGTGCTGGCGAAGACCAATGCGGAGCTCGTCACGCATGCGGTCGGCATTCTCAAGAGCCTGGGCGCCGAGATAGCCAGCTCGCGCGAGGCGCGTACGATGCTGAAGCTGTCGTCCTAGGCCTTCACCGGCGCCGCGCGCGGCGTCTTCTCCTTCAGCGCGGCTCCCCCCGAAAGCGCCATCGCGGCGACCGCGACCACGCGATCGATCACGCCCTCGACGTCGTCGAGGTCGCATTGTCCGTCGGAGAGTTTTGACAGCCGCTCGCTGTCGCGCACGGTCTGCTGCGCCATGGCAAGCGCAAAGTGCAGGCCCCAGTAAAGCTCGACCTCGGCGCGGTCGGGCAGCGCGCGACGCATGGCGGCGACGAATTTGCGCAAATGGTCGATCTCGCGATTGCGGATGCGGCGGATCGGCGGCACCGTTTCGATCGAGGCGCGGATCATGAAGCGCGCCGCGGTCGAGCGCTCGCGCTCCGGCCCGAGGCAGCCGCGCAAGGATGGGCCGATCAGCGCGCGCAAAATGTCCGAGAGCTCTGCGCGTCCGCCGCCGCGCTCTTCCGCCGCGCGCAATTCGTGCAGGCGGTTGCGGTTCAGCGCAAGGCTGCGCGTCACGAACAATTCCGCGATCAGCTCGTCCTTCGAGCCGAAATGATAGTTCACCGCGGCGAGGTTGACATTCGCCTCCGCCACGATGTCGCGCAAGGTGACGTCGCCGAAGCCGCGGTCGGCATAGAGCCGCTCGGCGGCGGCGAGGATCGCAGATCTGGTCTGATCGCTGGCCATGACTGTATGCCTTTTGCTCGTCTTGCTCGTCATTTCGGGGCGCGATGCGTCGCAAACCCGGAAATCTCGCGCCGCTCGTCTGGATTCCGGGTTCAGCCCTGCGGGCTGCCCCGGAATGACAAAATGAGCGGCGGGAGTTGCTTTTCAAACAATTGTATGAAACTATCGTTTCAAAGGCCGGAAATGTCAATCCGCGAATTTTCCGTCGAGCGGCATCGCCGGCCTCCCGCACATCCCTTCAAAGCCGCCGCACCGGCCTCAAGACCCTTGCGGCGAAGGCGGCGCGGGCAGAGAGTTCGGCCCAACAATTTCAAGAGGAGGCGTCCCCATGGATTTCACGATGTCGGCAAGGCAGAAGGAATGGCTCGAGCGTGTGCAGTCATTCATGACCAAGCATGTTCGTCCCGCCGTTCCGATCTACAAGCAGCAGGACGCCGAGGGAGCGCGCTGGAAGGTCATCCCGGTGCTGGAAGAATTGAAGAAGAAAGCGCGCGCGGAAGGGCTGTGGAACATGTTCCTGCCGCCCTCGTCGCACGAGGACGATGAGTTCCGCGGCGCGGGATTGAGCAATCTCGAATATGCGCTGCTCGCCGAGGAAATGGGCCACATCAGCTGGGCCTCGGAAGTCTTCAATTGCTCGGCACCGGATACCGGCAACATGGAAGTCTTCATGCGCTACGGCACCAAGGAACAGAAGCGCAAATGGCTGCGGCCTTTGATGGATGGCGAGATCCGCTCCGCCTTCCTGATGACGGAGCCCGCGGTCGCCTCGTCGGATGCCACCAACATCGAGACCCGCATCGAGCGCGACGGCGACAGTTACGTCATCAACGGCCGCAAATGGTGGTCGTCCGGCGTCGGCGACCCGCGCTGCAAGATCGCGATCCTGATGGGCAAGACCGATCCGAACGCGGCAAGACACCAGCAGCAGTCGCAGATTCTGGTTCCGCTCGATACGCCCGGTATCAAGGTCGAAAGGATGCTGCCGGTGTTCGGCTATGACGATGCGCCGCACGGCCACGCCCAGGTGCTGCTCGAGAACGTGCGCGTGCCCGCATCCAACATCCTGCTCGGCGAGGGACGGGGTTTTGAGATCGCGCAGGGCAGGCTCGGCCCGGGCCGCATCCATCACTGCATGCGCACCATCGGCAAGGCCGAGGAGGCACTGGAGAAGATGGTCAAGCGGCTGCAATCGCGTACCGCCTTCGGCCGCAAGATCATCGAATTCTCGATCTGGGAGCAGCGCATTGCCGAAGCCCGCACCGATATCGAGATGAACCGCCTGTTGTGCCTCAAGGCCGCCGACATGATGGACAAGGTCGGCAACAAGAGCGCGCAGCTCGAAATTGCCATGATCAAGGTTGCAGCCCCCAACATGGCGCTGAAGATCATCGACCAGGCAATCCAGGCCTTCGGCGGCGCCGGTGTTTCCGACGAGGCCGGCTTGGCGCGCGATTACGCCTCGATGCGCACCATGCGTCTCGCGGATGGTCCGGATGAGGTGCATAACCGCGCCATTGCCAGACTTGAACTTCGGAAGTATGCAAACGCTCCAGTGAAATAGCAGGGAGTCCCATAGCGGCGTTCCTTGCACCGTCATTCCGGGGCGATGCGAAAGCATCGAACCCGGAATCTCGAGATTTCGGGTCTGGCCTTCGGGCCATCCCGGAATGACGGACAATCGTAGCGAGGGAGCGTCAACTTGGCCGACGAGGGCGTCAGGAAAGACGAGGAGTTTGCCGGCACACGGCCGGTCGAGGAGCGGCATCGCATCAACGAGGCCAACCTCGACGCCTGGATGCGCGAGCATGTGGAAGGCTATGCCGGCCCGTTGACCGTCCTGCAGTTCAAAGGCGGGCAGTCGAACCCGACCTACAAGCTCGATACCCCCAATCGTTCCTACGTTCTGCGCCGAAAGCCATTCGGCAAATTGCTGCCGTCGGCGCATGCGGTCGACCGCGAGTTCCGCGTCATTTCCGCGCTGGGCAAGCAGGGCTTTCCGGTGGCGCATGCCTACGCGCTTTGCACCGACGACGCCGTGATCGGCTCGGCCTTCTACATCATGTCGATGGAAGAGGGCCGGGTGTTCTGGGATCCCACGCTGCCCAGCCAGCCGCCGGAAGCGCGCCGCAAGATCTTCGAGAGCAAGATCGAGACGCTCGGGAAACTGCACAATTTCGATCCGGAAAAAATCGGGCTTGGCGATTTCGGCCGCCCCGGCAATTATTTTGCCCGCCAGGTCGACCGCTGGACCAAGCAATACCGGGCCTCCGAGACGCAGCACATTCCGGAGTTCGAGAAGGTCGCCGAGTGGCTGCCGCGCACGCTGCCGAAGCAGGAGCGCGTCTCGATCGTGCATGGCGATTATCGTCTCGACAACATGATCTTCCACCCGACCGAGCCGCGGGTGCAGGCGGTGCTGGATTGGGAGCTTTCGACGCTCGGCGATCCCATGGCCGATTTCACCTATCTCCTGATGCAATGGACCATGCCGGGTCTCGCCGGCGCCGACCTCAAGGCGCTCAACATTCCGAGCATGGAGGAGGCCGCGCAGATCTATTGCGGCGTCACCCGAATGGGGGTGCCGGATCTCAACTGGTATTTCGCCTACAACCTGTTCCGCCTCGCCGGCATCACGCAGGGAATCGCCGGCCGAATCCGCGACGGCACCGCGGCAAACGCCAAAGCGATCGAGTCCGCCAAGCGCACCGTGCCGCTGTCAAAGGCATCCTGGGAATACGCGCAGAAGGCGGGCGCGGTTTAGAACGCACGAGGCACCAATACCCCGAGATCGTCATACGCGGGCTTGACCCGCGTATCCATCAAATTGGAAAAGTCTTCTGAGGAAGGATGGATGGCCGGGTCAAAGCCCGGCCACGACGAACGTATTTGAATTGCGCCATCGTCCCATCCTGCGGCTTCGACGTCTGCGCGGTCCGGTAACCCTCCGCCATCAGAGCCTCACATAGTCTCCATCCTGTCGCCATGCTTTGGTCAAACCGGGCCGAAAGGTTGGGGCGCCGGGCGGGGAGACATTGGACTTGAGGGATGGAGCGCCAATGCAGTCGACGCTGAACCCCGCGCACGGCGATCCGTGCGACGTGCTGGAGATCGCACCCGACATCGTTCTCGTCGCGCGCGCGGAAGAAGAGCTGTCAAGGCTCGCACGCGACGTCAAGACGCGCGCACCCAAGCCAGCGCAGCCGAAACCGGGTCCGACCGTCTTCGAAGATCCCTCGGTGCCGCCGATCGATACGGCGTTTCGCGCGACCGCGATCAATCGCTTTCGGCCATCCGGCGGCATGCAGGTGACCCGCCGGTTCATGGGCGTGCTGATTGCCATTGGCCTCGGTGTCGCCGTGCTCACCATGAAGGTGAGCGGCGACGTGGCCCAGCAGGTGATCGCGGCCTGGATTCCTGCGTTTGCCGCAAGGTCCGAGCCGCCGGAAAATCCGGCGCCTCAGGAACAGGGTGCGGCTACCGCGCAACCGGCCGCCACGGCCGCGGCTGCCCTTCCGCCGGTCCAGCCTGCAGATGCCACCACGCAAAACGGGGTTGCGCCCGCCGCGGCACCCGATCAGGCGCAGATGCTGCAGTCGATGGCGCACCACCTGGCAAATCTCCGGCAGGAGGTCGATGAGTTGAAGGGCCAGCTTGCGGAGATGAAGGCGAACCAGGAGCAAATCTCGCGCGAGGCCACCGAGCCGAGAGATCGGACGAAGCTGTCGGCCCTGCCGCAGCGACCGGCGCCGTCCCGCAGGCAGCCGCAGGCGTTCCGGCCGGCGCAGACCGCGGCCGCTCCGGTCGCGGCGCCGCCACCGGGAGCCTATGTGCCGCCGCCGCCGCAAGCCGCGCCTTACGTGCCACCGGCGGCTTCCACGTACCCGCCGCCGGCCGCGCCGCAGGCGCAATTTGATCCGAACGCTCCGCGCCCGCCGCTGCCGGTGCGGGAGTGAGCGGGGAAGCTGCGCAACACGCTGGGTTATTGTACCCTGCATCCTGAAGGCTATTCCGCCTTCTTCATCCTGAACCAGCTGCTGCCGACATCCCAGACCACGCGTTCGCCGCCGGCAATGCCGAGGTCGCGGAGCTCTTGCCGGACGGGCAGCTTTTCGGCTTTTGGCGTGAACACCTTTTCGACGCCGTCGAGTTTGAGCTCGATGCCAAATTCTCCAAACAGATTCTTCAAAGGCGCGTAGACGTTCAGCCTGTTGGCCTCTTCAACAAAGAAGGCATTCAGGTTGAGTTTGGAGGTGGAATAATGCAGGCGGTAGTCCTGATACTTGCTGGATTTTGCGGAGGCGGCCGCGATCGGCAAATTCCATGAAACGCCCTCGCCGTTCTGAAAAGACCCCCAGCCTACCGAATCGAAGCTGGAGAGCTTCCACTTGGAATCGATCGCCTTCAGGATCGCCCGGTGCAAAGGGAGCTGATCCTGAAAGCGAAGCCCGCATCGCGTCGTGCTTAAATAGCGTCTCGGCTGGGCTTCTCCAGGAAGCGGTTTATCCTCGACCGCATTCCATTGGACGCGGCAGCCTGCCTGTTCGGCCACAAAGGCTTCATCGTTGATCTTGAGAGCCCACCCGGCGGAGTCTTTATCGGTGAAGGAGCGAACCGGAATTGGCTCACTCAAATCCGCAGTTGTAGGCTGCTGTGGAGCTGCGGGCTCAGGGAGCAGCAGGAAGAGCAAGCCGGGAAGGATGAGACGCGCCAGAAATGAAGCGCGGCGATGCTTTGAACGCGGCAGGATGGCGCTGGGCTGAAACGGCATGGACGCGGCAAGGTGCCATCGGCGAATTTTGCGGTCAAGAAGCAGCACTGGCAAACCCGTTCCACGCCACGGCCGGCGGGAGCGAGCGCGCTGCAAACTGATTTGCCCGACAAGTGAGCAGGGCAAATTGCTGTCAACCCTCCGCGCGAAAAATATTTCGCTTTATCAGAAGCGCAAATCAGTGCCATGGTCCGCCCAT
>Ga0335080_10001885_pt1 | contig 20805 bp, 15 predicted proteins | sample Lox_Sample_34_FD_206720 | JGI IMG/M metagenome (GOLD analysis project Ga0335080, IMG submission 206720) | Soil microbial communities from Loxahatchee National Wildlife Refuge, Florida, United States - Lox_Sample_3.4 | ecosystem: Environmental > Terrestrial > Soil > Wetlands | place: USA...
GATTTCGGCACCCGTCGGATTGAGCGCCACCAGGCCTTCGGGATACAGCAGCACGTGGCGCCGGCGAACTTCGTCCCACTGGAGTCGCGCCTTCGGCGCCACGCGGGGAATGTCCGCGGGACTCGGAATGGGTGCGGTGGTCACGGGGATCCCCTGCTCCAGGGCTGCGGGCCGCGCTCCACGGCATCGAGCAGCGACCACAGCACGTCGCACTTGAACTCGAGTGCGGCGATCATCCGCTCCTGCAGCTCGCGCCTGGTGGCCCGCTCTGTGACCAGCGAGAGGGCGTAGCGCGCGTCGCGCGGCGCCTGGCTCAGGCGGTTCCGGAAATACTGGAGACCCTCGGGGTCAATCCACGGGTAGTGGGTGAGAATCGCCGCCAACCGCTCCCCGACAATCGTGGGCGCGAACAGCTCGGTCAGCGACGCCGCGGCGGCTTCGAGCCACGGCCGCGTGCGGCAAAACTCCACGTAGGCATTGACGGCGAACTCGACGCCGGGCAGGAGCCAGCGATGGGAAATGAGCGTCTCGCGCGCCACTCCCATCGCTTCGCCCAGCCGCAGCCAGGCTTCGAGTCCGCCTTCGTTTGTCGCGTCGCCATCGTGATCGATGATCCGCTGGATCCACGCGCGGCGCACGTCGCGCTCCGGGCAGTTCGCCATCAGCGCCGCGTCTTTGCGGGGAATCGCTTCCTGATAATAAAACCGGTTCGCGACCCAGAGCTGCAGCTCCTCCCGGCTCAACTCGCCCCGATGCATGCGTTGATTGAACGGATGGCGGTTGTGGTAGCGCGCCTCGCCCACCGCGCGCAGCTCGGCCTCGAATTCTCGGGGCGAGCGGAGCGCGGCTCGAGGCGACGCAGCCGTCACAACTCGAACTCCATTCCGTCCTCACCCACCACGAGCCCCGCGCCTTCCAGCCGCGCGCGCTCGGGCGAGCCGGCGTCGAGAATTGGATTGGTGTTGTTGATGTGCACGAGCACCGTGCGCTTCGCCGTGAGTTTGCCGAGCGCGGTGAGACTGCCATCCGGATCGCCCAACGGCAGATGACCCATCGCACGAGCAGTGACGCCGCCTTCCTGGCCACTGGCCCGCGCAAGCTCGTCGTCGGACCAGAACGTGCCGTCGATCAGCAGCAGGTCCGCATCCCCGGCAACCCGCTCGACCGCGTCATCGATGCATCCGGCCGCGGGGATATAGGCAAGCACAGCCCCGCCAGGTTCCGCGCGATTTTCGATGCGAAGCCCCACCTCCCAGGATTCGGCGGGCCGTTCGCGGGCATAGCGCGGGGCACGGCGCGACATGGGGACCGCCGTGCACCAGAGTCCCGTGCTTCGCCCCGACGAATCCTCGAGCGCAATCCGCGCGCGATCGGACAGCGCGCACGCAGAGACGCCGCAGTAAGCGCCCAGCACCGTGAACAACGGCCACTCGCGCGTCAGTAACCCGATCACTCCCGCAGGAGCATACACGCGTAAGGGGTGTGTCGCTTCACGGAGCAGCATGAGCCCGAGCGTGTGATCGATCTCCGCATCGGTGAGTACGACGGCCGCTACCCGCGAGTGACGGGCGGCGCGCGGCCATAAGGCGGAATACCCCGAGAGCTGCTGGCGAATGTCAGGCGAGGTGTTGAGAAGGACCCACCGTTCGCCATCGGCGCTCACAGCCACGGACGACTGCGTGCGGTTCCGTCCGCTGGTACGAGCAGCCTGGCAATTGGGGCAGCCGCAGTTCCACTGCGGCAGCCCGCCACCGGCGGCAGATCCGAGAATGCGTACGTGCATGGCTTCGAAAAAAAGGGGCCGAGTCGCTGGACTCGGCCCCCTCCTGGAGAAACGAAGACGCCTAGCTCAGGCGTTGCCGGCGTACGCGCCGACTTCCATGCCCAGCTCGACGATCTCGAACTCCGGCTTCGTCCACGTCATGATGAACCTCCGTACAGAGAGATCCAGCCTCGTCTAGGGAGCCCCGTCACGCAGGCCTGGACGCGTCGGAGCACGAGACTGGATAGCGTTTTTATACTGTCAAATCCGGGGGCCCGCAAGGGGGGGATCGGCGCCGCGTCTTCAAGGCCTGGAGCGTTTCGTCCAGCACCGTGAGCGTGCCCTCGATGTCGGGAGCCTCGTGCGCGAGCGACACGAAATTGTAGGCGGTCCGCTTGAAGAGGACGCCGCGCTCCGCCGCCCCGCGCGCCAGCTCTGCCGAGACGTCTTCGCTCGCAAACTCGAGAAAACACATCTCCGGAATCCCGCGAACCGCCGTGACGAGCGCCGGGTGCGCCTCGGCCAGTCTCCTGAATCCGGCCAGCAGGTTGATTCCCGTCGCCTGCAACCTTGCCGGCACTCGCTCGCGCTGCATGAAGCCGAGCGTCGCGCGCGCCGCAGCGAGGGACACCGCCTCGGTCGCGAGCGTCGACGAGATCCAGGTTTCGGTCACGCGGCGCATGACGTCCGCACGTCCGCCGACGGCGGCGAGAGGATACCCATTGGCGAGCGCCTTCCCGAGCACGACCAGATCGGGCGTAACCCCGTAGCGCTCGCCCGCTCCGCCGATGGCAAGGCGGAACGCGGTCTTGATTTCGTCGAAGACGAGCACGGCGCCGGCGCGTGCGGTCTCGCTCCGCAGAACCTCGAGCCACTCGCGCGTGGGCTCCGCGTGGATCACCGGCTCGACCACCACGACGGCGAGATGGTCGCGTTCCGCGCGAATCATGGCCCGGGTGCGCTCGGCATCGTTGAACGGCAGCACTGCATGGAGCGAGCGGACGGACGCGGGCACGCCCGGGGTGCCCGGACCCTGGCACCAGTCGAGCCACCCGTGGTATCCGCAACCCAACACGCGCTCGCGACCGGTGGCGACCCGCGCCAGGCGCACGGCGGCGGCAACGGCTTCGGCGCCGCTCTTGAGAAACCGCACCGCTTCGATCCAGGGAATGGCGCGGCACAGCGCTTCGGCCAACTCCTCCTCGATCACGGGCGCGAGGGGACCAACGACGCCATGCGCGATCGCGTCGGTGGCCGCTCGATCGACCTCGGGATGCGCATAGCCAAGCGCCACCGCCCCGAGCGCCATCACATAGTCGACGTAGGCTCGGCCGTTCTCATCCCAAACGCGGCAGCCCGAGGCGCGGGCGAAGCGCCGCGGCAGCGCGAGGGACTCACCCGGAGCCGCGCCGAAGAGGACGTCCGGCCGCTTGCTACCGGTCGACGTGAATCCCGGAACGCGCCAGTCGGTCACTGTATTTCACCACTTCGATCGCCATCGCGCGCAGCAGCTTGACCTCGCGGGCATCGATGGGAGTGCGGTGGATGATCTCGCGCAGAGACCGAAGCACGTGCTCCCGGTCCCTGGTCTTGAAGAAGTCGATCGCGCTCAAACCCCGGGCGATGTCCTCGAACAGGCGCTCGAGATCCTGGACGGCGGCCGGCCCCGCGTTGCGTCGCGGCGCTTTGAACTCGAGGGCCGGACCAGCGTGCGCATCCCGGGCCAGGGAGAGCTCGTACAGCATGACGACGACGGCGTGCGCCAGATTGAGCGAGGGATACTCCGGGCGCGAGGGGATAGTGACCACGCGATGACACCGATCCAGCGCTTCGTTGGTCAGTCCCTTGTCTTCCCGGCCGAACAAGAGAGCGACCGGTCCCGTCTCCGCCAGACCGAGCGCTTCGAGCGCGGCATCGCGCGGGCGCTGGATATTGCGCTTGGCGCTTCGTCCGCGGGCCGTGAAGCCGATCACGTGCACGCAGTCGGCGAGCGCGGAGTCGAGCGTCTCGAACACTCGGACGCGCGCCAGAATATCGTGCGTCTGGTGCGCGATTCCTTCGATGCGGAACGTGTCGTATTCCCGCGGCGACACGAGTCGTAATTGATCGAGGCCGAAATTCTTCATCGCCCGCACCACGTGCGCGATGTTCACGAGGTCCTGCGGCTCGTGGAGCACCACGACGATCATCCGATGAACTCCAGCACTCCGAAGCGCTCCGGACTCTGTCGATCGCCGCGCAGCCAGACCCAGCCGTTGCCCCCGCTCCACACCAGTTGGCCCGCCCGCCGGGTGCGATCTTCCTGCATTTCGTTGACCAGAACATCGAACCCGTAGCGGTGACCGGGGTGCGCGTGCGCGCTTTCGCTGAGCGCGAGCCGTGCGGTGATGCGGTACCCCGTGTCCGTCCGCGTCCACGCTCCCGCCAACTGATCGCTGCGCGCGGCCGTTCCGGCCACCGGATGGACCCGGAGTCCGCCCGACTCTTCGGGGACCACGAGGAACCCCAGGGTGTCTCCGGCCTCTCCCTCCTGGAAATAGATCTGCACGCCATCGGAGTGAATGTCGTCGACCTCGTTGTCGAGCGAGAGCGGCGCCGCGTCGCGCGGCCTGAACCAGAGATCGGGCTTGGTCACTTCCACGGCGAGATACAGCGCGTCGTCGGTCCAGTTCACGTACACGATGGCGGAGAACTCGTCCGGTCCCGGGTAGGGCTCCTCGCTCCGCCGGTACTGATCTTCGGTGTCGATCACGAGCGGCTCCTCGACGTCAAATCCGGCAAGCGAGCCATCGAGCGCCGGGCGGTCCGCGATCCGAAGGGCCATTGCCCGTGCTTTGACGGGCGCGTCGATTTCGAGCAGCGGCTGGAACGGCTCCTCGGCGGCACGCCGCCCCGCGAGTCGCAGCGAACCGCCTGGCGTCTCGATCGTCCAGCCCACCGGATTGAGCAGATGGCGGTCCACCCCGCTCGTCGTCTCGATCTCGATCACATCCCCGCGGACCCGCACGGATCGGACTACGGCTGCATCACCGCTCTCGATGACGGCGATGGCGCGTACCGCGCGCCCCCGCGCTCGGAGCATGAGGAACCGTTCGCGACCGTCGTGCCGGGGACGAGGCGGACCGTCCATGCGCAGCAGGGTGCCCGCAGTGATGACATGCGCGCGCAGATGACGGCCCCGATCGCCCGCCTCGAAAACCAGAGACCCCGCTTCCGCGTCACTCGGCGCAAATCGCTCGACCCGAGTGACGAACTCGTCGTCCACGCTCGCAGCGTCCCAGCTTCCCGGCGTCACGAGCTCGGCATCGGAGAGATGCCAGGGCAGCTCGAACGTGTGCTCATCCCGGCTCTCGAGCCCGCACACATCGAGCAGGTACTGCGGGCCGAGCACGATAACCCGCGTCAGCTCGCCGAACCGGCCGCGCGCCCACGACCAGGCTCCCCGTGTTTCGAACGCTTCACAGGTCGCGTCGCCCCAGCGCTGCGACGTTTCGTCCAGCCGGGGCGCGTTGTGCGCGAGCGTTCCCCGGTACCAGAAGAGCTCCCGTGCGACGTACGGGCCCGTCCCGACGTCGGGGAGCCAGTACGCCCCGTCGCCATGGTAGATGAGGTTCAACCGGTCGGCGTGCGCGTGGCCACCGCCTGCCGGTCCACATTCCAATCCCGCATAGCGTGACCCGCTGCGCAGCACCGCGAACCCTTGCGTTTCGAGCAGCACGCTCCCTGGCTTCCATGACTCGGTAGCGTCGGGCAGCTCGGGGACCATGGTGAGCAGCGACCACCAGGAGAGATCCGCCCGGCCGTGCGGGAGTGACTCGCCGCTGAACGGCACATCGTGCAGATACGACTCCATCAGTTCGGGTGCGACGGGCGGCGCGGTATGCAGCGCCCGTAGCCAGCTCCACAGCTCGAGGGCAGGCGCCGCCTCCGCTCGACTGAGCGTCGCTAAGGCGGCCAGGCCCACCTCGCACAGCTCGACGTAGGCGGGCTGGGCCAGCGACACGCCGAAACGCGAGTCCTTGCGCGCCGGGTAGGTAAAGTCGGGCAGCGCCGTGAGCGCTGGTGCACGCAGCGCAGCCTGGAGCCGCCGCGCCGCTTCCGGCGCATCGAGCAGCTCGATGCCCGCCTCTCGCGCCCATCCGGCGCCGATCAACCAGCCGCGCAGCGCGAAGAGATGATAGTTCTCGCCCTCGTACCACAGGCCATCGGGGCCGAAGCCGCGCGCCAGATGCGCGATCAGGCCCGATTGACTCTCGATCGCGCGGCGCGCGAGATCCTCGTCTTCGAACCATACGGCGATCGCCGCCAGCGCCGCGTTGTTCCACGTTTGCCGATTGGAAAATCCTTCGTCGAACTCGCCGATGAGGTTGGCCGCCTCGTCGGCCACCTGGCCGACGGCGCGGTTTGTCGCGTCGTCCAGCTGCTCGCCCTCGCGCAGGACGAGCGCGGCACTGAGGTAATTGCAAATCCACATCGATTCGAGATACGTCGAAAAGAACAGGCGACTAGGGCCCAGCACGTTGTCTTTGTTGGCGTAGCCCGCGTATCGCTCGCCGTACCCCGTGAGGATTTGTGCGGCGCGCGTTCCCGCCGCCTCGTTGTCCGTGAGGACCGCGAGCGTGGCGAGGTGAGCGGCGCGCTCCCCCAGCCACAGGTGCTGGTAGCGCGCCCACGCCCGGTCGTGCCGATCGCCGCGCACGACGGTGCCGCAGCGCGGACAGCGGTGCTCATGCGGACTGAACGGATCGAACGCGAGCGGTGTGCCGTCGCGCGGGCAGATGCCGCCGTCGCTCGAGAGCAGGGCCTTGTGGGCTGGAATCGGCGGCAGCTGCTCGAGCACGGGCGCCGCGCGCGCCGCGAGCCGCGCCGCGAGCCGCGCGAGATCGGGGGACGCGGCGATTTCTTCCTTCCGCGCGAGCAGCGTTTCGGCCGTCACCATGCGCGGGCACCCTCGTGTGCCCAGGCAACGGGCAGGACTGTTGCGCCCACCTCGAGCGCGGCCCGCTGCGCCGCGTCGGGCGATCGAACGACAAAGAACATGCACCCACCCGCGCCCGAGCCGGCGGCTTTGCCGCCCAGCAGACCGGCGCCCTGCATTGCCGCCTCGAGCCGCCGCATTTCCGGAGTGGTCATCTCGGCGTCGAGCGCCTGCTGGTGACGCCAATTTTCCTCGAGCACCGCGCCGACTCGCGCCAGATCGGCGCTGCGCAACGCCTCCGCCATTCGCACGGCGCTCTCCTTGATTCCCTGTAACGCCCCGCGAACCCCGGGGTCGCCTCGCTCGTATGCCGCCATCACGCGCGCGATCGTGGCACCGGAGATGCGCGATCGGCCGGTATAACACAACACCGTCATCCGCTCGAGCTCGGCGGCGAACGCGCCGTCGAGCGTAATCGGCTCGATGCCCGTGTCGGCGCCGTGAAAGCTGAGGCGATGGAAGCCGCCCAGCGCCGCCGCGTACTGGTCCTGCTTGCCTCCGGGAATTCCCGCCTCGACCGTCTCGAGGTGCCACGCATGCTCCGCCAGCTCGCGCTCGCTCAATCGGTCGCCCCGAGCACGGGCCAGTACCGCCACCAAGGCAACATCGAGCGCGCCGGAGACCCCGAGTCCCGAGCCCACGGGCAAATCGCTCCACGTAGTGAGCTGCGCGTTCAGTTGTATGGGGAACATGCGGAGCGCGGCCTTGTGGAGATCGAGCCGGCCGTCGGGCATTAGGTCCGATGCCCGCTGGCAATCGATCACCACCTCCTGGTCGCGAGATTCGAGCCGCAGCCCGTGGCCGCCGAGCCGGAGCTCGACATGCGCGCTGAGCCGCACGGCGGCGTTCACGACGATCCCGCCCTCCCGCGCAGCGAACGGCGCGACATCGGTCCATCCGCCCGCAAAATCGAGCCGGGCCGGCGCCACGGCGTGGAATTCCGTCTGCTGGGCTCGGCGTCGGGAAGAAGCCGCCTGGGACCCGCTCACTGTGCGACCCGCCATTCGGTGATGGTCGGGAGCTCGCCCCGCACATCCATGCGGATACCGGCGACCCGGCGACTCGCGGCCTGGAGCCCGCGCGCATAATAGAGGAAGGCCGCTGGCTCGGAATCGCGGGCGACCTGCAACGCCTGCGGCACGGTTCCCGTCTCCATTCCGGCGAGTCGTGTGATGGTCCTCACGTATTCCTGCCCGAGGTCTCCCTGCACACCCAACACCGCGGCATCGAATTCATGCGTGCCATACACCCGGTCGAGAAACGCGGTCAGCTCGAGCTGGCGGATGCGCACGTCGCAGCCGACGCGGGCCAGCTGCGACTGGAGCATCTGCTCGAGCGGGGCCTCACCCGAGCCTACCGTCAACAGCTCGAATGTGATCCGTCGCCCCGCAAGGAGCCGGCGCGCGGCGTCGAGGCGCACCGGCACCGCGTGCGGGTGCGACACGCCTCGCTCACCGGGCACTGTTGGGCCGCTCGCCGGGCGGCCGAAGCCATAAAGATAGCCAGCGACGATCTGTTGACGATCGATCGATTCCGAAATCGCCCGCCGCACGGCCAGGTCGTTGAACGGCGCCCTGCGCGCGTTGAAGACGATGACATACGGCAACAACATCGGATACTCGAGGACGCGAAGGCTCGCGTCCCTGGCCGCGAATTTCGCATCGGCCGGCTGAATCCCCGCGATATCCAGCTCGCCATCGACCAGCGCGGCGAGCTTCGTCTGCGGCTCGTCGACCACCACCACCACGAAGCGGTCGAGCGCCGGCGGGCCACCCAGCGCTCGTGGAAACTCCAGGTTCGGCGCGAACACCCAGCGGCGGTTAGGCTCATGCAGCACGAACCGGAACGGCCCGTTGCCCACGGGCGCCTGGTTCCAGGCGGCGCGACGCATCCGCTCCGGTGGAACCGTGTCGAGCAGATGGGCCGGCGCGATCGCCAGGTCGGTGAACACGTCGGGAAAGCGCGTCTGAGAATCGGCGAACGCGATGACGACCGTCGAATCGTCGGAAACGTCGAGGCGCGTGATCGCCGCGAGCTCGCCCTGGCGCGGATACCCGGTGCGCGGGTCCCGTGCGGTGTTGATCGTCCAGGCGACGTCTCGAGCTGTGGTGTGGACACCATCGTGCCAGCGCAGCCCCGAGTACAAATGCAGCGCGAGCCGGCGGCGATCCGCCGACCACTCCCAGGAAGACGCGAGATAGGGTCGCGGAGTGAGACTGGAATCGTAGCGCGCCAGCGTGGTGAGCAGCACGTAGCGCTCGATCTGGCGCGCGAATGGGTGCACGGTCACGAGCGGGTTCACGCTCTGGAGATCCGCGCCCGACGCGAACACGACCGATCGGCCATGCCGCGGTGCGTTCGTGCAGGCTGCCCCTCCTGCCCCACCCATCAACGCCAGGAGTCCGCTCAGTACGACTCGTCGCACGCGGTGGATTCTAGCGGCGCCACCAACCGCACGCGAGATTCGCCCGCATGTTCGGCATTCTAATCCGCCGCGGCATGGCTGGCTGCCTCGTCGTGTTGGGCGTCACGACCCTCACGTTTCTCCTGCTGCGCCTCGCCCCGGGCGATCCGGCACTGCGGCTGCTCGGACCCACCGCTACGCCGGCTCAGGTGGCCGCGCTGCATCACGCCATGGGATTCGATGATCCCGTTCCCACGCAGTACGCCCGGTGGCTCGGCAGCATGGCCCGAGGCGATTGGGGGGAGAGCATTGCTACCGGCAGGCGGGTGCGCGACATGCTCGCCGACGCCTGGCCGGCGACGTTTGGCCTCGTCCTCGTGTCGCTCATCCTGAGCTATGGTCTGGGCCTGCTCGTGGGCAGCGTGCAGACGGCACGTGCGGGATCGCGGCTCGATACGATCCTGTCGGTCACGAGCGTGACGCTGTTCGCGGTCCCGGGATACTGGCTCGCGCTCATGCTCGTCGCCGTATTCACGTACGAGGCACGTCTGCTCCCGGCGTTCGGGGCGGCGGGACTCGATGCCGATTTGCTCAGGCCGCTCGGACGCGTGCTCGACACGATCCGACACGCCATACTGCCGCTGGCCACGCTCACGCTCATCGGGGCCGGCGGAGCGGCTCGGTTCGTTCGCGGCACGATGTTCGACGTCGCGCGCCTGCCGTTCGTGACCACGGCCCGCGCCAAGGGATTGCGGGAGAGCCGGATCCTGCGCCACCACGTGCTGCGCAATGCCCTCATCCCCATTCTCACGCTGCTCGGGCTGTCCGTGCCCACGTTGTTTTCCGGCGCGGTGTTCGTCGAGGCGGTGTTCGCGTGGCCCGGTGTCGGGCGCGTGCTCGTGGAGGCCGTGCAGGCGCGGGATTATCCCGTGGTCATGGGCGCGACCATGGTAAGCGCGGTGCTGGTCGTGATTGGCAACGTGCTCGCGGACGTGATCGCGAGCGCGGTTGACCCGCGGATCCGGCACCGCGCCGGTCGCGCGTGAGCGGCCGATCGGTGGTGCGGAACCGCCGCGGCGCGTTTGGCGCGACCGTATTGCTCCTCGCCGTCGCCTTCGCCGTCAGCGCGCCCTTCGTGACCAACGGACGCCCCGCCGCGCAAGGCGATATCGTGGCGACGCGGTTCCTGCCGCCGCTCTCCACCGACCCGAGTGGGGCATTTCACCTGCTCGGGACCGATCGATTCGGACGCGACCTGTGGACGCGCCTGGTCTATGGCGCGCGGATTTCGCTCTCAGTCTCCGCGCTCGCCGTGCTGCTCTCGACGCTCATCGGCGTCCTCGTGGGCGCCACGGCCGGTTATGCCACCGGCGCGCTGTCGCTCGTGCTCCTCGGCGTCACCGATTTCGCGCTCGCGGTGCCGCGCGTGGTCCTGCTCCTTCTGCTCGCGGCAATGTGGCGGCCCAGCGCGGCGCTCGTGGTGATCGTGCTTGGCGTGACCGGATGGATGACGATCGCCCGCCTCGTGCATGGTGAGGTGCGCGGCCTCGCGGCGCGCGCCTTTGTCGAGGGCGCCGTGGCGTCGGGCGCTCGACCTGCGCGGATTCTGTGGCGGCACATTCTCCCGAACGCCCTGACCCCGGTGATCGTGGCGGCCACACTCGGCGTCGGGAACGCGATCACGCTCGAAGCCGGCCTCTCGTTTCTCGGCGTCGGCGTGCAACCACCGGCGCCGTCCTGGGGCAACATGATCGCATCCGGACGCGATACGCTGGTCAATGCATGGTGGGTGGCGACGATGCCGGGCATCGCGCTCGTGCTCGTCGTGGTGGCATGCACACTACTCGGAGATGCGCTCAACAAGGATCACTGATCTTGCGCAATAGCTCCCCGTCGATCACGTGGGCGCCCGCGAACTGCAGCAGCTTGTATTCGATCTTCGCCGCGGTCAGGCGAGCCGTCTCGCGCTCGAGAATCTTGGACGTGATGAACTGGTCCCGCGTCCCCGCCACGAGCAGCAGGTCCATCGCCGCGAACCGCGCGCGCGCCTGGGCCAGGTCCAGGTCCGGGGGGATTTCTCCCGCCCAGAGCACCAGTCGGCCCACCCGCGCGCTTCCGCGCGCGAGCCAGCGGCAGGCGGTGGCTGTTCCCTGCGAGAAGGCGAGGACATTTATCTGTGTCACGGGAACGGTGATCTGCGCGACCGCGTCGGTATAGATCAAGTCCAACGCACCGACATAGTCATCGATTTCGGTGAGGCGATCCTCGCGCGTCATCCAGCTCGCCCCCACGCGCCGCGCGGGAGCGCCGTCCCGCGAGTCGAGATAGAATCGGGACTGGCCCTCGCAGGCGATCAGCAGTCGATCGGGCGCCGCGAGCGCCTCACAGTCGAGCAGAAACTGGTCCGCGAGCTGCCCGTATCCGTGAAGCAGAAACCACAGCTCGCGTACCGCTCCCGCGGTGGGCCCGCACGTGAAGTAGCGCGCGGTTCGCGGTACCGTCAGGTGATGCTGGACGATCTCCACGCTCATGGCGTCACGTCACGAGCAACGAGACGACTTCATGCGGCTCGGCGGCGAACCGAACCACATGGCCCCGGCTCTCGAGTGCGAGCGGAGCAGACTCGCGCTCGTCGGCCCGGACTCGATGCACGCTGCGCATGCCGCCGCCGAACCGCCACGCGCCGGCCACCTTCTGGTCCGTCGCGTTGTAGCAGCGCAGCACCATCGGCGACCCCGCGTGCGCGGGCTTGACGGCCGAAACCACGAGCCCCGCTCCTTCGAGCATGACGTTCGGGCTGTGGTGCGAAAGCTCGCCGGCGTCGCGCAGCCAGTAGCCCCGGAGCGGCACGAATCCGTCTTCCCACAACGCGGGCAGCGCATCACCGCGTGCCACGCCGGCGCTCGTGACACATGCCAGCGCCAGCTCGACGCGAGTCGGGCCGAGGCACTGCGCCCCGGGAATCTCGGTGGGCCACGCGGCGTGCCCGGGTCGAGCGGGAAGATCATCTCGCGAGAGCTGGCCAATCGCGCGCAGTATGGTGAACAGGAGATCGCCATGTGCGGTCCATTCGTACTCGAAGAAGCCGGGCGCGAACAGCGCGAGCCCGCGCGCCCCACGAGCCGCGGCCGCGAATCGGTGCGCCGGGGCCGTCCGCGGGGAAGCCTCGAACAACCCGTGATTCGACCGCTCGTGCGTTTCGCCATTGTCCCGGGTGACGGTGCCGAAGGGACCACCCACCGTGATCGGCACGCCGGCGAGACCGGTGCGGAAGCGAGCCCGGAACCGATGGTACAGCCCGCGATTATCGACGTCGAGCGTGCACCGGACCAGCGGACTCTCGGCGTGTACACACACGAGAAGCCGTACGCCCACCGCACCTCCGCCACTGCCGCTCGGTGACATCCCCGCGGGGACGGTGAACCGCGCCTCGAGCGCGCCAACGAGCGGTCCTGCGGCAATCTTGCGAACGGTGACCCGTGGTGCGCTGCGCTCATGCTGCGTGCGAGCGCCAGGCGAAAAGGTGTAGGCGTCGCCGGCATCGGGCTCCGATTCCAGCCGGAGCAGGCCTTCGAACCGTTCGCCCGTTTGGAAATCGCGAATGATCAGGCTGCCGTTGCCGGCCAGCTGAACGGACAACCGATTGTTCGCAAGTGTGCGGGCCCCCACCCGCACCACGTCGTCGGCCCCGCGATCAGCCGGGGTAGGCTCGCGCAGTGTCAACACGTTGAACCCGAGCCCCGGGACGGGCAACGACGACAGGCGAAAGGCGACTCGCACGCGCGTCACCGCGTCCTGATCGGGATAGTGGCGCTCCGCTTCAATGCGCTCGAATGCTTCGGCACGCGAGAGAATCTGGACGGGCACACTCGAACCATTCGCTCCGCCCAGGGCAAAGGGTCGATAGTCATCCCGCTCCCGCGGCAGGCGGCCGGACGCAGGCGGTCCCACGAAAATGTCGCGCAGAAAAAACGTGAGGTCCGCGACCACCACTCCGCCGCGCGGGCGGGCCGCCGGGTTCCAGACGACGAGCGTGGGGGTGCCGCCGCCGCCCCGCTCCCGCGCGGCGTCGGGATCATGACCGACCAGATCGTGCACGGCTCCGCGAACGATCTCGCGCGCCAGGGCCGCAATCTCCTGGTGCCGGGCGCGCACGGCATCCGCAACCACGTCGCTCACCGTGCCGGCCAGCGTATCATGGAACTGACAGCGCACCAGCGCGCGCCAGGCGAAATCAAGCAGCGGCTGGCGGTCGCGGCCTCCACCGCGTCGTGCCAGCGCCGCGAGCGGCTCGGCAAAGCGTTCCAGCCATAACTCGAGCTCCGAGTTGGCGCGCTTCAGCGGAGCGCGCGTGCCGTGGACGCCCTGCAAGCCCCACGTGCCGCCGGCGCCGGCGGGGGCGCGCAGCTCGCCCGAGAGCGCCGGGGCGCGTGACGCCGATGGCTCGAGGGCCTGGAAAAACTCCTCCAGTCGCGACACGCGAAACCCGTTTGCGGGATCGAGCTCCGCCAGCAGGTCGCGCAGGGCCCCTACGTCTGGATGCGCCGCGTGATGATCGGCGCCCACGAACAGCGCGACGCTCGTTCCCCGTGCCCGTCGTGCCAGCTGCTCGCGCACCGGCTCCCACGCGTGGCGCAGTCGCTCCCGTTCCGCCGGGAGCGCCGCGCCGATCTCGTATCCCGACGGCGGCAAATGCCACACGAGCACATTGTCCCAGCGATACAGATCTCCGGGGCCGGAGAGTCCGCGCCACAGCACGCCATACTTGATCCCGAACTCGCGTGCGAGGAGCGGCCATCTCGCGGGATGACCGAAAGCGTCGGGCGAATACAGCACGTCGAGCCGGTGACCGTCGGCGTACCGCGCCACGTCCGCGGCCCCCAGCAGCAGATTGCGGACCAGCGCTTCGCCCGACGGAATCAATTCGTCCGCGAGCACGTACCACGGGCCGAGCGCGAGGCGTCCGTCGCGTCCCAGGGCACGGATCTCGGCGCCCCGCTCGGGACGAACCTGCAGATAGTCTTCGATCAGGACCGTCTGTCCATCGAGCAGAAACGAGCGGTAGGCCGGATCACGCGCGAGGCGGGACAGCAGGTCATCGAGCACCGGCACCAGTCGCGCCTGAAACGCGGCGTGCGGCAGGTACCATTCGCGATCCCAATGCGTGTGCGGGATGAGGTGAAACATCAGGCCGGTCATGCCATCGCACCGGGCCGGACTCTTGGCAACCGCGGGCCACGAGTGCACCTTGCCACACGACCTCCGTTCGGGACTGCCCTCACCCCCGTGAACCCAGTACCATAACGACCACATCAGATCGTGTCACGTAAGATCCTGCCGTCTCCATGACCTCGACGACGAGAGTGGTGCCTCCGCCGACTCCGCGACCCGCCACACCCGCGGCTCCCCTCGCGCCGGAGCGGGCCTCGGTGTCGCGCCCCGTCGCGCTGATCACGCTGGCCTCGTTCGCGCTGATCGTGGTCGCGTATCTCTTCCCGGCGGCAACGGCGGGAGAACGGGTCGGCCGAGCACTGGTCCTCGCGACCTGGTCGGCTGTCTGGGCCGTGGTCGGCGCCCTGCTCTGCCGCCGTGAGGCAGCTCTGCCCGAGCGACCCGCCTGGTCCTGGCTCGCCGCCGGATGCGGCGCGCTGTTCGCCGCGCAAGTGATACTCGACGTGGTCGCGTTCCGCGCTGGCACCGGGCTACCACTGCCGTATCCCCTGATCAGCGATGTCGCGACGCCGGTGCTCTTCGTGGCGTTTGCGTTCGCGTTGCATGGGCTCATTCCGCCTTCGACACGGCGGCGCGAGCCGGATGTCGGCCTCGATGCCGGACTGGTCACGTTTACGGCCGTGGCCGTGGGCTACGTCCTGGTGCTCGTCCCGCTGTTCCAGCACACCACCACGACCATCGCCCTCGCAACGAGCGTGCTCACCGCCGTTCTCGGTATTGCACTGGTGTGGGCAATCGCGCGCGGCATGGTCCAGCAACGCACGTTCCCGGCGGGGATCGCCGGTCTCGTGGCGATCGCCGTCGTGCTGATCGCGTCGAGCGGGGTGGTCCACGTGCGATCCGGCACGGCCGGCGCGCTGCCGGCGGGCGATCTCTGGGACCTGGGGTGGGACGCGGGGCTCCTGATGATCGCTGGCGCCGGGGCGTTCACGCGCGGCGGAAAGCCCGCCGGCGGCGGCGCGATTGCCGGGATGCCGGGGGAAGCCGCTCGGGTGATCGCGGTGCTCGTGGCCGTCGCGGGCATCGCGGCGCTCGCGGTTTCGAACGCGATGCATGCCGAGCAGAGCGCGGCGACGACCCCGTGGGTGATCGCCGGTGTGGCGATCATCGGCGTGCGGTTCATCTACGCGCTGCGCACCGACCGGCGCTATGCGGAGCTGCTCGAACGGGAGGTGGCCGCGCAAACGCGGTCCCTGATGGACTCCCTCGCGGCCACCGCGACGGCGGAGAGAAACCTGAGGCTCGTCATGGAAGCCGTGCCCGAAGCCATGTTCGTGCTCGAGCCCGACGGCCGGGTCGCGGATATGAATGCCGCGGGCAGGAGCATGATGGCTTCGGTCGCCGCCACGCAGGGCGCCCAGCAGCCATCGATCTTCGATCTGCTCGATGCCGACGTCCGACACACCTTGCGACATCACCTCGAGACCGCCGTGCGGGGTGAAGTGCGCCGCTTCGAGATCTATTTCCCTCGCGCGGATGCCACCCGCGGCGTGTACGCCATGCTGTATGCGCCGATCCGCGAGGGCTGGCGCGTTGCGCACGTGCTCGCATCGGTACGCGATATCACGGACCTGAAGCGCACGGAATCGCAGCTGCAGCAAGCTGAGAAGCTCGCCGCCATGGGGCAACTCGTGAGTGGCGTCGCACACGAGATCAATAACCCGGCCGCCATCATCTCGGGGTTCGCGCAAACGCTGCTGCTCGAGGAATTGAAGCCCGACCAGCGTGACATGACGCAGATGATTTACGACGAGGCCACGCGCATCGGGCGGATCACGCAAAACCTGCTCGCGTTTGCGCGCGCCGGCGGGAAGGAACGCACGCTCGTCGATCTGAACGACATCTTGCGCCGCACGTTCGCGCTCCGGTCGTACCACCTCTCGACTCTGAACATCACCGTGGGACTCGAGCTCGATCAGAGTGACCCGAAGATCTGGGCCAACGCGTCTGAAGTGCAGCAGATGCTGTTAAACCTCATGATCAACGCCGAGCAGGCGCTCGTGACCATCGAGACGCCCCGGCAGATCACGATCCGCTCGACCTCTAGCGACCAGGAAGTGCGGTTCGAAATCTCCGACAACGGCCCGGGCGTAGCCCCGGAAGTCCGCGGGCGCGTGTTCGACCCCTTCTTCACCACCAAGCCGGAGGGCGTCGGCACCGGACTGGGACTCTCGATCTGCTATGGAATCGTGCAGGAGCACGGCGGCCGTATCTTGCTCGATTCGGAGCCGGGCCGGGGAGCGACCTTCCGGGTATCCCTGCCGCGCGACCCGCGAGCCGAAGCACGTCCGACGCTGGAGGAGGCCGTGAGGGAAGGACCGGCCCAGTCACCGCTGCGCGTCCTGCTGCTCGACGACGAGGCGGCGCTGGGAGATGCACTGCTCCGGTTCCTGGCCCAGGGCGGCATCGAGGTCAGAGCCGTGGCAGATGGCCGGGCAGCGCTGCGTGCCCTACAGCAAGAGAAATTCGACGTGATCATATCGGACGTGCGTATGCCGGGAATGAACGGCCGCGAGTTCATCGCCCATCTCCGCAACGAGCAGCCCAAGCTCGTGCAGCGCTTGATTTTCAGTACGGGCGATACGTTCGCCGAAGACACTGCTCAGCTGCTCGACACGAGCGCTGTGCCAACCGTTTCCAAGCCGTTCGACTTTTTCGTGCTCGAGAATCTGATCCGACGGGTTGCGGCGGGCGTAAGCCACGAGACCTGAGCGTGGTCGCGTCTACACTTCTGGAAACGGCCCTCCCTGGCGACGGCGATCAGGGAGTATCCGGCGGAGCGCCATGCCGCGCCGGGCTCGCCGGCGGCGCTCGATCCCCCGCCGACGCTCGACTCCTGAACGGCGCTCGATCGCGACGGGAACTGCGGCGATGCGCCGCTCTTCAAATGAACGGCGCTCGACTCCTGACCGCCGGTCGTAGAGACGCCGCCGCTCTCGGCCTTTGCGGCGGTCGGGAAGGGTGTGATAGTTCGCCACGGGCAATGAATCTGCCTCTGGTTTGGCGTCAGCGCCACCGGAATAAAAGCAGCGCGGCACCAAAGCTCGCGACTCCCCAGACCCCGAGTATCGACACCGGTACCCCGAGTCCCGCGAGCGATCGCCCGTCGATCATGACTCCCCGCAGGGCGTCGTTCAAGGCGGTGAGAGGGAGAATGCGGACGAATGGCTGCAGGGCGGCCGGAAACCGCGTGTACGCGAAGAACGTACCCGACGCGATCCACATGGGCAGCATCACCAGGTTCATCAATCCGGATACGCCTTCCACCGTGCGGGCGCGGCTCGCGACCAGGAGGCCGAGCCCGGCGAACGTGAGGCTGCCCAGCACGGTCAAGAGGGAGAGCGCCACGAGCGAGCCGCGGACGCCCACGTGAAACATGAACCACCCGAAGCCCAGGAGGGCGGCGATTTCGAGCACCAGAAACGCAAGCCTGGAAAAAATGAATCCCAGGAGATAGTGGGTCTTCCGCATTGGCGTGGCCATGAAGCGCTTCAACAAGCGCTTCGAGCGCGCCTGCACGATCGCAAACCCCACGCCCCAAATCCCGCTCCCCATGAGATTCATGCCGAGGAGCCCGGGAATGAGAAAGTCGATATACCGCGCGCCCGGCTCCGCGGAATGCTCATCGCGCACTCTCGCGGCGTCCACCCTGCCCCGGGCGGCCTGAATCACGGCGTCGGCCTCGAGGCGAGCCAGCCTGCTCTCGGTGCGGGTGGAATCGTAGCGATAGACCAGCGGATCGGCTGGCGTAACCACAAGGGCCACGCGGCCGGCGCGCAGCGCGGCGCGCGCATCGTTGGAATCGAGCAGCTGCACGCCGAGCTGCGGTGACCGCTTGATGATTGTCGCCAGCGCCGTGTCACCGGCACCGCGTTGCACCGCCACGGGAAGCTCGCTCGGACCACGATTACGGAACGCGATCCCCAGACCGAAGGCAAGCACGATGGGAAAGCCGAACACCCAGAAAACGGCTTCGGGCTCGCGATAGAATTCCCGCAGGCGCGTGAGCGTCAGCTGGACCAATGGATGATCACGCATCGCGCAGCTGCCGTCCGGTGAGCGCGACGAACACATCTTCGAGCGTCGCGTGGTGCGTTTCGAGATCCGAGAGCTCGGCATTGCTCTTTGCCATGAGCGCGAGCAGCGCCGGCACGGCTTCGTGGACGCGCTCGACGGTGAGCGCGATCCGGTCACCCATCGGACGCACCGCGCGCACGCCCGGAAGCGCGGCGAACTCGCCTTCGGGCACGCGCGCGTGGTCGGCCAGGGCGAACTCCACCACGTGCTCCGCCCCGAGCGAGGCGATCAGCTCGCGCGGCGACCCCAGCGCGATCACGCGTCCGCGATCCATGATCGCCACCCGTTCGCACAACCGCTCGGCCTCTTCCATGTAATGCGTCGTGAGCACCACGGTGCCGCCGGCGTGCCGGAAATCGGCGACGATGTCCCACAGCTGGCGGCGGGATTGCGGGTCGAGCCCGGTGGTGGGCTCGTCGAGAAACAACAGCTCGGGTCGTCCGATCAGCGCGCACGCAACCGAGAGTCGTTGCTTCTGCCCTCCGGAGAGCTTGCCAACCCACGCGTGGGCTTTGTCTTCGAGCGCCACGCGCCGCAACGTCTCCTCCACCGTATGCGAGCGGCGGTAGAAACTCCGAAACAACCGCAGGGTCTCGGCGACGGTGAGTTTCTCTGAGAGCTGAGTGTCCTGCAGCTGGATGCCGAGCCGCTCCTGCAAGGCGCGCCTCGCGCGGCGGTCATCCCAACGGCGCCCCAGGACAACGAGCTCGCCGCCGTCCGGCGGCGTGAGTCCTTCGAGCATCTCGATGGTGGTGGTTTTGCCGGCGCCATTCGGCCCAAGCAACCCGAAGCACTCCCCGTTCGCCACCTCGAGGTCGAGCCCGGCCACCGCCACGACGTCGTCGTACCGCTTCCGGAGCCCGCGACACACGACCGCGGGAGTGCTCACGCCTGCCGCTTGGACTCCGGGGTCGCCGCCTGCTTGAGTGCCTGCTCGAGCTGCATGGTCAAGCTACTCAGGCCATCGCCCAGGCCGCGAATCTTCATGTTCAAGCCGCCGCCGCGCCCGGCCATGACGGACATTGCGCCCGCCTGATCGGCGACCGTACCGACGTTCGACGTGAGCGCCCGCTGCCGCAGCTGCGCGAGCTCGCGCGCCAGGGTTTCGGAGATGTTCTGAATCACCCGGCTCGAGGCCGCGCGATTCGACTCGAGCTCGGCGACGAGCCGCTTGAGATGACTGACGACGTTGAGATAGCCCTGGATCTCCTCGATACGCCGGTGCTGCTCGGCCGTGAGTTTGACGTCCATCTCGCTCTCCCCGAAGCCTCAGTGCGCAATGATTTCCGTGAGTACTCGACCATCCACGGGCTCGGGCACGCTCACGTCGAGCAGTGCCGCCAGCGTGGGCGCGATGTCCACGGCGCCGACGCGATCCGCAAATGTGCCCCGCCGAACGCCCCGCCCCCAAAACAACAGCGGGACGTGGGTGTCGAGATCGCTCGGCTGGCCGTGCTCGGCGACCGGCGTTCCCGAAGACCAGACCGAATACGGGGCCAGCGTCACCGTCAATTCGACGCCCGCATCGGGAACGATTTCATGAATCCAGCGCCGCGCGATGGGATCGCTGACCGTGTCGGCATGCGCGAGCACGTCCGGCCGATCGACCCGCGCGACACCTGGAACGCGCCGTACCCGATCGGCAAGATCGCGCAGCACGCTGTCCACGTCCACCGCGCCGGCCGCAAGCTGTGCCCGCTCACGCAGCAGCAGCAACCCCGTGTCGAACGTCAGCCAGGGCGCGCTGTCGGCTCGAGGCGGGAGCGCGCGATTCACCGCGCCAATGATCGTATCGACGCTGACCGGGAGCGCCCCGGGGTGCCCGTGCGCGCGCGACCACTCGGGGAACGGGGTCACGCCGTGGTCCGCCGTCAACACGATCAACACGTTCGCGGGCCCGTAGCGAACCATGAGCTGGCCAAAGAAGTTGCCGAGATAGCGATCGAGCCGCACCACTTGATCGTGAATTTCCCGTGACTCGGGACCATACAAGTGGCCGATCGCATCCGTAGTGGATAGCCCGACGGCGAGCAGGTCCGTACGCCCCCCACCGCCCAGTCCCAGGGCGCGCACGCCCTCGAGCGCGAAGGCGAGCGTGAGCGAATCCATCGTGGGAAACTCGACGAGCGCCAGCGCCGCTTGAGCGCTATCCGTGGGAAGCCGGTGCGGAAACAGGAAGTCCCGACCGCCATGCTCGTAGGGCACGCTGTCCGGCTCAGGATAGGCAGACGCGTCGAGGTAGGTCGCCCATGTATGCCCCGCGAACTGCGCGGGAACGCGCCGCGCATTGAACGCCGTGACCCACGCGGGAAGCGAATCCGCGTAGTAGCGACTGGTCGTGAACACGCCGGC
>Ga0335080_10001887_pt1 | contig 20801 bp, 17 predicted proteins | sample Lox_Sample_34_FD_206720 | JGI IMG/M metagenome (GOLD analysis project Ga0335080, IMG submission 206720) | Soil microbial communities from Loxahatchee National Wildlife Refuge, Florida, United States - Lox_Sample_3.4 | ecosystem: Environmental > Terrestrial > Soil > Wetlands | place: USA...
GCTTGGACTTGCGGCTGGTCAGACGACAATTGCGGTTTCGTACGGGACGTTGACAGCTTCGTCGGCACTGGTAGTTACACCCGCCACGTTGACGTCGATTGCTGTGAATCCAACGTCGCCCGGACTCAATGTATACGAAGGTGTGCAGCTTACTGCCACCGGCACATTCAGCGATGGCAGCATCCAGGATCTCACTTCGCAAGTGGCGTGGAGTTCTTCCGCCGCCGATGTTGCGCTTGTTAGCAGCACCGGGTTTGCCTTTGGACTGAGCACCGGAACCAGCACCATCGCGGCGACCTACCAGGGCGTATCGGGCTCAACTATGCTTACGGTCGCAACGGCGGCTACTGGGCCCGTGCTGAACGCCATCGGCGTGACGGCTTCGGTGAATTGGGTCACGGCCGGATCGACGCTGCAGGTGTCGGCGACGGGCACTTACAGCGACAGCAGCACAGCCAGCGTTACATCCCAGGTGACCTGGCAGAGCTCCGATAACAGCACAGCGACGGTCAGCGCTTCTGGCGTTGTGACCGGCGTGAAGGCTGGCGCCGTCATCATTACAGCGACCATGGGATCGGTTTCCGGGACGATGGGGGTTACAGTGAATCAGCCTACCCTGGTCTCCATCGTTGTTACACCCTCCATCTTCTCCGTCGCATCCGGACAGGTACAGCAGCTATCGGCGCAGGGGGTGTACAGCAACGGTACTGTCCAGGACGTGACAGCTCAGGCCACCTGGAAGTCGAGCAACAGCAATCTTTCAGTCAGCACCATGGGTCTGGTGACAGGCTCCGCGTCAGGCTCGGCAATCATCACCGCTACGATCGGATCGGTCAGTGGTACTGCAAGCGGGACCACAACTGCGGCTGTGCTCCAATCGATCACGGTGACGCCGTCCACCGCATCCGTCGCGATCGGACAGACTCAGCCTTTCACGGCGACGGGTAACTTCTCCGACGGCAGTTCCAGCGACATGACGGCAAGCGTCGCGTGGACCTCGGCCTCCAAAGGCCTGGTCACGGTGAATGCAGCCGGGGTGGCCACTGGTGTAGCGAACAGCAATGGAAGTTCGGTTACCATCCGAGCGACTTCCGGAACCGTCAGCGGGTCGGCGTCTCTCTCTGTAACATCAGCGGTACTGACGGCGATCGATATCTCTCCTGACAATCAATCCATGCCTGTGGGCGGACAGTATCAACTCACTCTCACCGGCACCTACAGCGACAACTCGACGCAGCCCATTACCAATGCTACGTGGTCATCTTCAGATCCAACGCTTGCGAAGGTAGATCCGAAAACTGGCGTTGTGACCGGCGTGGCAGACAGCAATGGCAGCCCGATCACCATCACAGCAAACTTTGGTGGAATGACGGACACGACGTCGGTCTACATAACGTCGGCTGTCATGGAGGATCTGGAACTCACCCCGGAAACCGCTTCCATCGCCAGTGGAACCAGCCAGCAGTACGCGCTAAGCGCCATCTACAGCGACGGCAGCATTCAGCCGTTAACACAAGGTATTACCTGGACGTCGTCTACGCCCTCAGTTGCCGGGGTCAACACTAATGGGCTCGCTACAGGCACCACCACCGGTCAGACCGCGATCACTGCCTACTATGGGTCGATGAACGCCTCGGCCGTGCTGGTTGTCACCCCCGCTACGCTCACTTCGCTGGTTGTGGTTTCCTCATTGCCGGAAATCGGGGTGAACGGGACATCGCAATTCACCGCGATGGGCGTCTTCAGCGACGGCAGCACGCAGGACCTCAGCTCGCAGGCGACCTGGAATTCTTCAGCGGCAAATGTTGCGCTGGTCAGCAACGCCGGATTGGCAACCGGACTGCACATTGGGACCAGCACCATCACCGCCACCTATCAGGGCGTGAGCGGATCGTCGATCCTCACGGTAGCCACGATCCAGCTTCTCTCCATCAGCATCAATCCAGCAAACCCGATCCTGCCTGCGCATGCAAGGCTGCAGTTGACGGCGACAGGCACATACAGCAACGGCACAATGGCGACGCTCTCGGGTGTCACCTGGTCCATCTCCTGCTCCTCCGGATTCTCGTGGTTCGGATGGGGAGGGCACTATGCAACGATTTCGCGCAGCGGACTTGTGAGCACTCGCGGATCTACAAATCACACCTGCACAATCTCCGCCAAGTTGAGCGGTGTAACCGGCCAAACTACATTGACGATCAGTTCGATGAGACTAGCCTCATTGAAGATTGTGCCGGCGCATCCGACGATTGCTGTAGGCACCACGCAGGCATTCAGACTGGTAGGGACCTATAGTGACGGCGTCACAACGGTCGATCTCACGATGTCGGCGTACTGGATGTCGTCGAGCTTTAGAGAAGCGTTTGTCAACCGCTCCGGTGTGGCCTACGGCAACAGGGTGGGATCGGTGACCATCACTGCCTATTATTTCGGCCTCACCCCTGCAACCACCACGCTGAGCATCTCGAATGCGAGCCTGGAGAGCATTCAAGTCAGTCCGCAGACGGCGACGGTTGTACTTGGTTCGCCTCAAGCCTTCACCGCGACCGGATTCTTCAGTGACGGTTCGTTGCAGGACATCACCGGGGTTTCGAAATGGAGTTCATCAGACCCGGCTGTAGCTGTCGTGATGCAGAACGGCATCGCATACAGCGCAAGTCATGGTCAAACCGATATCACCGCGCAGTACAAGGGGGTATCGAACTTCGCAGTGCTGGGCGTCAACTGAGTTCAGCCGAAGGCGGCCTGGATTTCAGATCCTAACCGGGAGCCGTCGGTTCTCAGAAATTGGGCGATCGCCATCACGGGATCGCCCTATGTTTTTGGGAAGGCGCATTGGTCGGCCGCGAGTGCGTTTCGCTCAAGCAGGATAGACTGATGCGGGTGAAGAGTGTCGCAGCCATCATCGTTGCCGCCGGCTCGAGCAGCCGGCTTGGCCAACCCAAGCAGCTGATCCTGATCGACGGCGAGCCACTGCTTCAGCGAGCCATCCGCTTCGCACAGGAGGCCGGGGCAGCGCCGGTGATTGTCGTTCTCGGCGCGCATCGGGAGCTGATCGAAAGCCGGGTGAATTTCTCGGCGGCGAAGATTGTCATCAATGACAAATGGCAAGAGGGACTGGCGAGTTCGATTCGCGCGGGCATTTCGGGCGCGGAGCCGGAGATTCCGGCGACCGCGGGCTTTCTTCTGATGATTTGCGACCAGCCGTGCCTGATGGCCCCGCACCTGCGCAGCATGATCGGGCTGTTTTCCGCACAGCCAGAAGAAGTGATAGTCGCATCAACGTACGCGGAAACGCGGGGAATTCCAACAATCTTTCCTCGCTCGGCAATGGGCGATCTTCGCAGTCTTCGCGGCGACCAGGGGGCACGTGGATTACTCCTGCACTCGCGATGGCCAGTCATCGAGATCCCGCTCGAAGGCGGGGAGATCGATATCGACCGGCCCGAGGATCTCGACCATCTTCGCTAGATGTCAGCGTTCGATCGTGGCTTCGATGTAGCCGTGCGGCTCGTCGATGGGCACAAAAATGTGATTGGGATTGTCCTGCCCGAATGGCGCGAGATCGGCCGGCAGATGATGAAGGTTTGGCATGGCGAGATGAATGCGTGCGATCTCAGAAGCGGCATTGAGCGACGCTTTGCCCATGTCAAACAGAGTATGCTGCACGCTCATGCTGTTGTGCGCCGCAAACTCCTTGAGCAGGGCGGCGAGGATCCTCGTGCGCACTTCAGCGAAGTCCTGGCGCGGCGAGATATAGTCCCAGCGGATGGTTGCGCAGGTTCCAAAGATGCGGTCAGTCGCGGGTTTGAGGGTGGTGAGCCGATCCTTGATGTAGCCGGTAAAAGCGGATTTCGCCGTCTTCAGGATCGTCAACCCATCAACGCCGGAGGTAACGATCCAGCCACCGTTCCGTTCGCGCTCGACATGCGTGGTCTGCAATTCCGGCCCACTCATTTTGAATGCTGTGCCGTCAACCCGGCCGTCCACCGCCAGATGTTCCCAAGATTTCTCATCGATCTCGACGCTTGCCTTGCTGACCTGCGGGTTGTTGTCAAGGAGATAGTCGCCGAGCTCCATCCCGAAGTTTTCGATAGTCGTAGCCTTCGACTCGCGCGCGATGGAGTACACGGTGTTCTTCATCGTATCGGTCGGCAGAATCCTGCTGTTATCCGCCTCGGTAAAGCTGCTTTCGAAGTCGCCATCCAGCAGTACCTGCACGGTCCACTCGTTGAACTCGTGGCGGTGAGCCGATCGCGTGATACGCGAAAGGCGAACGCGGGATTTTCCGTAGCGATTTTCACCAAGTCTTGCCATCAGTCAGCTTCCCCGGTATGTCGTATAGCTGTTGTCGCTCAAAAGCAGCGGCAAGTGATAGTTCGTGGCGCCATCGCACTCGAACGTGATGGAAACCTCCGGATAGATGCTGCTTCGACCGAGCGCCTTGAGATATGCGCCAACATTGAAAGTGAGCCTGTAAAAGCCGGGAGCCGCATCGGTTTTCAGCGCTCTGCACCGGCCATCTGCATCGGATGCGCCCGTCGAGATCGCGATCCATTGAGCCGCTTCGTCGCGGCTGCTTTCGCTGGACCAACCCACTCCGCCGAGCAATCTGTCGAGTTGCACAGAAACGCCAGCCGCAGGTCTACCCAGAACCGTGTCGAGTACGTGCGTTGAGATACTGCTCATGACAGTAACCACTTTCCGAGGCGAACCTGCATGATTTGCCGCTGCTGCTCGGCGGCTTCTCTCAATTCTGCCACGCGATCGTTGGCGAGCCTGCGCCTCAGGATGCGAAGCATCTCCTCGGCGCTCCTGCCGGTGGCGCACACGATGTAAGTGAAGTCGAATCGCCTCTCATAGAGCGCATTTCCTTCGGCAAGCTCATCCATTACGCTCTTTTCTGCATTCCCTGTGCCCGCCTGCTCCTGTTGCGACCACGCAGTTGCTTTCTCCGATGCCAGTGACGCGTTGCCTTCCCCAATGCGGGGATGACACGCAAACGCCTGCAGCCAATCTGACTCGCCCATTGTTGCCCACTCGCGGTCCCCTGTTTCGCTCAAAGCCGGAACACTTGAGATTGGGCGCAAAGCGACCATTTGGGCCGCCCATCGCTGCGCTCCACAGCAAGCCAGCATCGCGTCCGTTGCGGTCTGCACGTCTGCTTCATTCCATTGCTCGAGCACGGCATTCATTGAGATTGTGGCTCCGTGGTCAAGCTTCGCAGAAATTCTTCGAGTAGATTTGCGCCCACATGCTTTCGATACTCCGCGCTGGAGCGGATGTCGTCGATCGGTTGCGCTTCAGACAAGAGAGCCTGCCGCGCCGATTCGATGACCTTCGCGCTGGGCGCTTTGCTCGTGAGGGCAGCCTCTGTTTTGCAAAGTCGGGCGGGAAACGGAGCCAGGCTGGCGGCTGCGACTCGAATCTCATCGATCATGCCGTCAGTCATGTGCGCTGTCGCTCCAAGGGCCACCTTCGAGATTGCCATTGCGCGTCGCGTGCCCACCTTGCGCAGGTATTGGCGGTGCTGCGCGAAGCGTCGCGGCAGGTGTACCGCAAACATCAGTTCGTCGGCCATCATCGCATTCTGCTTATACCCGGTATGAAATTCACGGTACGGCATGCGCCGTTTGCCGCGCACGGAAATCAGTTCAATCTCCGCATCGTAGACGAGGAGAGCCGGCGAGGAATCGGCGGCCGGGGAACCGTTGACCAGGTTGCCACCGATTGTGGCGCGGGTCTGGTTGGCGATGGCGCCGATCCAGCTTGCTGCCTTGGCCAGTAGCGGAAACTCTGCGGCGATCGACGTGTTGGCGCGCAGGTCTGTGAATGTCGTCCCCGCACCGACGGCGATCGTGTCGGACTGCGAGTCGATGAAGCGAAGCTCTTTTACGCCCCAGAGGCTGACGAGTTTGTCCGTGCTCAATCGGCCTGCGGCAAAGGCGACCATCAGCTCAGTGCCGCCTGCGATCGGTGTCCACCGGCCGGGTGAGGACGCAATCAGGTCGAGCACTGCCGAAAGCGATCCGGGCGCGACCAGGTCGTGTTCGGCTGCGTTACCGCGCATGGGTCGTCTCGTTGCTTGCGGCCGCGGAAAGGACTGACTCGAAGATCCGCATGAAGCCGGTACAACGGCACAAGTTTCCGGCGAGGCCTTCGCGGATCTCAGCGATGGTGGGGTGAACATTGTGCGCAAGCAGATGCTTCGCGGCCATCAGCATTCCAGGTGTGCAAATGCCGCACTGCGCGCCGCCGCACTGGAGGAAGGCCTGCTGAAGAGGGTGCAGAACGCCATGGCGCTCCAACCCTTCCACGGTTTCAATGCTTGCTCCGTCAGCTTGCAATACGGGAACGAGGCAGCTGTTCACCAGATCGCCGTTCATGCGCACGGAGCAGGAGCCACACTCACCCTCGCCGCATCCCTCCTTCGAGCCGGTCAGGTGCAGATCTTCTCGCAGTACATCGAGCAGGCGCTTCATGGGCGGCACACTGAGCGAATGGCTCTCGCCATTCACGTTGAGACGAATTAGCGAAGAAGAGCCGCTCATACTCTCGCGGGCTCCTCGATCGAGTGTACGGTGTGAAGTTTTGCGAAAAGGTTCTCGGGTAGCAGCGGGATCTCGTTGAAACTGACGCCGATCGCGTCCTTGATCGCATTCAAAATCGCGGGCGCGGGGCCGTCATGGGGCAACTCGCCTATGCCCTTTGCACCAAAGCCTCCATGCTCGAACGGCAGTTCTTCCCAGAAGACGTGAATGGGAGGCACATCTTCCGCGGTAGGCATGATGTAGTTGGTCATCTGGCTGTTGGCCATGCGTCCATTTTGCAGCACCACTTTTTCATAGAGCGCGTAGCCGATCCCCTGCGCGATTCCGCCTTCAATCTGCCCCGCAGCCAGCACGGGATGAATCACGCGGCCAGCCTCCTGCACTGACCAGAATTCTTCTACTTCGGCGGAGCAGGTGATGGTGTCTACCGCGACCTGGGCGACGTGCACGGCCCATGCATACGCCGGATAGGCTTCGCCACGATACTTCTGATCGTCCCAGTAAATGCCGGGCGGAGCTTCGTAACGACTGAGGGAGACAACGTCGCCGCTTCTTGCGCGCCGCCGATCGCAAGCCGCAAAGAACTCCTCGCGCGTGGAGTTTTGCGGCAATCCAGCTTCATCTCGAAGGGTCTCGATCAGCTGCAGAGATGCGCGTTCGACAAGGCGGCCAATAACCATGGCGGTGCGCGAGGCAACCGTGGGGCCGCTGTTCGGAATGATTCCGGTATCAGGGGGAGCCATGATGACGTCTTCGTAATCCACCCCGAGAGACTCGGCTGCGATTTGCGTAAGGACGGTGTTGGTGCCCTGGCCAAACTCCGTGCTGGAAACCAGGACGCGCACTTTGTTGTCAGAAGTCACATCGACGCCGGCAAGCGAATTCAGATAGCGCTCGCCTGAACCTGTGAAGCCCGCACCGTGATAAAAGGCTGCGATGCCGATGCCGCGCTTGATGGCGTTGGCCGGGTTCTCCGCCGCAAACCGGGAACACTTCGCGTGATAAGCGCTCTCGGCCAGGGCGCGGTCGAGCAGCTTGTCCAAAATCACCGGCTCCCGCATCAACTGTTCGGTTGCAGTTGTCTCTCCCTGGTGAATGAAATTGCGGCGGCGCAGTTCGATGGGCTCGAGCTTGAGAGCTGCGGCGATTTCATCCATGTGGCGCTCGACGGCAAAGACCGTCTGTGGGGCGCCGAACCCGCGAAAAGCACCGTAAGGAACGGTGTTCGTGGCCCAGGCTTGCGATCGGATGCGCACATTCGGGCACACATAAGGACCCGGCGAGTGCAGCGTGGCACGCGACAGAACGGTGGAAGAAAGCGTGGAATAAGCTCCACCGTCGGTATCGATTTGAATCTCCATTGCCAGCAGCTTGCCACTTGCATCGAGCGCGGTTCGATGGCGCACGCGCGAAGGATGCCGCTTCGTCGTTGCGGCGAGGTCTTCGATGCGGTCATAGATCATCTTGACGGGATGGCCGCACTTCATGGCGAGCAGGGCCGCGTGCGATGCGATGACCGAGGGGTAGTCTTCCTTTCCGCCGAAGGCTCCGCCGGTCTCCGTCTGGATGACGCGCACCTTCTCCTGGGGCAAATTGAAGACGGCGAGCAGCGATTTATGCACATAGTAGGGACACTGCAATGATCCCCACACGGTGACGCCGTCTTCCTCGCTGTACTCGGCGATTACTCCGTTGTTTTCGATGTACAGGTGCTCCTGCGCGCCAGTACGGTATTCGCCTTCGATAATGTGCGCCGCTTTTGCCCACACGGAATCAACATCGCCCTTCTCGAGCAGGAAGCGCTTGAAGCAGTTGTCCGCGCCCCATATTACGGTCTGCTGTTTTTCGCTCTCTTCGATAGTGAAGACCGGGGGCAGCAGTTCATATTCGACGTGAACAGCGTTCACGGCCTCGCGTACCTTGTGCCTGTCGGGATGGGCGACGAGGAGGATTGCCTCCTCGCAGTGGTTTACCCGGCCATCGGCGAGACACGGCTGGTCAGCAACGATCATCTGAATTTGATTCTCGCCAGAGATGTCGGCTGCCGAGACGACGCTGAACTCGCTCCAGTCGACTCTGCGATCGAATCCGATGGAACGGATTAGCGCGCGGGGAACTGTGCTGCGGACCGTTGCTCCGTGCCACATGCCCTGACGCTGGATATCATCGACGTAGCGAGCCGTGCCCCGCAGTTTGTCCACCCCTTCCTTGCGGGGAACGGAGGTGCCGACAATGCGTGTTTTCGCAGGCGTGCTCATGATTGGGGAAGCGCAAAACGCCTTACGGGTTGTGGCATAGCATACAACGACAGAGGCCGCTTGCAAAGCCTCGCTTGCTACGAAGAGAGCGCGGCCAGAGTGCGCGCCAGCACATGAACGCCGCTCCCGATCCACGCAGGCGACGCATACTCGTCGGGTCGATGGCTTACTCCGCCGCGGCATGGAATGAACAACATGGCAACCGGTGAAATACGCGCCATAAAGAGCGAATCGTGGTATGCGCGGCTGACCATGCGCTTGTAACTCTTTCCCGCAGCCTTCGCGGCCTGCTCCATCGTATCGAGAATTGCTGCATCGCAGGCTGCCGGTGGATCGGCATTAACTATCTCGGTTCGGATCGAGACTCCGCGCCGGGTAGCGACCTCCGAGCATGCTTTTTTCAGCGACTCGATAACGCCGTCTCGCCTCGCCGCATCAATGTCGCGGATATCGGTCTCCAGACGAACGCGCGAGGGGATACTGTTTACTGCTCCGGGAAAGACTTCGCACACGCCGACCGTGCCCACGGTGTCGATGGCGCCGGTTGACTTGGCAGCGGACTCCAGGGCCAGCACTAGTTCGGCGGCGGCGGCCAGTGCATCCCTGCGGCCCGGCATCAGTTTTCCGCCGGCATGTCCGCCTTCTCCCTCGATGAGAACGCGGAGGCTTGCCGGGGCAGCGATGTGCGTGACCAAACCCAGGTCGAGGCTCTCCTGCTCAAGGAGTGGTCCCTGCTCGATATGCAGTTCGATGAATTTGTGAAATCGGCCTGACGACAGCAGAACCGATTCGAGCGGACCTGTGAATCCTGCTTCTGCTCGCAGTTTGTCGAGCCCGCGGCCATCCTTGTCGCGCAGCGCCGCTGCCTGCGCCGGCGACAACACTCCCGCCATCATGCGGCTGCCCAGACATCCGATGCCGAAGCGCGTCGGTTCCTCGGCAGTGAAGATTACGAGCTCGATGGAACGGCGTGGTTTGAGGCCGAGCTGCTGCAGCACGCGGATCGCTTCGAGGCCGCCCAGCACTCCGACGCATCCGTCATACAAGCCTGCATTCGGGATCGCATCGATGTGCGAGCCGGTGCCTACTGGCGCGAGGCCTGGATCAGTTCCGTTCCAGCGCGCAAAGGTGTTGCCGATTGCGTCTTCATGGATCTCGAGTCCGGCTTCGCGGCAGAGACCTTTCACGTAGGCGCGAGCGCGCAGATCGGCCTCGCTGAAGACGACTCGCGTGACAACAGGGGGCTCCGCCTCGGAGATCTGTGCCAGCGCATTCAACTCCGCGATGAGCCGGTCGATTGTCAGCGTGGGACGGATCTCCACTTCACGCTCCAAGCGGGTGGCGCCGCCAATCTTTGTAGATGAGATATTTCGCGGGCTTCCTGCCGACGGCGGCAAACCATTGCGGGCAGTAGGGAGCCATCCAGATGAAGTCGCCGGCCTCGACCGGATACCATGAATCGCCGAGGCGGTAGATTCCACCGCCTTCGAGCATCAGCAGTCCGTGCTCCATCACATGAATCTCAACCATGCTGAGCCCCGCGCCGGGATCGTAGGTCATGGTGTTCACAGCGAAGTCATAAGAATCGTTGTCCGGCAGCAACGAGCGCACGCGGAGCGATGGATCTCCCATCAGCGGAACTTCAGATACGGAAGACTCGTGGCCGACAACAATGGAGGGTGCAGGAGCATTCGGCAGTGGCTCGTAATGCTTTTCGATCACGGCGGCTTTCCCCGCCGTCATCGCTGTGAGCTTGTGTTCCGCACCTTTGGGAAGGAAGGCATAGCCGCAGGGACCAAGCAGGTGTTTTTTCTCGCCGATTGTCAGTGCAATCTCTCCCGCAAGAACGTAGATAAATCGCTGCGCAGAGCCTGTTGAAAGGGAGCCACCCTCAGAGAACTCGGCCGTGATCTGGCTGAAACCGGCTCCGAGTTGCGGTCCAGCGTGGACGATCGAATCGACGCCGCTGGCGCCCGGCAAGGGGATGCGCACAAAGGTGTCCGGGGTCTGCAGCAGATGATCCGGTTTGAGACTGCTTCGGGTTAAGCCGAGGTGATGCAAGCGTGACCTCGCGAAGGGGTGTTTTCGGATTCTACCGAACCTCAGCGGCGAGCCGCTCCAGGAACTTCTCGCCGACGCGCAGCGCAGCCTCGACGTCTTCTTCTCGCACGGTTTCGTCGGGATGATGGCTGATGCCGCCGGGACTGCGCAGGAAGAGCATCACGGCCGGCATGCGGCCGGCCATGATCATGGCATCGTGCCCGGCACCGCTGGGGGTGGTCTTTGGCGGAAACCCTGCGACTTCGATTGCGTCCGTCATGAATGCCGTGAGGCGCTCGTCCATCGGGACCGAGGGCTGATCCATCTTGTTCACCGATTCAAACCCGAGGGCGCGCCGAGTTGCGATCGCGTCGGCAGTTTCAAGCAGTTCATCGACGGCGTTTCTACGCACGCTGTCGTGAACGTGGCGAACGTCGAGGCTGAGTTCCGTCCGGCCGGGTATCACATTCCCTGCATTGGGACGGACTTTCAACTTGCCCACGGTTGCGACGAGTCCTTCAGTTCTTCTGGCGAGTGCTTCCACCTTTCCGATCCACTCTGCCGCAGCTGCCAAGGCATCATGCCGCAGATGCATCGGAGTGGTGCCGGCATGGTTGGCATGTCCCATGAACGCGAGATCGAGGCGCGACTGGCCGACAATGCTGGTAACCGCGGCAACACTGAGATTCTCTGCTTCGAGCACGGGGCCTTGCTCGATGTGGAACTCGAGAAAACCCACGGCGTCCGGATCGGCCATCGCCCGGCCAATTTGCGAAGGGTCCAGACCGAAACTCTCGATCGCCTGCCTGATTGAAATCCCATCAGCATCTTTCAGTTCGAGCAGGGAGAGATCGAACCGCCCGGCAACGGCGCGGCTCCCAAGGAAAGGCATCGCAAAACGCACTCCCTCTTCCTCTGAGAATGCGGCGACTTCAAGCGCAAGCTGCAGATGTGCACGTCTTGCGGCTGCAACCAATTCGAGGGCGAGAACCACACCGAGAACGCCGTCGAACGCACCGGCATCCGGCACGGTATCGATGTGCGAGCCGAGCAGCAGGCGCTTGCCTGATGAACTATCGGGTTGCCAGAGGCCGCGCAGATTGCCGACGGCATCGACATGGACGGCCATTCCCAGGCTTTCCATGCGCGCCCTGAGATGCTGGTGTACCTGGCGGACAGGAGGAGTGAGGAATCGCCGCGTGGCGTGTCCGTGTTCCTCGCTCATGGTGGCTATCAACCGGCATTCTTCGATGGCTCGACGCGCGCGATCGCTCACCTGCGCACCAACTCTCTTCCGGCGGGTTCTCCCTCGAATTGGCCGTGGGAGAACACCCGGCGGCCGCGCAGCCATGTCTCGCGCACGCGTCCTCGCAGTTCGGCTCCAAGGTAGGGCGAAAGCCTATGACGGAAGTGGAGGTCATCTTTCGTGACGGTCCAGGCCATATCAGGATCAAAAACGGTCATATCGGCATCAGCATTTGGCGCCAGCACTCCTTTGCGTCCGAGGAAGCCCGCCAGCTGCGCAGGTCCGGCGGCCATCCACTTGCCGATGCGGTGTGCGGCGGCGTGAGTGTTGAATCCTCGTTTGCCCAGCGCTGTCCACATTATCGGGAGAGCGAGGCCGAGGCTGACGATGCCGCCCCACGCGTGGTCGAAGCGGCCTTCTTCGCGGTGCTTCATGGCAAGCGGACAGGGCGAGTGATCGGTGACCACCATGTCGATGGGGCCATCTTCGAGCGCCTGCCAGAGCTGCTCACGATTTTCGCGGAGGCGAATCGGCGGGGCGCACTTGTATTCGGTCGCGCCATTGGGGATGTTTTCCGCGGCAAACCAGAGATAGTGCGGACAGGTTTCCACCGTGATCGGCACATTGCGGCTTCGGGCATCTACCAACATTTGCAGTGCCTGTGCGGTAGCAAGGTGCACAACATGCACGGGTGTGTGGTATTCCTCAGCCAGGCGGATGAGGAGCTCAATTGCCTGGAGTTCTGCAACATCCGGTCGCGATGCAAGATGGGTGCTGTGAATCCGCCAATCCAAGCCATGCGAATTCGCAAATCCGGTGGCGAAATCGACAAAGTGGGGCCGTTCGGCATGCGCCAGCAGCGGTAATCCAGTTCCGCGCAGTTTCTCCAGAGCCTTGCGCAGGTCTGTCTCATCCACCCACGCGAAACCTTCAATACCCGAGTCGATCAGGAAGCATTTAAAGCCCGGCACACCAGCAGCGACCAGGCCGGGTAATTCCTCCGCGTTTCCGCGAACCACGCCGCCCCATGCGGCCCAGTCGACCCATGCGTTGCCCCTGGCTGCGGCACGCTTTGTCTCGAGGGCCGCGGCGTTGATAGTCTCGGGCACACAGTTGAGCGGCATGTCGACCAACGTGGTCACGCCACCGGCCGCCGCTGCGCGAGTTGCGGTATCGAAGCCCTCCCAGTCGCGGCCCGGATCATTGATGTGCACGTGCGAGTCGACCAGTCCCGGCAGCACGAGCAGATCACCAAGGTCGTGCACGTCGTCTGTTCCGCTGAGGTCATCCCAGGCGCGCACAGCTGCGATCTTCTCGTCCGCAATGATCAGCGCGGCAGGCCGGAGCCCGTCGACGGTCAGGACGCGGGTAGATCGTAGAGCATGTGCCATACTGTGTTTACTTTACCTTTGGAACCGCCGAAGGCAATCCCCCGATGACGCGGCCGCCCAATCTCGATTTTCTTCGCCAGGCGATTGCTTTGGCTACCCGCAATGTGACCTCGGGCAATGGAGGACCGTTCGCCGCGCTGATCGTTCGGGACGGGAAAGTGATTGCCGAAGGAACGAACCTGGTCACAGCGACGAACGACCCAACCGCGCACGGCGAGATCACAGCGATCCGCAACGCGTGCAAAGCGCTAAGCACATTCTCGCTGGCGGGTTGTGAACTCTATACGAGCTGCGAACCCTGTCCGATGTGCCTTGCTGCGTCACACTGGGCGCGGCTCGACGCCGTCTTCTACGGCGCCAGTGCCGGGGATGCCGCGAAGGCAGGGTTCGACGACGCCTATCTCTACGCCGAGTTTCGGAAGGATGCGGCACAGCGTTCGCTGCTTGGCGCCCAGTTCCTCCGCGACGAGGCGTGGGCCAGCTTCGCCGCTTGGATGGCATCCGCGAACAAGGTCCCGTACTGATCAGGCTCTGATCCCCGCGCCCCTGCGACGCTGCTCGGGCATGCGCGAACCGCTTGATCCAGTGAACACAATTGGACCGAAGTGCTTTAAATCCAAGCGGGCGCACTTGCCCAAGCCTGTTTCCGTGCGATAACGTCTATAGCTCAGACCCCTTTCCGACGGGAGTTGCCGCCGAATGCCGCGCGTTGTCCGATGTTCCATCATCCAAGCCTCGAATGCTGTCGCTGCGACCGAACCGCTCCCGGCGCAGAAGAAGGCGATGATTGATAAGCACCTGGGCCTGATCCGGAAGGCGGCGGCTGATGGCGCTCAAATCGTTTGCCTGCAGGAGATATTTAACGGTCCGTACTTCTGCGCCGAGCAATCGACAAAATGGTACGAAGCCACCGAACCAGTTCCCGGCGGACCGACGGTCAAGCTGATGCAACAGCTCGCGAAGGAACTGAACATTGCCATGGTGGTTCCGGTCTATGAGGTGGAGCAGGAAGGCATCTTCTACAACACCGCAGCTGTGTTGCATAGCGACGGAACTTATCTGGGCAAGTACCGCAAAACGCACATACCGCACGTGGCGCCCGGTTTCTGGGAGAAGTTCTACTTCCGCCCCGGCAATCTCGGTTACCCCGTCTTCGACCTGGGCTTCGCCAAGATCGGGGTTTACATCTGCTACGACCGCCACTTCCCGGAGGGCGCGCGCTGTCTCGGCCTCAATGGGGCGGAGATTGTCTTTAATCCATCGGCAACCGTGGCCGGTCTGAGCGAGTACCTCTGGAAACTGGAGCAACCTGCCCATGCCGCCGCCAACGGCTACTTCATCGCTGCCATTAATCGTGTTGGCACCGAGGCGCCATGGAACATTGGTGAGTTTTATGGATCCAGCTACTTTGCCAATCCCCGCGGGCAGATTATGGCCCAGGCATCGCGTGACAAGGACGAAGTGCTGACGGCCGATCTTAATCTTGAAGAAATTGCTGAAGTTCGCCGCACTTGGCAGTTCTTTCGCGACCGACGGCCCGACATGTATGGGCCACTCGTCGCTTCATAACCGAACCCGGACTTCATGCGGGGCGGCGAAAACCCTCGTCAACCCATAGCATGCAGGCAGAGAATAGCCTTATAAGGCCGGCAAGAATAGAGAGCTTCCCCGAGGTCGACATGAGTACCGCAACTTTACCCGACGATCTTCTGTTGCGAGAACGGTTCGGCGACATCAAGCCCCCGCTTTCGCCTCAGGCGGCTGTCATTGAAGCCAATCGTTGCCTGAACTGTTTCGATGCGCCGTGTACCGGGGCATGCCCAACGCACATCGATGTGCCCGGGTTCATCAAGCGCATCAGTACCGGAAATCTTCGCGGCTCAGCCCTTCGTATCCTTGATGCGAATATTCTTGGCGGCAGCTGCGCCAAGGCCTGCCCGGTTGAGGTGCTCTGCGAAGGCGCCTGCGTGATGCACCGCTACAACCACGAGCCTATCCAGATCGCCCGGCTGCAGCGCTATGCCATGGATTCGTTCCAGGCCACGGGAGAAGAACTGCTGACCGCACCGCGTGGATCGCGCAACGTGCAGGTGGCCTGTATCGGCGGAGGTCCGGCCTCGCTGGCCTGCGCTGCCGAACTCTGCAGGCATGGAGCACAAGCTACCATCCTCGAACGCCAGAAACTCCCCGGCGGTCTCAATACCTACGGAGTTGCCGAGTACAAACTGCGTGCTACCGATAGCCTGCGCGAAGCTGAGATGATTCGCCGCATGGGCGTGGAGTTCCGCACCGGGGCGGCCATCGAAACCGCCGAGGCGCTCGAGGAACTCGAATCAGAATTCGACTTCATCTTTGTCGGTGTCGGCCTTGGAGCGATGCACCGGATGAACATTCCGGGCGAGGATCATCCCGGAGTCTTAAACGCGCTGGAGTTCATCGCGTCCTACAAGACTGGCCGCCTTCGCGAGCTCAACGGAACCGTCGTGGTTGTCGGCGCGGGCAACACAGCTATTGATGCTGCCAACGCCGCGCGCCGGCTCGGCGCGGAGACGGTGTACTTACTGTACCGGCGCGGGGAACGCGAGATGGCGGCGTTCGATTTTGAGTACGAGCACGCCAAGCAGGAAGGCGTTCAATTCCTCTGGCGGCGGCAACCATACGCCATCCGCAGCAGCGAGTGCGGCCGCCTCCTGCTCGACACCGTTCAGGTCACTGAAGTGGATCGGGCCCTTCTGCCAATTTCCGATTCGCAGTACACCATCGAGTGCGACTACGTGATTCCCGCGATCGGTCAGTCTCCCTTCGCGCAACTGGTACAGGAGCTGCGTCGCATCGAGTTGCGGAACGGAGTCCTCGTTACCGATCCGGAAACAGGCCAGACCGGCAATCCACGCTACTTCGCCGGCGGAGACTGCGCCAATGGGGGCAGAGAAGTGGTCGACGCGGTTGCCGATGGCAAACGTGCCGCGCGCGCCATCCTCAAGATCGCGGAGGCAGCCTATGCCTGATATCCGCGTTCACAAGTTTGCCGGCTCCATCGATGCCCCGAATCCCTTCTGGCTCGCATCCGCTCCGCCCACCAACTGCGGAGAGCAGATCATGCGCGCGTTCGACGCAGGCTGGGGCGGCGCTGTATGGAAGACGATTGGTGAACCGATTACGAATGTCTGCTCGCGGTACTCCTCTGTCGATTTGAACGGAATACGGATGATGGGTCTGAACAACATCGAACTCATCAGCGATCGCCCAGTCGAGGAAAACCTGCGCGAGATGGCACAAGTGAAGAAGTACTATCCCTATCACCCGATCATCGCATCGCTCATGGTCGAGTCGAAACGCGAGGCCTGGCACGAAATCGTTCAGCGCGCTGAAGACGCGGGCGCCGACGGGTTGGAGCTGAACTTCGGCTGCCCTCACGGGATGAGCGAACGCGGCATGGGATCGGCGGTGGGCCAGGTACCCGAGTACACCGAAATGATCACTACGTGGGTGAAGGAGAAGGCGCGCACCCCGGTGCTGGTCAAACTCACGCCTAACGTTACCGATATCCGCACCATTGCCTGCGCAGCGAAACGGGCAGGAGCCGATGGCCTCTCCGCCATCAATACCATCAATTCCATCGCCGGTATCGATCTCGATACTCTGGCTCCGCGGCCCAATGTCGACGGCAAGAGTTCCCACGGAGGGTACTGCGGCCCGGCAGTGAAACCGATAGCGCTGAATATGGTGCAGCAAATCATGTCGGAGGACTCTTCGGCACTTCCTCTTTCCGGAATTGGGGGTATCTCGAATTGGCGCGACGCCGTCGAGTTCATGCTGCTCGGCTGCGGAACCGTGCAGGTCTGCACCGCCGTGATGCACTACGGCTATCGTGTCGTCGAAGATATGACCGAGGGCCTTGAGAACTGGATGCGAACGAAAGGCTTCGCAACGCTCGAGGACTTCCGCGGACTTTCCATCGGGCGGATCACCGAGTGGAAACACCTCAATCTCAACTACAAGATCGTGGCCCATATCGACGAGCAGACCTGTATCGGCTGCGACCTCTGCCACATTGCCTGTTGGGATGGCGCGCACCAGTGCATACACATGGATCGAGTGTCGGGTCCGGTGAATGGGCAGGTCGAGTTGCACGATGGGCCGCCGACCGTGGAGTTCCGTACGCGCACCTCAATCGCTAGGACTCCGGTGACACGCAAAGAGCGCGCCGAAGCAGCGTCAAATCACGGTCCCTATCCAACGCCGCTGGCAAAGATCCCGCGCGTGGATGAGACGGAGTGTGTGGGCTGCAACCTGTGCGCCCTTGTCTGCCCCGTGGACGAGTGCATCACCATGGTGCGCGTCGACCCCGGCACGCCAGCCGAAACGTGGGAACAGCGTACGGAAGGCACAGAGTGCGCTGAACCTCAACGATCGTAGGACCACTATTGTTATCCAGATCCAAGAAGCACTGTCATTCCGACCGAGCGCAGCGAGCGGAGGAACCTGTAGTTGCTTTGAATTTCGTTCAGGCGCAGTCCAGTTGTCCCGTGGAATAGGTGACTCGCATGCCGTCGCTCCTCATCCAAAACGGAACCATCGTCAACGCCGACTCGACGGTGAAGGCTGATCTGCTCATCGACGGCGCCATCATCAAAGAAATCCGTCAAGGCATCCCCGCAAACACTGCTGACAAGGTCGTCGATGCTTCGGGATTGCTACTGTTGCCCGGCGGCATCGATGCCCACACGCACCTCGACATGCCGTTCGGCGGTACGTACTCGGCGGATGATTTCGAGTCAGGCACGCGGGCCGCGGCCATCGGCGGGACCACAACGATTGTGGATTTCGCCATTCAGGCCCGCGGCACCCGATTGCGCACCGCGCTGGACACCTGGTGGAAGAAGGCCGAGGACAAAGCCTGCATCGACTACGGCCTGCACATGATCATTACCGACCTGCCCGACGCCGGCATCGAAGACATGGACGACATGGTGCGCGAAGGCGTGGCCAGCTTCAAGCTATTCATGGCGTATCCCAACGTGCTGATGGTCGATGACGCAACGATCTTCAAGGCCATGAAGCAGACGGCGAAGAACGGCGCGTTGATCTGCATGCACGCCGAGAACGGGTCGGTCATAGATGTCATAGTCCAGCAGGCGCTAGCCGAAGGAAAGACTGCGCCCATCTATCATGCGCTGACTCGACCTACCGTCGCCGAAGCCGAAGCCGTGAACCGCGCGATCGCCATGGCCGAGATCGCCGGCGTGCCGGTCTACATCGTGCATCTCTCTAGCGAAGATGCGTTGAACCAGGTTCGCGAAGCGCGCGACCGAGGACTGCCAGCCTTCGCAGAGACCTGCCCGCAGTACCTGCTGCTCTCGATAGAGGACAACATGCAGGACAAGGGCTGGGATGGTGCGAAGTATGTCTTCACGCCGCCGCTGCGCGAGAAGCGCAACCAGCCGAAGCTGTGGGACGGCCTGCGCAGCGACAACCTGCAAGTTGTCTCGACGGATCATTGTCCGTTCTGCTTCGAAGATCAGAAGGCGCTCGGCAAAAACGACTTTACAAAAATTCCGAACGGCGGCCCCGGCATCGAGAACCGGTTGCAGTTGCTGCACCACCACGGCGTCGGGCAGGGCAACTTCTCCATCAACCGCTTCGTTGAACTGGTCTCCACCGCGCCCGCGCGCATCTTCGGCATGTATCCGAAAAAGGGCGTGCTCGCTCCCGGCAGCGATGCGGACATCGTCCTGTGGGATGAAAAATCCGACCATACCATCTCGGCGAAGACGCACCACATGCGCGTGGATTACTCGATGTTTGAAGGATTCAAGGTGCGCGGGAACGCCCGCGATGTCTACTCACGCGGGGAACTGATTGTCTCAGGTGGCAAGTTCATCGGCAAGGCCGGTCGCGGGCGGTATCTGCGCCGCGAAGCGCGTGGCGGGGCGTGGAAGTGAGATCCACATCGGCGTGCCACTTTTACGCAGGCCGTATGTTCTGGTTAAGAGAGAACAAGTTGTCTGGATCGTAGCGCGTTTTCAGGTGCTGAAGCCGCGCGTAGTTGGCTCCATAGGCGCGCCGGACGCTGCTCTCTCCCTCCCGTTCCATTACGTTTACGTAGTTGCCGTCTTCGTCCACAGGAAGCGTCGCTTTCAGCGCCTCAATCCACTTGATGGCGGCTCGCTGGCCATCAGGAGCCTTCCAATAGGCGGCAACGTCGCAGCCCATGCCGTCCCTACGCAGCGGAAACGGCGTTGCAGAGACGGGCACCCGCGTCACCGCGCCGTGAAGATGAATCAAGAAGCAGTCGACGGGAAACAGCGCGCTCGAGAATGCATTTGCGAGAATCTCGATCCTCCTCTGATCGAGCTCTGCAAAAAATCCTCCGCAATGGTGCTCATAGCTTGAGGGAATGTCGGCGGGTACCATCTGCTCAAGCTCGAGATAGGGCCTGGACTGAACCGTGTCGTGCACGACCGCTGGATGACGACGAAGGAGAGCCAGCGCTTTCTCACCTTGTGACTGCTCACCTACGTAGCAGGCTTGGATGTCGATTTGCGGCTTGTGCTTCGGCTCGGCGGACATTAACGCAATCAGTGTGAGCTCATCGGGTGCTGTCGGAAGAAAGTCCCTGAACGCCCGCAAGAGCTCGCGCGGGTCGGCAGACGCAAGCGTGATATTTCCCGCGAAAACCTTCGCGACAGGGTGCAGCGCCACATGAATGCGGTGACAATTCCGAAGTTGCCTCCTCCTCCCCGAATAGCCCAGTAAAGGTCCGGGTTCTCGTTCTGACTGGCCTTGACCTGCCGTCCGTCGGCCAACACCAGTTCTGCGCCAAGAATGTTGTCGCAACCAAGACCGTACTTGCTCATGAGAGGGCCGACACCTCCACCGAGAAGAAACCCTCCAACGCCCACGGAAGGACACTGACCCAGCACGGCGGCAGATCCTGCCTTGGCGGTCTCGATTTCAACCGCTCCGCACAACATTCCACCGCCGAGCCGGGCCGAGCTCTTGTCGGCGGCAACGGCGATGCTGCGAAAGCCGGACATGTCGAGCACGAGGCCTCCATCGCAGGGGGAGTATCCGGCATAACTGTGGCCTCCGCAGCGGATGGCGAGAGGCAGATGATTGGACCTTGCGAAGCTGAGGGTAGCCTGGATGTCCTGTGGAGTGGCAGGACGCACCACGAGCGCTGGATGTGCGTAATACCTGGCTGCATAGCCTTTGCGTAGCTGCTCGTAATCCTGGTCACCAGGGCGGAAGACTGGGCCGGTGAGTCCTCGCGCGAAGGATGTGAGGCGGGCATCACTTAGCTTCGAGATAG
>Ga0335080_10001888_pt1 | contig 20796 bp, 14 predicted proteins | sample Lox_Sample_34_FD_206720 | JGI IMG/M metagenome (GOLD analysis project Ga0335080, IMG submission 206720) | Soil microbial communities from Loxahatchee National Wildlife Refuge, Florida, United States - Lox_Sample_3.4 | ecosystem: Environmental > Terrestrial > Soil > Wetlands | place: USA...
GGCGAAGGACGAGAGGCAGAGCGCGAGGAAAACCCAGGCGGCCCGCGAGCGGTTGCGGCCGACGGTGAAAAGTCCGATCAGAAGGTACAGGAATCCGACGAAGGCGAGGAAAAGGTAGAGCTTGTCCATGTCGACGGCCGGCTTGCCGAGGCGGACCTCGTGGATGTCGACGTCGCCGCGCCGCACGACGAGCCGGTGGGGGAACGGCTTGCGCGCGAGCGTCGTCTCCGGCCGCTCGAGCGCGCCCGCCATCTGTCCGTCCGCGAGCACGATCCGGTCGCCGGGTACCAGACCGGCCACGGCCGCCGCCCCGGCCGGCTCGACGGAGGAAACAACGAGCTCGCTGCCGGAACGCTCGTAGCGGAATCCGGACCGCGTGAACGTCTCGATCTTCCGGGTGAAGGAAAGGAAGGCGAGCAGGATCGTGGCCGCAGAAAATGCCACCGCCAGAGTCACGAGAAGGGCGTGCCCCAGCCGGCGCATGCCCCTGATCCAGCAAAGCGAATGCCACTCCTCGACTCCGGCGCTCATCCCTAAAGCCTATTGAAGACAGTCACTTGCGATCATCGGTCAATACTCCGATCGCGAGTGTAGTCCGAAAATTTGGATGACGTCGAGGAGTTTTGAAGGGGGGAACCGCGACTTCCCGGCGCCCTCGGGCGAGGGCGAGCCGAATCAGAACGAGAGCGCGACGCCTCCCATGAACCGATTGTTCTTGGGAATCTCTTCGTTGTCGCCGTTCAGGCTGGCCCGGTTCGACTCGACCGCCACGAGGAGCTTGCAGCCGGAGCCGAACGGCGTCAGGCCGAGCACCGAGAGATCCTGCGCGACCGAGAGCGCCACCTTGTCCGAGTCGTTGGGAACGATGGTCGCCGACGTCGTCAGCGACTGGCGCACGCCATGGAAGAGAAGCGCGACTCCCGTGTGCGTGGGGAGGACCTCGACTTCCGCGCGCGCCGCCCAGAAATGTCCGCGGGAGTCGGTGACGCCGTAGGTGGCGGAGGTTCCCGGAGCCACCGCACCGTCGATCTGCCCGTAGCGGCCCGAGACCGTCGCGGCGAGCGAGGGAGAGATCTTGCGGTGCGCGGAAGCCTGGTACTGCCGGACGGTGTTGCCGTCGAGCAGATAGACGCTGTCGAGGTTGCTCAGGAAATCGCCCTCGAAGAAGGCGCGCACGGCCTCGCCGACGCGCTCTTCCGACGCCTCGATGCGGAAGGAAGCCCCTTCGTTCGACGCGCGCTCGAGACCCACCGCGTAGGCCTGCCGCGACGCCGGGGACAGATCGTCCTCGATCGACGCGATGCGCGGCATCGCGGTGACGGAGCCGATGCCCGACTCGACCACGCGGTAGAGCCCGCTGACGAAGACGTAGGTCTTGCCGCCCACGTCGTAGCGCGCCACGACGCGCGGCGCGATGCCGTAGCCGCCCGCGACGTAGCGGCCCACGACCCCGCCGTCGACTTGCGCGCGCGAGCCGAGACGCGCGGCGCCCGAGGCCGCCAGGTCGGCGTCCGGAGAAGACGCGATGAACGCACCCTGAGACCCGACGCCGGAAGGCCCGACGGCCGATTCGATGTGCCGGTACGTCATGTCCACCGCGACGCCGGGCGTGTCCGAAACGGGCCGCGCGTAGTTGGCCTGGACTTCCCACGTCCGCGAGGCAACGGGGAAGAACGTCGTCCCGGGCGCGGAGGCGCGGTAGAGGTTGGTCTCCTCGACGTATCGCGCCGCGACCGACTGAACCGTCCCCGTCTCGTTGCCGCGGCTCCAGCTCACCATGTTCGTCTGAAGGCTCGCGGGGTCGTCGCCGAAATTCACCGAGTTGCGCCGGGCCATCAGCTGCACGCGCTCGTCGGAAGACGGCGCCACCGCGAGCGCGAGACCGGCGCTGTTCCCGCTCGTCGTGGTGGTCGACGGGTCGGTGCCGATCGCGTTGTAGTCGCCGCTGACGTTGTAAAGCCAGCCGTTCGGCAGGCCGCCGCTCAGCGCGGCCGTCGTGTGCACGACCGAGGCGTCGCCGTTCGCGCTGCCGGCGACGGTCGAGACCTGTCCGCCGACCGGGTGCGCCGACGCGAATCGGTCGGGCGCGTGCGACGGCTCCGGCGCATCCATGTCGAGCTCGCGCAGCACGTCGGCCGGCAGGCGATCGGCGAGCTCCCAGATCGTCGACTTCGCGGGCGCGTTCGAGGCGGCGGACGTCTTGCTCGCGAGCTGGATCTGCACCGAGCTGACGTCGCGCGTCGCGGCCTGATGAAGGATCCGCACGAGCGCCGGCTGATAGCCCTTCTTGTAGGCGATGAGGTCGTAGACGCCGACCGGCGCCGAGGCCAGAACGAACGTACCGTCGGAGGCCGTGCGCAGCCGCGCGAGCGAGGTCTCGGCGACGTTGTAGAGGACGACGAGCGCGCCCGCGACGGGGGTCTGGACCGAGCGCACGACGCCGGAGATGGGCGGGGCAAAGGCGCTGGCGAGCGGGATCGGCGGCGCCGGGGGCTCGGCGAAGGCGGCACAAGCCGCGAGCGCCAGAGCGGCGGCGATCGAAAGGGTACGGCTCCTCTTCATCCGCGGACCTACCGGTCCAGCACCGAGTATAGAACTCCCGGAAGTCAAACGCCATCGCCCGGGGGTGGCCTTGGGGGCTTTCGAGCCGTTCGTCCGCGGGCCCTTAAAAAGGGCTTCAGCCGGACCCGGAGTCCGCCGGGGCCTCGAAATCGGCCTCCTCGCGCGAGGCCCGCGCGAAGCACCAGACGAGGATCCGCCGGGCCCCGGCCCCTGCGAGCCGGCGGGCGCACTCGCGCGCGGTCGCGCCCGAGGTCGCGACGTCGTCCACCAGAAGCACGTCCTCCGGGCACGGCGTGCGCACGCGGAAGGCGCCCCGCACGTTGCGTTCGCGCGCGGAGAGGGCGAGGCGCCTCTGGCGTTCGGTCGCCCGCGTCTTCGCGAGGCGGCCCGGCGCGAAGGGCCGGCCGAGGCGCGCCGCGACGGCGGCGGCGAGGAGCTCCGCGGCGTGGTCTGCCGAGCGCCAGCGCCCGGCCGCCGGCACGCACGCGACTTCCGCGATTCCTTCCGGCGCGGGCAGCCGCTCGCACATCCGCGCGGCGAGGTGGCGGGCCAGGTAGTCCGCGCCACGAAACTTGAACGCGAGCAGGATCTGGCGCGCGGTGCCGCGATAGGGCGCGGCCGCGCGCAGAGACTCGAAAGCGGGCGGCCGGATCCGGCAGCGCCCGCACGGGGAGGCCGCCTCGTCCTCGACGGGCTCGTCGCAGACCGCACAGCGCCGGGGCGCGGGCTGCTCGAGGCCGTTCCAGCATGTCGCGCAGACGCCGCCCCGCAAAACCTCCTCAACGTCGCGCCGGCGGCACGCGAGGCATCTCGACGGGAAGAGAAATCGCGCGGCGAGCGCCGCGCCCCGCGAGAACCCGGACGTCGAGACGTCGGCGTGCGTAAACACGACCGGGGGATTCTAAGGCGACCGCGCGGGGGTGCGAGACGTTACACTGGCGGAGGAGGTGGCGGTGAGGACTCTCAAGCGCGCAGGGATTCTGGCGATTATCGTCCTGTCGTTTTCGGCGTCTTCGCGCGCGGAGCAGTTCGGGCTCGGCGCGACGTACGGCTGGTACAACGACGTCGAGCACACGTTTCGCCTCGACGGGTTCCACTCGCCCGTGTGGGAGGGCTGGCTCGAGATGCGCCTCGGCGACGACGCGCTTCTGCGCGCGACCTATGGCCGGATGAAGATCGCGGGCGATAACGTGGGCCAGCCGGTCGGCATCGGCGGCAATCCGGTGAATATGCCCTTCTACCTCGATCGGGTCGACTACGTGACGGTCAGCGCGTCCTACCTCTTCATCGACGGGCCGGTCACGACGGGGATCTTCGGCGGCGTCGGCGGCTATTCCATTCGGCCCGAGGAAGTCTCTCCCGGGCTCGACCCGTTCCGGGACCAACGCGAGAAGGTCTTCGGATGGCACGCCGGCGTCGACGGAACGGTGAGGATCTATCGGGGCTTGTCATTGGTGGGCCGCGCGACCTACCACGGGATTCTGTCGACCGAGCACCGCTCGATCCTCGTCACCTCGTTCGGCGCGGTCTACCGCTTCTGATGAGGAGGAGCGTCCGCGACGCTGCGGACGATCACTTCTTTTCGTCGGTCTCCGAGACGAGGGGCAGGAGCGTCGATTCTTTCTTGGTCGAGAGCGACACCTGGGTGCGCACCCGCGAGACGCCCTTGAGCGCGAGCAGCCGGCGCTGGAGGAAATCGGCGAGCGTCGCGGGATCGGCGGCCTTCACCTTCAGGCGGTACGCATACTCGCCGGCGATGTAGTGGCACTCCTGCACGCCGAGGATCTTCTCGAGATCGTCGATGAATCCCTTCTCGAACCGCGGATGCTCGAGCGCGACGTCCACGTAGGCCGTCAGAGGGAATCCCATCTTTTCGTGATCGAGCAGCGCCACGAAGCCCTTGATCATCCCGTGGCGCTCCATCTTCTTGATGCGCTCGTTGACCGAGGGCGTCGTCAATCCGACCGCCCCGGCGATCTTCGCCTGGGATAGCTTGCCGTTTCGCTGGAGCATGTCCAGAATCCGGAGATCGATTTCGTCGATCGTCATCCCGAGGCCCTTATAAGATTAGAAGGTTGCTTGCTTACGTCTAATATTATTAGACCCCCCCGGGGCGTCAAGAGTCAATCTTCACGTCGCTATAATCCCGTAAGAGCATGAAAAAAAGGGACTACTACGAAGTTCTGGGTGTTCCCCGGGGCGCTTCCGAGGCCGAGATCAAAAAGGCCTACCGGCGGCTGGCCCGGAAGCTCCATCCCGACGTGAACCCGGGCGACAAGTCGGCCCAGAAGCGCTTCCAGGAGGTCCAGGAGGCCTACGAGGTCCTCAAGGACGGCGAGAAGCGGGGCGCCTACGACCGGTTCGGCCATGCCGGTCCGGGCGCCTTCGAGGGCGGGGCGCCGGGGGCCGGACCGGGCTTCGGCGGCTTCGGCGGCGGCCGGCCGGGTGCGCCGTTCGAGGGGTTCGAGTTCCAGGGCGACCTCTCGGATTTTTTCGGCAACGTGTTCGGCGGCTCGCGGCGCGCGCGTTCTCAGCCGGAGCGCGGCGAGGACGCGTCGGGGACGATCGAGATTCCGTTTCGCGACGCGGTCCTCGGCGGGATGACCTCGCTCGCGATCCGCCGCGAGCGTGTCTGCGAGAAATGCGGCGGCACCGGCCGCGTCGGGAAATCGACGTGCCCGGTCTGCCACGGCAGCGGCCGCGTCGCGCAGGCGGAAACCGTGAAGATCAAGATTCCCGAAGGGACGGAGGACGGCGGAACGATCCGCGTGCCCGGCAAGGGAGGAGAGGGAGTGCTCGGCGCGCCGCCCGGGGATCTCTACGTCACGGTGCGCGTGACGCCCCACCCGTATTTCGAGCGGCAGGGCGACGACATTCGCGGCGAGGTCCCGATCACGGTCAAGGAGGCCTACAGCGGCGCCGAGATCGACGTGCCGACCGTGCACGGGACGATGCGGGCGCGCATCCCGCCCGGCACACAGAGCCGGCAGAAGTTTCGCCTCCGCGGCCAGGGCGTGAAGAGCCCGCGCAGCGGCGTGACCGGAGACCACATCTACACGGTGCGCATCATGATTCCGAAGGAGCGCACCGCCGCGGGCGCCGACGCCGCGACCCTTCTCGAGTCGCTCTACGGGGAAGAGGTCCGGAAGGATCTGCCGAAGGGGCTGTAGCTAGTTCCGCTGCGCCATCGACACGACGAGCGCGACCGCCTGATCGTAGGTCATGCTGTCGCCGAGAGCGATGGAGCGAACGTCGGACCAGGCCGTGCCGTCGAAGCGGATGTAATGCAGCGCGGTTCCGTCGCTCCAGTAGAGCGTCGGACGGTAGCTCGATCCGACGACGGTGCCCACGGAGGCGGTGTCCATCGCGGGCACCGCGGAGATCTGGCCGACGCTCACGACGCCGACGACGGGGATTCGCCGGCGCAGCCAGGTCGAGTTGTCGAGGGACGGCTGCCCGAGGTCGGTCGGATAGTCGATCCGGACGACGTACTGCTGTCCGGTCGCGATCGTCGAGAAGCTCGCCAGGACCGCCCCGCCCGGGCCGGCGGGCTGGAGCGCCGGGAACGCGTACGAGCCGCGCGGAATCCCCGCGAGCGACGTGGGCCCCTGGGCATTGACGAGGTCGGGGAGGTTGATGACTTCGATCTGCGACGCGTCGATCGTCTCGTCGAGGAAGACCGAGGCGTAGCGCGCCTGCGCGACCGACGCCTCTTCCCACCAGATGATCGAGAGCACCGAGCGATTCGTGTAGACGTCGGTGCCACTTCCGTCGAGAGAGTGCACGGTCTCGTGGGTCAGGAGCATCTGCGGGTTGTAGGCGTGCGGGAACCCGATGTTCGGAAGCAGGTTCGCGAGCGTCCAGTTGCCGCCGCGCGAGAAGGCGAGCTCGATCGAGTTGAGGATGGAGCTCTCCTCGCGCCACAGCACCACGAGCGTTCCAGTGGGCTCGTCGAACGTCAGGTCGAGGCTCGTCTTGGGGTTCGAGTTCGCGGCCCGCGGGATCTCTCCGCCGGCCGTCGTTCCGTCCTGCGCGAGCGAGCTCCAGACCACCGCGTAGTCGTTCGGGCCGAGGTCGGTCAGGCCGAGCTCGGAGGCGAGGCCCGTCTGCGCCACGTAGAGCGTGCCGTCGGAGGCGAGGAGCGTCTTCTTCTGGACGTCCGCCGTCCCCGCCGCGGCGACGAGCGCGAAGGCCAGAGCGAGGGCGAGCCGCGACAGCGTCTTCACGTCAGGCCCTCAGATTGATCATGCCCATCAGGCTCACCTGCCGCAGGTAGTGCTTGAGGGCGGGGAAATCGGGGTAGTAGCCGGCGAGCGCGTCGTACTGCACGTCCGCCTCGGCCTCGCGGCCCATTTCCGAGTAGGCCTCGGCGAGGAGGTAATGCGCGTTCTTGATGACGTCCTCGCGGCCGAACTCCTGGCCGAGCGCGAGCGCCTGGAGCCCGCGCTCCTCCGCGGCGTCGAAACGCGCGCACTTCACGTGCGCGAAGCAGAGGTCGAGCGAGGGATAGTCCATCGCCTGACGCGCGCCGAGATCGTGGAGCAGCGCGAGCGACCGCTCGACGAGCGGCAATCCCGTGTCGACGTCGTCGAGCGCGATGTGACAGTAGCCCAGGTTGTCGGTGGCCACGGCGGCCGGGCGCGAGAGCGTCTCCCCCTCCGCGTCGAAGCGCGCCACGGCCTCGGCGAAGAGGTCGCGCGCGACCTCGAAGCGGCCCTCGTGGAGCTCGAGCCCGGCGAGCAGATTGAGCGAGCTGCCGGTCAGCTCTTCGAGGCCGAGGTCGCGGCTCCTGGCGAGGGCGGATTGCGCGTAGAAGCGCGCGCGGGAGAACTCGCCGCGGGCCTCGTGCGCGTTGGCCGAGACGTAGGCCGCGAGCACGCCGTTGAAGCTCGCCGGATTGCGGAGCACGATCTCCTTGAGCCGCGCGAGATCGAAGTCCTGCCGGTCCATCTCGATCAGCGTGGTCGCGCGGTTGCAGGTGAAGAGGTCTTCGAGATCCCGGTCCTTCCACGAGCGCGCGAGCCCGAGGCCGTCGTCGTAGAGGGTCAGCGCGCGCTCGTAGTCTCCGGACCAGATCGCCTCGCGGGCGGTCTTTCGCAGGAACTCGAGGTGCTTGCGGCGCTCGTTCACGGCTGGGCGGGCTTCGTAACCGTCCATTGTAAGGCCGTCCGCCGCCCGCTCACGAAGTTTCCTTCGGGGGAAGCTCCTCGATCTCGGCGGGCGCCGGAGCGGGCTCGTCCTGCTGCTGACGCTTGAACCGAACGAAATCGCGCACTTCGCGCCGCGCCTCCTCCGACAGATTTTCGAAGTCGGCCACGAGCTCGCGCGAATCGGGGTCCACGGGCCGGTCGGTCTCGCCGAAGAACTCGCTCATTTTCAAGTCGAAGACCTGGAGGATCTTGAAGAGCGTGTCGAGGCCAACCTTGTACTCGCCCTGCTCCATCCGCGAGAGATCCGATTGCGCGACGCCGATCTTCTCGGAGAGCTCGGTCTGCGTGAGGTGTCGGCCCTTGCGGAGCTCGCGAATGCGCGAGCCGACGAGGTGGACCTTGCGGGGCGATGAAGGCGACGACATAAAGTTCTACCGGATGCTATTGCACCATAAACCGATGTCAATATAATGATCCGCCGGCGCCGGAAGTCAAGCGTGAAGAGCGAAACATACCGTAAGTTTTTCCTGCTCAAGGAGATGGTCGTCAGAGACCTCCGGTCCCGTTATGCGGGGTCCGGGCTCGGGGTCCTCTGGACCTTCGCCAGCCCGATTCTGTGGATGCTCGTCTACACCATGGTCTTTTCGGGGATCCTCCGGGTGCCGAGTCCCGCGGGCTACGCGAGCTTTCCCGAGTTCCTGCTCTCGGGACTCCTCCCGTGGATGGCCGTCTCGGAAGGCGTCTCGCGTTCGGCGACCGCCCTGACCGACAACGCCGCAATGGTCAAGAAGACCGTCTTCCCGATCGAGATGCTCGTGCTCTCCGCGGTCCTCGCGGCGGTGGCGAACCAGTTGATCGCCTTCGCGGTGTTCGCGGTGTATCTCGCGATCGTCGGACATCTCGCGCTGCCCTGGGTGCTTCTCGTCGTGCCCGCGCTCGCCGTTCAGATCGCGCTCACGTTCGGCCTCGGCTGCTTCGTGGCCACGGCCGCGACGTTCGTGCGCGATGCCGTTCCGGTCGTCGGGATCGGGCTGACGGTCCTCTTTTATGCGACGCCGGTGGTTTATCCGGCGGAGCTCGTGCCGCCGCGGCTCCGTCTCCTCGTGCAGGCCAATCCGTTCGCGCACCTGACGGCCTGGTATCGGGACGCTTTCACGCTGCACCGAATGCCCGAGGCGGGCTCGATCGTCTTCACGACGCTCCTCGCCGCCGCGGTTCTGGCCGCGGGTGCGTCGCTCTTCCGGCGCGCCCGGCCCCATTTTGCGGACCTCATTTAGGGCTCCGGCGAAATGTTTTGGCGATGGGTTTGTTGACTCGCCCGGTTTCCCAAGTTCAGGAGGCAAGGTGAAAAGAAGGCTCTCGGTCCTCGTTCTGCTCGCCGGCGTTTCGGCGGCCTGTTCGTCCTCGGCGCCGACGAAGACCGCCGCACCTTCGGCGTCCGCGCCCGCCGCGACGCCAACGCCCACGAACCTCCAGCGCGTCAACCCCGACGTGCTCGAGGACACGCCGTCGCACACGGTGATTCGCTACAAGAAATCCGAGTACATCCGCGTGGACGACCGCCACATCCGCAGCCCGATCATTCCGCTGCAGGTCGAGTTCTTCAAGGAAGACGACGAGTACTACTACGTCTACCAGGCCAAGCCCATCCCCGGAGAGAAGGAGGCCGAGCGCGAGGCGACGGAGGGAATGGCGCCGCCGCCCGGAGCGACGGCCGTGGCTCCCAAGGGCAAGCCCGAGACCGACTACGGCATGCCGGCCGCCGACTTCGAGGATCTCAATCCGCCGCGCGTCACGGGCGCGTTCCGGCTCGAGCCGGTCGCCAACTCGGGATTGCCCGCACAGGGCATGTGGCGGCACTCCTTCGTGATGACCGACATCAATGGCGACGGGATTCCCGACATCGTGTCGCCGCCCGCGCGCCTCGGCTCCGAGGCGAAGCTCCACATCTGGCTCGGCGACGGGCACGGAAAGTTCGTCCGCCAGAAGCTCGAGTTCTTCGAAGACGGAAAGCCCGCGCCCTACGCGAGCCTCGCGTACGGCGGCGTCGCCGTCGGCGATCTGGACGGCGACGGCAAGCTCGACGTCGTCGCCGCGTCGCACAGCGCCGGCCTCGTCGTGCTCTACGGCCGGGGCGACGGCAAGTACGACGTCGTCCACAAGGGACTCCCGGGGCGCGAATTCTCGACGCAGGCCGTCGCGCTCGCCGACGTCAACGGCGATGGGAAGCTCGACATCGTCGCGTCGACGGACATTTACGAAGGAAGGTCGACCGCCTGGGAGCCCGACCAGATCCGCGTGTACCTGAACGACGGGCATCGCGGCTTCGCGCTCGCGAAGAACGCGCTCGTCGGCGGCGCGTACTCGAACACGCTCACGGCGTGGGACTACGACCGCGACGGACGCCTCGACATCCTGACGGGCGCGCACATCTACGGCGCGGTGGAGCTCCTCTGGAAAAATGATGGCGACGGCAAGTTCTCCGTCGGCTTCATCCCGGACATCGAGATTCACGGATACCACTTCGCGATGGCGCCCGGCACTTTCGGCGCCAACCGCGTTCCGGCGTTCGCCGACGCCTTCAACCGCGCGACGAGCGTGCCCGTCCGGCGCCAGGCGCGCTGCGTGACGGTCTACTCGTACGAGAACGGCGCCTGGACGCGCCACCGGATCTGGCGCAAGAAGGAAGGGACGACGTTCATGTACGGGCTCGCGATGGGGGATTTGGACGGCGACGGGTTAGACGACGTCGTCTTCGCCGACTCGCAGGCCGGCCGGCTCCGCATCTTTCTCCAGAGGCCGGACGGCAGCTTCGCCGAGGCCGACGAGAAGCAGGAGCCGGCGCTCGGCTCGATCGGCCAGTGCATCCGCCTGGCCGACCTCGACGGGGACGGGCGGCTCGACATCGTCGTCGCCAAGACCTACGGGGCCTCGAGCCCCGGAGAGCGCGGCGGCTGGTCGGTTTTCCTCAACAAGAAGTAACTCGCTGATCCGGAGGCTCTTGCGGCGACTTGATGATTGCCCAGCATATTTTTTGTGTTTTTCTCTTGACTCGCACCGCCGCGCGGGCGGAATATTCCCTTAACCATAAGGCCAGAAGCCTCTTGTGAAACACGTCTTTACTTGCGAATTTGGCAAATTGAGCTACGGGAGGTGATGCGATCGCGCGAGGGAAGGCAATCTCAAGCGTGTGATTTTTCCCGGTTTAATCGTAACGAGGAGATCTCAATGAAGAAGACCATTCTGACGTGCATGGCGGTTCTCGCCCTGTTCGCTTTCGCGGGCAGCGCGAGCGCCATCACGTGCACGGTTGACACGCGTCCCGCCGCGACGCTGCTCGTGCCGTATTTCGCGGTTTCGTTGAATACAGACGCTTCGATCAAGCGCGGCACGCCCGATTCCTTCGACACCCTGCTCGCGATCGGCAACGCCTCTTCGGCGCCGATGATCGCGCACGTCTCGGTGTACAACAAGCGGTCGATCCTCGTCCTCGACTTCAACGTCGCGCTGACGGGCTTCGACATCCAGACGTGGAGAATGTCGGACGTCATCTCGGGCGTCCTTCCGTCCACGCCGGTCGCCAACGACCACACCGGTCCGAACACGGCGATCGACCCGCTCGATGACGTCTGCCAGCGCAACTCGGTTGCCTCCGTGTATCCGGCGGCCGACGGCTTCCTGCGCATCTCTCCGCCGAACACCCTGACGGCCGACTCGAACGACAACAAGCTCGCGACGGCGGCGTACGCGGTGCCGGCCTTCGACCCGGCCTCGACGTTCGGGCTCCTGGTCACCGACTCGCTCGACAACACCGACGACTCCCGCGGTTGCGGAGACGGCACGGTGGACGGCGTGACCGACGGTCCGGCGGTCGGCTACGTCACGATCGACCACGCCAACTACTGCACGTTGTCGAATCCCGACGACCAGGCGTACCACGAGTTCAACGCCCTGGGCGGCGAGAACAACCTGTTCGGCGACATCATCTTCACGAGCGGCGAGGGCATCGGGACCTACGGCATGTCGATGATCTCGATCGAGCAGGATCCCTCCCTCACCGGCGCCACGACGCTTCAGACGGACCTCCGCACGCGGACGTTCTACGCCCGCTACTGGAGCCCGTTCGACACGCTGATCCAGACCTGCCAGAACTGCGGCAGCGGTCTGAATCGGACGGACCTCTCGGTTTCCTCGCCCTGGAACGTCCTCTATGGCGACCAGCGCGAGCCGCTCGGCCTGCGTTGGGCCGCGCGTTACTTCGAGGGCCCGGCGGTCATCTCGTTCTTCGATGTTTGGCGCGCTTCCTCGGGAAGCCTGACGAACCTCGCGGACGGCGGCGACTGCGACACGACGGAACCGACCGTTCAGCTCGGCTTCTTCGACGAGGACGAGAACACGGTCACGCAGACGGGACCCGGCCCCTGCCCGTCCCCCTGCACGATTCCCCCGACCCCGACGGTCAACTTCCCGTATGAGACCAACCGCGTTCGCGTGGGCGGCAGCGAGGGCTTCAACCTGCCGGCTCCGGCGACTCCGGGTGGAAACCAGGTCGGCTGGGTGACGATGAACTTCGTCAACACGGTCGACGGGACCGAGCTCGATCAGGCCTGGGCTGCGTACGAGTTCGATGGAAGCCTGGCGTTCGTCTCGGCTCACACGCCGGCCGTTCAGCTGGATCCGTCGGCTTGCGAGCCGCTCGGCTACAACGACGGGACCTTCGTCAACCCGATCACGCCGGTCATTCCGGGTGGCGTGAATGGCGATGGCAACCCGCCGGCGGGCACGGGTCCGACGTTCATTACCACGTCCTAGCAGTGTCCTCGTGGGTGGGCGGGGCCTTCGGGTCCCGCCCACTTTCTTTCTGTCGAATTAAGGGTGGAAACAACGGGTCCGATTTCGAATACCCTTAAGACACACAAGGGAATCCGAACTTGGATCGGTTGAACTGTCAGGAACGGGTCGCTTTTCCGAAGGGCCGTTCCCCTCACTCCGGAAACTAGGAGTCGTCCCCGATGAAGGTCCTTCGCCCGTTCCTGGTCGCCTCGGCCCTCTCGGTGTCTCTCGCCGCTTCCGCTCGCGCGGACGCGACGATGGAGATGCCCAAGTTCTCCGGGACGCCTTCCGGCGTCTTCGCGGCGCTCACCGCCCCGGGCCCCTACCTCTACATCAAGACCCAGTACGGCTTCGCCCGCGTGAGCCTCGCCGATCCCTCCAACCCGAGCAACGGACAGCTCGCGCAGGTCGGCCAGAAGTTCGTCGGCGGCGTCAACAACGGCGGCGTCGTCGGGATGAACTGCGACTGCTGGCAGGGCGGCACGACGATCGACACGGCGGAGGCGGCCGATGGAACGAGCCGCATGATCTCCGACTGGATCGCCGGTGATCAGGGATTGCACGGCGAGGTGGTGATCGGCAACGGGAGCGGCGTCTCCTTCGGGCAGCAGATCAACGTGGACACTGTGCCGCTCGGATCGCGCGTGACGGGGATCGCGCTCTCCTCGGGCAAATACATTGCCTACTTCCCCACGCAATCGAACGGCTCGGGAGGCGGCGTCTCCGTCGTGGACGTGACGTCTCCCAACGGGAGCCCCTCGCGCCTGGGCGGTATCAACCCCTTCGCGAGCCTGGCCTGGGGCAACGGCTCCGCGGTGCTCCTGAAGGCCGGCTATCTCGGCGGGAAATACCTCCTCGCCGGAGCCATCCGCGGCGACAAGACCCTCCGGATGGCGGAGATCGATCCGACGACCGGCGTCCCGACCGAGACGAGCAGCATCGCGACCGCGGGCACGTTCGGCTCCCTGGCTCTCGCGACCGTCGACGGACGCACGTTCGTCTTCGTCGCTCACAACAGCAGCGGGCTGCGCGTGTACGAGTACGCCAATGGCGCGCTCCAGCCGCCCTTCATCATGCCCGGCAACTTCAACGAGGTCGTCGTTCGGGGCGGCACGCTGCCGATGCTCTTCGTCAACAACGTTCAGCCGACGGGACAGACCTTCATCGACGTCTACGACTCGAACTGGATCACGCGCGGCAACGGAAACGCCGGCTCGGCCCGCCTCGGCGCCCACATCCTGCACATCGGCGCGCCGGAGAAGTTCATCGGCGCGTTCGACGCGCGGCTCGTCGGCAACACGGCGTACATCTATCGCATCACGCCGTTCGGCGGCGTGACCGAGTCGGTCCTGCAGACGACGCCGGTGGACCTCTCGTCTCTCACGATCGATCCCAGCTCCCCGCCGATCGCGAGCTCGAGCGCCACGAACGTGTCGGCGCTGCAACGCGTCGGAGCGGAGCGCGCGATCAACTACTACGGCGACGCGTGGGAGATCCAGGACGCGTCCGCGTCGGCGCCCGGACCTCCAGCCAACGGGCTCCAGCAGATCAGCTGGGACTGGAACTACACGAGCACCTTCACGCCCGACACGGGCTGGACGCAGGTCCCCTACGGCGGCAACTCGGACATCTCGCCGGCGTACTTCCCGTGCGATCCCAAGGGGGGCGGCAACATCCAGACCGGCGCCGGATGCGCCGCGAGCCTCGGCAATCCGACGGCCGGCGGGAACTACCGGTATGCGGTAGAGACCTACAACAGCAATGGGTGGTCAACCGCAGCCTTGTCGCCGCAAACCGCCGTGGCGTTTCCGCAGGTCATCATCGCCGGCCTCGACACGACCCAGTCGCCGGCGCTGCTGCAGGTGCTGACGGGCTCGGGCGTGGCCGACGCCAGCGGCTCGCAGGGCAACCTCGCCCAGGCGACGTTCGACTGGACGTTCAACCCGGGCGGCGTGAAGTTCTCGACGGCCAAGGTCACGAGCCTGCCCGGCAACGCGACGAGCTTCGCGCTGACGATCACGTACAAGGGCGGCTACGCGGCGACGCAGACCGGCAACATCAGCCAGGTGGATCTCGTACCGGACTTCACGCCGACGTCGGGCTCGGTCGTCGTCGGCTCGAATCTCACGATCACGAACAAGATGCAGAAGGGCACGGGCGTCACGGTCAACTCCGTCGAGTACAAGTGGGACTCCGACGCGTCCTACACGACGCTCGCCTCGGCCTTCAACGCGGCGAACGGACAGGCCTCGGTGCCCGCGCCGCCGACCGGGACCGGTCACACGCTGACGCTGCGCTACAACTACTCGGTCGGAAGCCAGGGCAAGCAGGTCTCGGTCTCCCACGGCCCGTTCACGACGGTGCTGAACAATCTCGCCGTCAGCGTCAGCGCGAGCCCGAGCTCGGGCCGCGTCGGCCAGACGATCTCCTTCACGGCGACGATCACGGGAGGCTCGGCGAGCACAACGCTCGAATGGTGCTGGCAGGACTGCCTCGGCGGATTCGGCACCTTCGTATCCGCGCCGGCGATTACGACGCACGTCTACACGACCAACGGGACCAAGACGGTGCAGGCCCGCGCGACCGACGGCTCGATCCAGGCCTACGGCTCGACGACGGTCACGATCACGGGCGGCACCGGGGGAGGCGGCGGAACTCCGACCGTCAACCTGACCGGCCCGACGACGGGCGTGGTGAATCAGAGCGTGACGTTCATCGCGACGGCGAGCGGCGGCACCTCGCCTTACTCGTATTCCTGGTGCTGGGAAGCCTGCAGTCTCGGCGGCACGTTCGCGTCCGGTCCGGCCTCGAACTCCCACACCTACACGACGACGGGGCCCCGGACGATCAGCGTGCAGGTTCGGGACGCCGCGGGCAAGACCGGCACCGACACGCTGACGATCAACATCACCAGCGGCGGCTGCACCTCGAACTGCGGCGGCAATCTGGCCGTCTCGATCTCGGGCCCGACGAGCGGCAAGAACGGGCAGTCCCTGAGCTTCACCGCCAACGTCTCCGGCGGCACGCCGCCCTACGCCTACTCCTGGTGCTGGGACGGCTGCAGCCTGGGCGGGAGCTTCGTCGCCGGCCCGGCCACGAACAGCCACGCCTACACGACCTCCGGCAGCCACACGCTCGCCGTGCAGGTCACGGATTCGGCGAGCCACGTCGAGACCGGCACCCAGTCGGTCTCGACCTCGGGTTCGAGCGGTCCGGGAGCGCCGAGCGGGACGTTCACCGTCGTGTCCGGCGCCGACGTCAATCCCTTCAACGGCAGCTATTCCGGCTCGGTGGGCACGCCGATCACGCTGCAGGCGACCGAGACGCACGCGGCGACCTGGGCGTGGGACTTCGGCGACGGAACCTCGCCGGGATCCGGCCAGTCCGTCACCCATACCTACGCCTCGGGAGGCACCTTCACCATCCAGCTCACGGTCACCGGCGACGGCACGAACACGACCGGCACGGCCAGCTCGAACAAGGACTTCTCGATCTCCGGTCCGGTCTTCTCCGCCGTGGCCGTGCCCGACGCCGCGAACATCTCGACGAGCGACGGGACGTGGAAGACCGACGTCAGCGTCACCAACGGCGGCCCGACGGCGATCTCGATCACGCCGATCTTCGTCACTTACGAAGCGCTGAACGCCAAGCCGTCGCCGCTCGACGTCACGACCCTCTGGTCCTCCAGCGCCACGTCGTACACGATTCCGCCGGGCGGGACGTGGTCGCAGGCGAACGTCGTGGACTTCCTTCAGGGAACGGGCAAGGGGAACCTCTTCATCCAGACCCAGGGCGGCCTCTTCCCCGACGTGGCGGCGCGCGTGTACTTCGAGCCCAACGATCCCACGCTGGGCACGTTTGGAAACGCCGTCTCCGCCTTCCGGATCGGCACGAACGGCCAGGTGGGCGTCGAAGCGATCCGCGCGCTGAACCCCCAGACGATCGTCGGGGTCCGCTCGGACGACTCGCAGCGCTTCAAGCTGAAGCTCTACAACTCCTCGGGCGGCGCGGCGTCGTTCCGCGTCACCGCGTTCGACGAGACCGGAGCGGCCGTGCCGTTGAATGGCGCCCCGTACATGGACGTCGGCATCAACGCCTATCAGGCGCCGGAGTTCGCCGGAGATACCGATCTGGGACTGACCGATCCGACGCACCGGTACGTGATCCAGGCGGAGCCGATCTCGCAGGGCGGCATGCTCATCGCGTCGGTGTCCGTCATCGACCGCACGACCAACGATCAGGTGCGTCTCGCCGACGACGCCACGCGCCCCGCGGCGAACGCCGGCGTCGTGACGGCCTGGGTTCCGGGCGCGAGCCGCTTCGACACGGCGACCGCGCACTGGAGAACGAGCATCGCGATCATGAACTCGGGCTCCGCGGCGCGCAACATCACGGTGGACTACATCTACGGGCCGGGCAAGACCGCGACCTTCCAGCAATCGCTTGGTCCGGGCGAGCTCGCGAGCTTCGACGACATCTCGCAGCTGTACCCGAACGTGCCGGAGATCGCGACCGCGACCGGAACCTCCGGGCTCCTGCGCGTCTCCTATGCGGCCGACGGAGAGGAATCCTCGAAGCCGCTGTACGTCAACGCGCGCTCTTACGACGATCGCTCGTCCACGACCGGCGGCACCGCGGGCACGGCGCTGTCCATCTATGCGGCGGCCGACGCGATCGGACCGAGCGACCCGCCGCTCGTCATCTCCGGCATCGAGGTCGACGACCGGTTCCGGACCAACGTGGGGCTCTTCGCCATCGACGACTCGCTGACGATCGCGAAGGTGACGGCGATCGACAAGGACGGCAACGTCATCGGCGTCGTGGACGGTATCGCGCTCAACAACGGAACCGTCTCCGGTCCCTGGAGTCAGTTCCCGATCTCGGTCCTCTCGGGCCTCCCGGCGGACCCGTTCAGCCTCGAGGTCGAGGTGACGCAGGGACACGCGGCGGCATACGCGATCAACGTCGATCAGAAGAGCTCGGACACGACCTTCATCCGGGCCACGAACTAGCCGCGGGCGCGGGGACGGCGGCGTCTCCGCGGCCCGACCCTTGCACCTTCGGGAGGGGGTGCTCCGGCGCGCCGGGCCGGGGCTCCGCAGGAAAGGCAAGTAGAATGGCGCCGTTGTCCTCGTCCACGCTCGGCGGGCGGAGCCGCCCGGAATCGTCCCCGGCCGCGCCTCGGCCGGCGCTGCTCGAGCCGGAGTCCGTCTCTCCCTTCGTCCACGACCGCGGAGACGTCCTCTACAGTCCCCTCTCCGGCGAGTCGCTCCCGCGGGACGGGGAAGGGTATCGGGCGCTCTCGCGGATTTCGTCGGGCCTTCCGGCCGACGCGGCGCCGGCGGTTCTCGATCACCTGCGCGCGGCGCGGTTCCTGATCGAGGACGTCGAGGCGGAGGCGCGGCGCACGCGCCTGCTGTACGTGTCGCTCGAGACCTGCACGTCCTGCAACCACCGCTGTCCCTTCTGCCCGGTCTCCGTGTCGCCGCGCGACCGCGAGGTCATGAGCCAGGAGCTCTTCGAGTCGATCCTCGACCAGGTCGTCGAGGCCGGCGGGAAGAGCACCGTCGTGTTCCTGTCGAACTACAACGAACCGACCGTCGATCCGCTCTTCGAGGAGCGCGTGCGGGCCCTGTTCGCGCGAGGGATCCCGACGAGCCTCCTGACGAATGCCTCGCACCTCGACCCGGAGCGCGCGGCGCGCCTCGAGCCCCACGGAAAGTTCCGGTACGTCGGGATCAATCTGCCGACACTCGATCCGGATCGCTACGAGAAGATGCACGGCACGCGGGACCTGGCGCGCGTGCTCGAGAACGTGGACGGCCTCGCGTCGAACCGCCTGTCGGAGGAATCGGCGATCGTGGTCCTGGGCGACGAGGACGAGGCGCACCGGCGCGACGTCGAGGAGATCCGGCGGCGCTTCGAGCCGAAGGGATGGGAGATCCGTCCGTTCAAGCTCCGGAGCCGGCCGTCGAGCGGCACGTATCTGCCCTCGCCGCCGCCGAAGAAGAGGCTCCGCGGATGCGAGCAGATGGGCTCGCGTCCCTTCGAGCACCTGCACGTGACCGCCACGGCGAAGGCGGTGCTCTGCTGCCAGGACTACTACGAGAAGCTCACGATCGGGGACCTCAAGACGCAGACGGTGGCGGAGATCCTGGGCGGGGAGACCATGGCGCGGCTGCGCCGCTGGACCTACGGCGTCGAGGAAGCGCCCGACGACTTCCTCTGCCGGCGGTGCGAGTTCGCGCTCGGCGATTGAGCGAGAATCGGAGGCGCGCGCCGGACGTCCGGGACGCGCGCCGGACGACTCGATGAGCCCGATCGCCGTTTCCGCCGACCGCGTCAGCAAGATCTACCGTCTCTACGACCGGCCCTCGGACCGGCTGAAGGAGCTCTTCTTCCGGCGGCGGCGCCACCGCGACTTCCCGGCGCTCTCCGACGTGAGCTTCGAGCTTCCGGCCGGCGCCTCCCTCGGCCTGATCGGCGAGAACGGTGCGGGCAAGTCGACGCTTCTGAAGATCGTCGCCGGGACCGCTCACCCGACGTCCGGCGGTGTCACCCGCCGCGGCACCATCGCCTCGATCCTCGAGCTCGGCATGGGATTCCATCCGGAGTTCACGGGCCGCGAGAACGCCCGCATGAACGCGGCGCTCCTGGGGCTCGCGGGCGCCGAGCTCAAGCGCCGGCTTCCCGAGATCGAAGCGTTCGCCGAGCTCGGGGAGTTCTTCGAGCGTCCGGTGCGCACCTACTCCTCGGGCATGGCGCTGCGGCTCGCGTTCGCGGTGGCGACGCACGTCGACGCCGACGTGCTCATCGTGGACGAGGCGCTGGCGGTCGGGGACGGGTACTTCCAGAAGAAGTCGATCGACCGCATCACCGACTTTCAGAAGCGCGGCGGGACGCTCCTCTTCTGCTCGCACGCGCTCTACTACGTCGCGCTCCTGTGCGACCGGGCGATCTGGCTGCGGGAGGGGCGCGTCGCCGAATCGGGCCCATCGCTTCCCGTCGTGCGCGCCTACGAGGCCTTCCTCCAGGAGAGGGAGCGCCGCGCCGCCGGGCCGGAGACGTCGCTGCCGGAGCTGCCCGCGGAGGGCCGGCGGCCGGCCCGCTTCACGGACGTCGTCATCCACGACGGCTCGGGCTATCCGCGGGCGGAGTTCGCGTCGGGGGAGACCGTCGCGCTCGACCTCGCCTTCGAGTCGGACGATCCGTCGCTCGCCTTCCAGCTGCGCGTGGGCGCCGACCGCGAGGACGGCGTCCAGGCGTTCGCGGTGGACACGCGCTCGCAGCCGTGGGCGCCGCTGTCCGGGCGGCGCCGCTACCGCGTGCGCCTGGCGCTCCCGGAGCTCCCGATCACGCAGGGGGACTTCCGTGTGTACGCGTTTCTCGGAGACGAGACCGCGCTCCACCTGCATGACCTGCGCATCCTGCGGCCGGGCTTCACGGTCGTGGCGCCCGACTACGCCGTGGGCCTGGTGCGGCCGCGTTCGGTCTGGAGCCTCCTGCCCGACGGCGCCGCAGCTCCCGCCGCCGAGCGGAAGAAAGCGGCCGCCGCGATCTCGTGACGCCGGACGGGCCGGCGCCGGGGCGCCGGTTCTTCCCGGACCTGCTCGCCGCCGCGGCCCTCTTTGGCGCGGTCTGGGCGCTCTACGGTCCCGTGCGGCGGCTCTGGTGGACGTTCGACGACCTGTTCCTCCTGCACGTGCTCCGGGGCCGCTCGCCCTGGGAGCTGTTCTTCTCGCCGGGGCTCTGGCGCGGGCTGCCGTTCCGGATGTTTCTGCCGGAGCTCCTCGCCTCGTACGGCCTCGACCGGGTGATCGCGGGCGCGCAGCCCCGCGCCTTCTACGTCCACGAGCTCCTCGCCTGCGGGGCGGCCGCGGTTGCGCTCTTCGCGGTGCTCCGCCGCTGGTTCGGGACGGCCCTTTCCGGCGCCGGCGCGCTGCTCTTCGTTCTCGGCGCGCCCTTCGTCACCTGGGCTCAGCAGGTCATGCACCGCCACTACGTCGAAGGATTCGTGTTCGCAGCCGTCTCCGTGTGGCTGTTCGTGGGAGCGGTCCGCCGCGGCCGTCCGGGCGCGGCGGTCGGCTCCGCCGTTTTCTATCTACTCGCCATGCTCTCGAAGGAGGTCTACATCCCGCTCGCCGGAATCCTCGCGCTTCTGCCCGAAGGCTCCGCGCGCGCGCGATTCCGCCGGCTCCTTCCGCACGCGGCGGCCGCCGCCGTCTATTTCGCGTGGCGGTACGCGATGATC
>Ga0335080_10001889_pt1 | contig 20790 bp, 22 predicted proteins | sample Lox_Sample_34_FD_206720 | JGI IMG/M metagenome (GOLD analysis project Ga0335080, IMG submission 206720) | Soil microbial communities from Loxahatchee National Wildlife Refuge, Florida, United States - Lox_Sample_3.4 | ecosystem: Environmental > Terrestrial > Soil > Wetlands | place: USA...
GATCCTGTTGGTGGTGCCATTCGCCGCGGTCGGCGGCGTGCTCGCCCTGCCGCTCGCAGGGCTCAACCTGTCGGTGTCGGCGCTGGTCGGCTTCATGGCGCTCTTCGGGATCGCCATGTTGAACGGAGTGATCCTGGTCGAGCGCATCCGCGAGCTGCGCCACGCCGGTCGCGAGCAGGCCGACGCGATCCGCGCCGGCGCGCTCTCGCGCGTGCGGCCGGTCGTCATGACCGCCATGATGGCCGCGCTGGGACTCCTGCCGATGGCGATCTCGCGCGAGGTCGGCGCCGAGACGTCGCGTCCGTTCGCCGTCGTGATCATCGGCGGGCTCGTCACGGCGACGCTCGTCACGCTGCTCGTGCTGCCGCTTCTGTACCCGTGGTTCGAGGAGCGACGCGCGGGCTGAGATTTGCGAGACTCCCGCGCGATGCGGAGCTCCCCCCTGCAGCCGTCGCTCTTCTCTCGCGCCGGCGGGGCGCCCGCCGACGAGGCTCGCCCGCGGCGCCTCGCGCTCGACTCCGGTTCGTGGCTCGAGCTCGTGCCGGCCTGGCTCGCCGACCCCGAGCCGCTCTTCGCGCTGCTTCGCTCGTGTCTGCCGTGGCAGCAGCACGCGCGGCGGATGTTCGAGAAGGTCGTGCTCGAGCCGCGGCTCACGGCCGAGCTGCGCGACCTCGCCCGCGCGCCCGAGCCGGTGCGGCGCGCCGCGGAGCGGCTGTCGACACAGTACGGTGTGGAGTACGACAGCGTCTGGCTGAACCTGTACCGCGACGGCAGCGACAGCACGGCTTGGCACCGCGACTGGATCTCTTGCAAGCGCGACGAGTGCACCGTGCCGGTGCTCACGCTCGGCACGCCGCGGCGTTTCCTGGTGAAGCCGCGCGCGGGCGGCGCGTCGCGCTCGTTCCGGCCCGAGGCGGGCGACCTGGTCGTGATGGGCGGCCGCTGTCAGAGCGACTTCGTGCACGCCGTGCCGAAGGAGCCCGGCGTGTCCGGCCCGCGCATCAGCTTGAACTTCCAGAGCTCCGAGCAGGGCATCCGCACCCCGCCGAGGCGGTGGTGAGCGCGTTCACGGGCGGGTGCGCCTGCGGAGCGATCCGCTACGAGTGCGCCGAGCCGGCGCTCGCGATGGTCAACTGCTGGTGCCGCGACTGCCAGCGCGCGGGCGGGTCGAGCCACGCGCCGACGCTCGTCGTGCGGCGCAAAGCGCTCCGAATCGAGCGCGGCGAGCCGAAGCTCTACGAGCGGACGGCCGACAGCGGCAACACGGCGCGGCGCGAGTTCTGCGGCGTTTGCGGCTCGCCGCTGTTCGCGTCGAGCTCCGCGCGGCCCGACGACGTCGGCATCCGCGCCGGGAGCCTGGACGACCCGAGCGTGTTCGCGCCGGCGCGCAACGTGTGGACGAAGAGCGCGCCGCCGTGGGCCGTGCTCGACCCCGATCTGCCGAGTCGCTGAGCCCCTACGTGCGCGGCAGCGTCGCGAGCAGCTCGGCCAGGCGTTCCAGGTCGGGCGGCTTCGCGAGGTGCGCGTCGAAGCCCGCTTCGCGCGCGCGTACCGCGTCCTCCGGCGTCGCGTAGCCGGTGAGCGCGACGAGCGCCGCGCTCGACTCTGCCGCGCGCAGCCGCTTGGCGACCTCGTAGCCGTCGACGCCGGGCAGGCCGACGTCGCAGAGCACCACGTCGGGCGGGTCGGCGAGCGCCGCGGCCACGCCGCTGCGGCCGTCGCGCGCGAGGGCGACCTGGTGGCCCCGCAGCTCGAGCAGGTCGCGCAGGGTGGTCGCAGCGTCCTCGTTGTCCTCGATCACGAGCACCTTGCGCGGGCCGCTCGCACCGCCGAGCCCGCCGGCGGCGGTCGCGTCGGGTGCGGCGGCGCGAGGCAGGCTCACCGCGAGCTCGGCCCCGCGGCCCACGCCGGAGCTCCGCGCTTCGACACTGCCCCCGTGCAGCTCGACGAGGCTCTTCACCACCGCCAGGCCCAGCCCGAGCCCGCCCTGCGTGCGCGCCAGCGTAGTGTCGGCCTGCATGAACGGCTGGAAGATCTTCGCGAGCGTCTCGGCGTCCATGCCCGCGCCGTCGTCGCGCACGCGCAGCACGGCCTTGCCGTCGCCGCGTTCGAGCCGCACGGCGACGTGTCCGCCCGAGTTCGTGAACTTGAGCGCGTTCTCGAGCAGATTGCCGATCACCTGGACGAGCCGCGTGGGATCGGCATCGACCCAGACCGGCTGGGCCGGGAGCTCCGCTGCGAGCGCGATGCCCTTCGCGGCGAACTGCGCTTGGTGGTCGTCGACCGTCGCGCGCACGACGTCGCCCAGGCTCACGCGCTCGCGGTTCAGACGCACCTTGCCTTCCGTGATTCGAGACACGTCGAGCAGATCGTCGACGAGGCGAGTCAGCTGAGTCACTTGGCGGTCGATGATCTCGCGTGCACGGCGCGCCTGCGGGCTCGCCGGGTCGACCTGCTGCAGGATCGCGACCGCCGTGAGGATGGGCGCGAGCGGGTTGCGCAGCTCGTGCGACAGGATGCCCAGAAAGGCGTCCTTGCGCTGGTCCTGCTCGCGCAGGCGCTGGGCGCTGCGCTCCAGGTCGCGCTCGGCTTCGCGACGCTCGCGGATGTCGCGGAACACGAGCACCACGCCGACGAGCGCGCCGGCCGCGTCGCGGATCGGCGCGCCGCTGTCGTCGATCGGGACGGCCGTGCCGTCGCGACGGACGAGCACCGTGTGGTTCGCGAGGCCGGCGACCTTGCCCTCGCGCAGCACCTGGCGCACGGGGCTCTCGACGGGTTCCCGCGTCGCCTCGTTCTCGATGCGGAACACGTCGTCGAGCGGCCGGCCGAGCGCCGAGTCGTCCCAGCCGAGCAACGACGACGCGGACGCGTTCATCAAGGTGATGCGGCCGCGCACGTCGGTCACGATGACGGCGTCGCCGATGCTCGAGAGCGTGGTGCGGAAGCGCTCCTTCTCTTCGTGCAGCAGCGCAGCGGCCTGCTCGCGCTCGAGCGCGCGGCGGCGGAACGACAGGATCGCCGCGCCCACGAGGACCAGGCTGGCCACGAAGCCGGCGAGCGCCGTCGCCGTGGCGACGTGGGCCGCCTGGGAGGACTCGCGGTTGCGGGCGGCGAGCAGCGCCTGCTCGGTCGCGACCACGTCGGCGAGCTTCGCGCGGATCGTCTCCATGAGCCGGAGGCCTTCGCCGCCCAGCACGATCGCGCGCGCAGCGTCGAATCCGCCCGGGCCGCTCTCGCGCAGCGCGACGGTGCGCTCGAGCTCCGCGAGCTTCGCGTCCACGAGGGGTCCGAGGTCACGAACCCCCTGGCGCTGTCCGGCGTTGTCGCGCGTCAGGTCGGCGAGCTCTTCGTAGTGCTGGCGCGCGGCGACCTTGCCCGCTTCGTAGGGCTTGCGGTACGCCGGGTCGGCGGTGATGAGGAAGCCGCGCTGGCCCGTCTCGGCGTCCTTCAAGCTCGAGAGCAGCTCCTGAGCTTGTTCGAGCACGCGGTGCGAGTGAGTCACCCACGCGCTCGCCTCGGTCATGCGCTGCACGTTGGACAACGCGAGCCATACGTCGACACCGAGCGCGATCGCCGCGAGGCTGGCGAACGCGATGGCGGTGGCCTGTCCGGGTACCCTGGGCAAGGAAGATCCTGTGGAGCGCTCGTCGCCGACGGCCGCGCTGCCGCGCATTCTAGCCCGGTTCGGCTATTTTGAGGGCATGGACGGCATCCACGACCTCGGCGGCATGAGCGGCTTCGGGCCGGTCGAGGTCGAGCCGGACGAGCCGACCTTCCACCGGCGCTGGGAGGCGCGCGCGTTCGCGCTGAACGCGTTGGGCATCCGCGTGCTCGCCGCCTACAACGTCCACGAGTACCGCCACGCGGTGGAGCGCATGGCACCCGCGCACTATCTCGCCGCTTCGTACTACGAGCGCTGGCTCACCGGCATCGCCACGCTGCTGGTCGAGAAGGGCGTGGTGAGCCTCGCCGAGCTCGAGGCGCGCGCTGGCGGGCGGTTCCCCCTGTCGCAACCCGCGGCGGAGGTGAAACCGGACGGTGTCGTCATCGTCACGGCGGCCGAGCCGCGGTTCGCCGTCGGCGACCGCGTGGCCGTGCGCGACTTCCGGCCCGCGGGGCACACGCGCGCGCCGCGCTACGCGCGCGGGAAGCGCGGCGTGGTCGCGGGCGTCGGCCGCGCGTTCGAGCTGCCCGACCTCGCCGGTCACGCGCTGCCCGCGCCGGCCGAGACGACGTACCGGGTCGAGTTCCCCGCGCGCGAGCTGTGGGCCGACGCGGCCGAGGCCGGCGCGTCGGTCGTCGTCGACCTCTGGTCGAGCTATCTCGAGCCCGCGCCTTGAAGGACCCGCGCGAGACGCTCGAGCCGGCGCCCGTCGAAGCGCGCGAACGGGCGCTCGAACAGGCACTCGGCGCGCGCGTGCCCGCGGACTTCGTCGAGAGGCGCATCGAGCAAGCGGCCGAGAACTTCGACTACCGCAACGGCGCGCGCGTGGTCGCGCGCGCGTGGAGCGACCCGGCGTTCCGCGCGCGGCTCCTCGCCGACGGTGGGCGCGCGAGCGCCGAGCTCGGCTTCCGCGCAGCCGACCGCGAGTATCTCGTCGTGCTCGAGAACACGGACTCGCTCCACAACGTCATCGTGTGCACCCAGTGCTCGTGCACGGCGTGGGGCGTGATCGGCCTGCCCCCCGATTGGTACAAGAGCCCCGAGTACCGCGCGCGTCTCGTGCGCGAGCCGCGCGCGCTGCTGCGCGAGATGGGCCTCGCGCTGCCCGAGCGCGTGGCCGTGCGCGTGTGGGACACGAGCGGCGAGACCCGCTACATGGTGCTGCCGCTGCGGCCGCCCGGCACGGAAGGCCTCGGTGAGGCGAAGCTCGCCGAGCTCGTGACTCGCGAGATGCTGATCGGCGTCGCGCGCTAGTCGGCCGGCTCGGCCGGGAAGCTCTGGCAGAACGAGGACAGCGGGTGGCAGTAGAGCTCGAGCGCCATCGCTAGCGGTTCGCGGCGAGGGCCTCGCCCTCGGCGAGCGTGCGCATGCTCGCCAGGCCCTGCTCGAACTGCCTGCCGACGAGATCGTCCATGTTCATGAACAGGCCGACCGCCTTGCCCATGAAGTCGGACTGGCCGCGCATCGTCCAGGTCACCTTGGTGCCGGCGCTGTCGGGCTCGAAGCGGAAGACGGCGACGTTGCGCGCGGCGAAGGGCTTCAGGAACTGCAGGTCGACCGAGATCTGCTCGTTCGGCTTCGACTCCGTGATCGCCATGCGGCCCTCGCCCACGGTGCGGTCGCCCTGCCACCCGTAGCTCGCGCCGACGCCTGCCGGCGCGCCGTCGTAGCGGATCTTCATGGCGGGGTCGAGCTTCGCCCATGGCGACCAGCCCTCCCAGCGATGGAAGTCGTTCACGAGCCCGAAGACGATGTCGGGCGGCGCGGCCATCGATGCCGAGCGCTGGATCGAGAACTCCGACGGCCGCCCCGCGATCACGGCAGCGAGCACGCCGACTCCGGCGGCAATCAAGAGCAGGATCACGAGCGCGATGCGCATCTCCAGCCCTCCTCGAGTGAGTGCGAGTGCGGCGAGTTTTTCACGACTGCGCCGAGAAGTCTTCGCCCCGACTCCCGGAAGGACGAACGGGCGGCCGTGACACCGACACGCGGATCGGAGTATCGTAGTTGCATCATGCAACCCACCGGACCGAAGGGCGTGGCGTTCGTGGTCGGGGCGGGCGACTTCATCGGCGGCGCGATCGCGAAGCGCTTCGCGGCCGCCGGCCATCCCGCCGTGGTGGCGCGGCGAAACGGCGAGAAGCTCGCGCCCCTCGTGAAGGAGATCGAAGCGTCCGGCGGGCGCGCGGTGGCGCTCGGCCTCGACGCACGCGAAGAGGAGCAGGTGCAGGCCGCGGTCGCGCAGATCGAGCGCGACGTCGGTCCGCTCGAGGTCGCGGTCTTCAACGTCGGCGCGAACGTGAGCTTCCCGATCCGCGACACCACGAGCCGCGTGTTCCGCAAGGTGTGGGAGATGGCGTGCTTCGGCGGCTTCCTGACGGGGCGCGAGGCCGCCAAGGTGATGGTGCCGCGAGGGCGCGGCTCGATCTTCTTCACCGGCGCAACGGCGAGCCTGCGCGGCGGCAAGGGCTACGCGGCGTTCGCGGCGGCGAAGTTCGGCCTGCGCGCGCTCGCGCAGAGCATGGCGCGCGAGCTGGGGCCGGCGGGCATCCACGTCGCGCACCTGATCATCGACGCGGGGGTCGACACGGCGTGGGTGCGCGAGCGCATGCGCAGCGCGGGCCGCGACCCCGACGCGCTGCCGCCCGGCACGTTGATGGACCCGGCGTCGGTCGGCGAGGCGTACTGGGCCCTGCACCAGCAGCCGCGCGACGCGTGGACGTTCGAGCTGGAGATCCGGCCCCACGCCGAACCGTGGTGAGCCGCGAGAGAGGTTACACATCATGGTGTCAGTCGAGTTCCACTTCGACTTCGGCTCTCCCAACGCGTACCTGGCGCACCTGGTCGTGCCGAAGCTGGAGAAGCGCACCGGCGTGCGCTTCCAGTACGTGCCCGTGCTGTTGGGCGGCGTGTTCAAGGCGACGGGCAACGTGTCTCCCGCCGTGTCGAACGCGGGCATCAAGAACAAGGGAGAGTACGGCGCGCTCGAGCTGCGGCGCTTCCTGCACAAGCACGGCATCACGGCGTTCCGGATGAACCCGCACTTCCCGGTGAACACGCTGGCGATCATGCGCGGCGCCGTCGCCGCCAAGCGCCTCGGCGTGTTCGAGCGCTACGTGGACGAGGTGTACCGCCACATGTGGGCCGAGCCCAAGAAGCTGGACGACCCCCCGGTGATCCGCGCGGCGCTCCTCGAGTCGCAGCTCCCGGCCGACGAGCTCGTCGCGCGCTCGGCCGACGCCGACGTGAAGCAGGAGCTGCTGGCGAACACCGAGCGCTCCGTCGCGCGCGGCACCTTCGGCTCGCCGAGCTTCTACGTGGGCGACGAGCTGTTCTTCGGCAAGGACCGCCTCGCGGAAGTCGAGGAAGAGATCCAGGCGCAGCAGCATGGCCGATGAGAGGCCCGCCGGCCGCGTGACGAGCGCCGCGCGCGGCAACGTGCTCGAGATCCGCATCGACAACGCGGCGCGCCGCAACGCGTTCACGCCCGAGATGATGCGCGAGCTCTCCGACGCGCTCACCGAGCTCGACGGGAACGACGCCTACTGGATCGGCGTGCTGTGCGCCGAGGGCGAGCACTTCACCGCAGGACTCGACATGCCGAAGTTCTTCGGCCCGGGCGCGACCGCACGGCCGCTGCCCGAAGGCAACGTCGACCCGTTCGGGCTCGCGCGGCGCTGCCGCAAGCCGATCGTCACCGCGGTGCAAGGCATCACGTTCACCGTGGGGATCGAGATGATGCTCGCGGGCGACGTCGCGGTCGCCGCGGACAACGTGCGCTTCTGCCAGATGGAGGCGAAGCGCGGCATCGCGCCGCTCGGCGGCGCGCACTTCCGCTTCTTGTCGCGCATGGGTTGGGGCGACGCCCTGTACCACCTGCTCCTCTGCGACGAGTTCGGTGCGGCCGAGGCGCACCGCATCGGGTTGGTGCAGGAGGTGGTGCCGCTCGGCCGCCAGATCGAGCGCGCGCACGAGCTCGCGGCGCAGATGGCGAAGAACGCGCCGCTGGGACTCTTCGCGACGAAGCGCGCCGCGCACGCGTACGTGGAGGCGGGCGAGCGCGCGGCGATCGCGGCGATCCCCGAGATCCGCGCCTCGGTGATGGACACCGAGGACGCGCGCGAGGGCATCCGCTCGTTCGTCGAGCGCCGGCCCGCGGTGTTTCGCGGCCGTTAGCCCGCCGGGTACTCGACCGACTCGATCTCGAGCCGCTCGTCGCCGCGCGGCGCGCGCACGCGCACGGAGTCGCCGACCGAGCGTCCGAGCAGCGCGCGTGCGAGCGGCGACGTGAACGCGATCGAGCCCTGCGCGGGGTCGGCTTCGTCGACGCCCACGATGCGGTAGCGGCGCGGGCCGCCGGGGCCGGCCACGGCGACCGTCGCGCCGAAGCGCACGACGTCGACGTCATGGCGGGACGGCGCCACGAGCTCGGCCGTGGCGATGCGCGCTTCGAGCGCGACACGCCGCTGTGTATGCGCGGCCGAGCGTTCCTTCGCGGCCGGCTCGGCCAGGAGCGCCACGAGCTCGGCGCGCAGCTGGGCGAGCCCGCGCGCGGTGACGTAGTTCGGCACACCGGGCGGGAGCGGCGCGCGCGGGGCCACGACCTCGGGCGCGTCGGCGGTCTCCTCGCTCGTGAACGCCTTGCTCATCGCGCTCAGGATAGACTCGCGCGGTCGCTCGGGGAGTGCTGCATGAACGAAGGCCGCTGGCTCGTGCTCGGGAACGTGTTCGCGATGAACTTCGTCGTGACGGGCGCGGCCTGGATCTACGTGGTCGTCCTGGTCGCGCCGATCCTCGCCGACCACGGGCTCGCGCTCGCTGATTGGGGGCTGCTCTGGGGCGGGCTCTCCACCGGGGCGCTGCTCGGCTCGGTGCCCGCGGGCGTGCTCGGCGACCGCTACGGCGTGCGGCGGGTCGTGACGCTCGGCGCGCTGGCGATGGCCGGTGCGCTGACACTGCGCGGTGTTGCTCCCGGCTTCGCCACGCTGCTGGGCGCGATGGTGCTGTACGGCTTCACGCTGTCTCTCGTGGCGACGAACCTGCCGCGCGCGCTCGGGCTCTGGTTCCCCGCGGCGGAGCTCGGCATGGCGAACGGGATCGCGCTGGGCGGAAACGGCGCGGGCCAGGGGCTCGCGATGTACGCGGCGCCGCTCCTCGTCGGGCACGTGGGCGGCTGGCGCGGGCTCACGTTTGCGCTCGCGGCGGCAGTCGCCGTGCTCGCGCTGATCTGGAGCGCGCTGGTGCGCGACCGCGGGGAGGTCGCGGCAGCGAGCGCGTCGGACGTCTTCTCGGGCCTCGCGGCCGCGCTCGGAATTCGCGACGTGTGGCTGCTCGCCGGCAGCTACCTGTTCTTCCTCGCCGGCTATCTCGGCATCGTCGCGTACCTGCCGACGTACCTGACCACCGTTCGCGGGCTCGAGCCGCAACAGGCGGGCGGCATGCTCACGGTCGTGCTCGTCTCGTACGTGGTCGGCAGCTTGATCCTGCCCGGGCTGTCGGATCGCATCGGCCTGCGCCGCGCGATGTACGTGCCGTGCATCGCGCTCGCGGGCGCGATGGTCTACGCCTCGAGCGCGGTGGTCGGCGCGCCGCTCTTCGGCGTGATGGTCGTGTGGGGCTTCGCCGCGGGCGCGATCGCACTCGTGTTCGTGGTGCCGCTCGAGCTGCCGAGCGTGGGCCCGGCCTACGGCGGCGCGGCGCTCGGTCTCACGCTCATGGCCGGCTTCCTCGGCGGCATCTTCTCGCCTGCGCTCGGCCTGTGGCTCGCCGAGCGCGAGCCGCTCTGGGCGTTCGCGTTCTGGGCCGGCTGCTACGGCTTGTCGGCGCTGCTGTTCTTCCTGCTGCCCGAGACCGGACCCGGACGGCGCCGCTAGCCGTCGGTGAGCTTCTTGTACGCCGAATAGTGTCGGAGCGCGTCGGTCTTCCGGCCGAGCTGCTCGCACAGCCCCGCCAGGTTGTAGTGCGCGTCGGCGAAGCTCGGGTCGAGCGCGAGCGCGCGCTCGTAGTGACTCGCGGCTGGGGCCGGCCCGCGCGCGTCTTCGAGCGCGAGCGCCAGGTTGAAGTGGATCACGGGATCGTCGGGGCTCCGCTCGAGCGCGTGGTGGTAGAGGCGCACCGCCTCCTTGGCGTTTCCCGACTGGTGTGCGATGCGCCCCAGGTTCACCCACGCGTCGACGAGCCCCGGGTCGAGCTGGAGCGCCTTGCCGTACGCGCCGCACGCCGCCGCGGGATCTTCGTCCTCCAGGTCGAGCCCGCGCTCGAACTCGAGCTGTGCCTGAGCGCTCGGCTCGCCCGGCGCGTCCGCCTTCGGCTCGGCGCGCAGCTCGGCAACTTGATCGGCGAGCTCGTCGACGTCGAAGTCGAGCAGGACCTGGCCCGTCTCGGGCTCCCAGCTCTTGCCGTCCTCGCGCACCGCGACGCGCTTGCCGTCGGCGAAGATGCGCAGACCCGAGAGCGAGCGGTCTGCGGGCAGCTCGCTCGACAGCGCCTCGAGTGCACGGCGCACGCGCGCGAGCGGCACGTCCTGCGCCAGGAGCGCCGCGGCCGCGCGCAGCACCACGAGCTCCTGGAACGAGAACGCGTAGCTCCGCCCGTCGCGCGCGGGCCGGCACAGGCCCGAGCGAACGAGCTCCCGAATGCGCGCCTCCGACAGCTTCAGGATGCGCGCGGCTTCCGCCGTCGATAGCTGCCGCCCCACGCCGGAATGTTAGCTCGAAGCCGCCTTTTTTCCCTTGGCCTTCGGCGCCTTGCGGCTCGTCTGCGCGGCGGGCTGCGCGCTCGCCTTGTCGGCCAGGCTCTTCTTCAGCGCGGCGACCAGGTCGATGATCTGCTCGCGCGCCTCTTCGGGCGGCGCCACCACGATCTCCTCACCCGCGACCTTGCGGTCGACCGCGGCGAGCACCGAGCGCCGGTAGTCGTCCTCGTACTTCTCGGGCTGGAACTTCTCGTTCGCGAGCTGGTCGACGAGCTGCTTGGCGAGCTCGAGCTCGGTGTCCTTGATCGCGATCGTCTTGTCGATCTCGATGTCGGAGAAGTCGCGCACTTCGTCGGCGTAGTAGAGCCCGTGCATCGCGAGGCCGTCGCCCATCGGGCGCAGCAGCACCAGCTGCTCGCGCCCGCGCGTGGCGTAGCGCCCGACGGCGACGCGCTTGGTCTGCGTCATCGCGCGGTGCAGCAGCTGGTACGCCTTGTGGCCGCCCTTGTCCGGCCCGAGCAGGTTCGATTTCTCGAAGTAGATCGGGTCGACCTGTGCGATCGGCACGAACTCGGAGATCTCGATGGTCTGGTCGGTCTTGTGCTGCAGCGCCGCGATCTCTTCGTCGGTGACCACGACGTACTGGTCGCGCTGGTACTCGTAGCCCTTCACGGTGTTCGCACGGTCGACGATCTCGCCGCAGACGTTGCAGACGTACTGCTGCTTCAGCCGCCCCTTGTCCTTGGCGTGGAGCATGCTGAAGTGCACGTCCTTGCCACTGGTGGCGGTGAAGACCTTGATCGGGATCGACACGAGTCCGAACGAGATCGTGCCCGACGAGATCGCGCGCGCTGGCATGCGCCTCCTTTTCGGCGCATCCACGGATCGCCGACCGGGGAGGGGTCTACACCGAAGGATAGCACCCCGCCCCTGTGTCGCCCGGGCGCTACTTCTTGACGATCTTCATGTCCACCCCGCCCGTCCCGATCGTCAGGCTCAGGCCCTTGGTGGTCGCCGTGATGCGCGCCTGTACGCCGTTCTGGTTCACCATCGCGACGCCGCTGCTGCCGCCCGCGATCGTGATTCCCGCTGCGGCGGCGGTGTAGTTGCCGTCGAAGTCCTCGAGCTTCTTCAAGTTGTAGATCTTGCCCGTGGCGGTGAGCGACGCGGCGCCGACCGAGCCGAGGGAGAGACCCGACACGTCGATGTCGTAGCTCTTGCCCTTGTACATGAGCTTGCCCGAGCCCCACGAGATCCCGACGCCCGCGGCGACCGACTTCGCGGTGAGCTTGATCTGTGCGTCCGGCACGACTTTCTTGGACTCGGCGGCGTGCCCGGGACCCACGGCGAACAACACGGCGAGCAGGCTCAGGGCGACGGAGGCGAAGGATCGCGACATCGAAAGGTCTCCTCGAGTTGAAATGCTTGGCTTGGTTCTACCCCGGCCGCGCGTGTTCCGGCAAGCACTTCGGACATGCCTTGCTCATGAAAGGGCGCGTGTGGCGCACCACGCCACAGTCACTGCTTCAAGCTGAGCTTCACGCCAGACACTGGCGCGGTCAGGTTGACGCCGCGCGCCGTGGCACTCATGCGGATCTCGACGCCGCTCGCGTTCTTCATCACCAGCATGGAGCCGCCGCCGCCGGTCGTCGTGGGCACGTTGCCGGCGCTGTACTGGCCGGCCACGTCTTCGATCTTCGCCAGGTGGTAGATCTTGCCGACGGCCGTCACGGCGTCGACCGACCGCCCGACGCTCAGGCCTTCCACCTGCAGGTCGTAGTAATGCCCCTTGTAGTGGACCTTGCCGACGCCCCACGACACGCCGCTGCCCGGGGCGATCGACGTCGAGCTGACCTTCAGGGTCGCGTCGGGAACGGGCTTCTTGATCGGCGCAAGGGTGTGGCTGGCGCCGAGCAGCGCGAACGCGCAGAGCGCCGCCCCGCTGGCCTGCGCGAGGGATCGAAACGGCATCTGGGACTCCTTCATCCGCCAGCTTCTCCGTGAACGCGAGCGGAGGTCGTTTTACCTCCGGTGTCTCCGAACGAGCAACCGGTTCGCGCTACCATCGTTTCGCATGGCCGACCTCCGGCGGTACCGCGAGAAGCGGGATCCGAACGCGACGCCCGAGCCGTTCGGCGGCGAAGACGAGGCCCGTGCGCTGCCCCCCAACGCGGCGCGCGCATTCGTCGTCCAGCAACACGCGGCGCGGTCCATGCACTGGGACTTTCGTATCGAGATCGACGGTGCACTGGTCAGCTTCGCCATTCCCAAGGGCCCGACGCTCGACCCGAAGGAGAAGCGCTTCGCAGCGCAGACCGAGGACCATCCGCTCGAGTATGCGGACTTCGAGGGCGTGATCCCCGCGGGGAACTACGGCGCGGGCGCGATGATCGTGTGGGACCGCGGCTGCTATCGGACGGTGGAAGGGCGCTCGCCGGCCGAGGGCCTCGCTGCGGGGAAGCTCGACCTGCTGCTGGAGGGCCACAAGCTGCGCGGGCGCTTCGGCCTGGTGCGCATGAAGGGCGAGGCCGGGAAGAGCTGGCTGTGGCTCTCGAAGTGGAAAGGCAAGCCGCCCGAGCCCGAGCTGGTGATCGCGGAGCCGGGCTCGGTGCTGTCGGGGCTCACGGTAGCGGAGCTGCGCGATCGGGTGAGTCACACCGACGAAGTCGCCGCGCTCGCGCGCGCGGCCGGCGCTCCCGAGCGCGCGCTGCCCGCCTCGGCCCTCGAGCCGATGCTCGCCGAGATCGCCGACGCCGCGTTCACGCGCGAGGGCTGGCTGTTCGAGGTGAAGTACGACGGCGCCCGCGTGCTCGCGACGAAGCGCGCGGACGGCAGCGTGAAGCTCGCCGCGCGCAGCGGGCGCGACGCCACGCAGACGTATCCGGAGATCGCGCGCGCCGTGCGACACCTTCCGGTGTCGGAGTGCACGATCGACGGCGAGGTCGTGGCGCTCGACGAGCGCGGCCGCGCATCGTTCGAGCGGCTGCAGACGCGCTTCCGCGGCGAGGCGAAGCCGCGGGCCGAGCTCGACACGCCGGTCGTGTACTTCGCGTTCGACGCGCTCTCCGCCGCGGGCTTCGACCTGCGGGCGCTGCCGCTGGCGACGCGCAAGGAGGTCCTCTCGCACCTCGTGCCGCGCAACGGCTACGTGCGCTTCTCGGACCACGTCGCGGTCGAAGGCGAGGCGCTGCTCGAGGCCGCGCGCGCGAACGCGCTCGAGGGCATCGTGGCGAAGCGCGCCGATTCCAAGTACGAGAGCGGCCGGCGCTCGAAGAGCTGGCTCAAGATCAAGCTGCCGCGCACCGCGAATCTCGTCGTCGTGGGCTACCAGCCCGGGAAGGGCACGCGTGCGCCGCTCGGCTCGCTGTTGCTCGCGTGGCGCGTCGGCGGGAAGCTCGTGTACGCGGGCTCGGCGGGCTCGGGCCTCGACGCCTCCGCCGTCGCCGAGCTGCGCGCCGAGCTCGACGCGCGGCGCGTCGAGAAGCCGGCGTTCGAGAACCCGCCCGCGCTGCGCGGCCTGGTGTTCGCGCGGCCGGAGCTCGTCGCGCAGATCCGCTACGGCGAAGTCACGAGCGCGGGCATGCTGCGCCATCCCGTGTTCGTGCGGGTGCAGCCCGACGTCTCGCCCGAGACGTGCGAGGCGCCGGCGGAGCTGCGCGAGCTTCCCGCCGAGGCGCCGGCCCCGCCGACGGCGAAGCCCGCGCCCGCCGGGGCGCTGCGACTCACGCGGCTCGAGAAGGTGTTCTGGCCCGTCGAGGGCTACACCAAGGGTGATCTGCTCGCCTATTACGAAGCGGTGTGGCCGTGGCTCGCGCCGTACCTGCGCGACCGGCCGCTCGTGCTGACGCGCTATCCCGACGGCATCGAGGGCAAGAACTTCTATCAGAAGAACGCGCCCGATTTCACGCCCGACTGGGTGCTGCGCGAGCAGATCGAGGGCACCGACTACTTCGTGTGCAACGAGCTGCGCACGCTCTTGTACGTGATCAACTCGGGCGCGATCCCGCTGCACGTGTGGAGCTCGCGGCGCGACGCGCTCGACCGGCCCGATTGGCTCATCCTCGACCTGGACCCCAAGCAGGCGCCGTTCGCGCACGTGATCGAGATCGCGCGGCACATCCACGCGCTATTGGACGAGCTCGGCGCCGCCCACTTCGCGAAGACGTCGGGACAGGACGGCCTGCACGTGCTGGTGCCGCTCGGCCGCCAGCTCGACCACGACGACACGCGGCGGCTGGCCGAGGTGCTCGCGCGAGCGGTGTGCGCCGACCTGTCCGAGATCGCGACGATCACGCGGCCCGTCGCCGCGCGCGGCGACAAGGTGTACGTCGACTACCTGCAGAACGGCCGCGGCAAGCTCATCGCCGGCCCGTTCTCGGTGCGCCCGCGGCCGGGCGCGCCCGTGTCGATGCCGCTCGAATGGAAGCACGTGAGCGCGCGGCTCGACCCCACGAAGTTCACGATCAAGACGGCGGTGCCGCGGCTCGAGAAGGGCGGCGACCCGCTGGCGCCGGTGCTCGGGCCGGGCGTCGACGCGGTCGGCTTGCTCGGCGCGCTCGCGGAGCGGCTCGCGTGACTCACGAGCGCCTCGACCAGCCGGTGTGGCACTCGCTCGGCGGCGCGCACGCGCACCTGGCGCTGCGCGCGGGCCGGGCCCGGCGGTACCCGGCGGAGGTGAGTCCGTTCGCCGCGCTCGGCGAGCCCGACGTCGCGGCGCTCGTGGATCTGGCGCAGCTGCTGCCCGTGGGCGGCGTGGTGGCGCTGACCGGCGCCGACGCCGCGCTCGATGCGCCGGGCTGGCGCGCACTCGGCGGCTTCGAGGTGATCCAGATGGTCTGCGAGGAGAAGGTCGCGCCGCCGGACCGCGCGTTCCCGGAGCTCGGCCCGGCCGACGTGGCCGACATGCTGGCGCTCGTCGCCCGCACCGAGCCGGGACCGTTCGGAACGCGCACGCTCGAGATGGGCCGCTACGTCGGCGTGCGCGCCGACGGCGCGCTCGTGGCCATGGCCGGCGAGCGGCTCAAGCCCGCGGGCTACACAGAAGTGAGTGGTGTTTGCACGGCGCCCGAGGCGCGCGGTCGCGGCCTCGCCGAAGCGCTCGTGCGCGCGGTCGCAGCCGGAGCGCAGGCGCGCGGCGACGTGCCGTTCCTGCACGTGCGCGCGGGCTCGCCGTCCGAGGCGACGGCGACGGCGCTCTACGCGCGCGTCGGGTTCCGCGAGCGCGACCGCCGCAGGCTCGCGATCGTCCAGCGCACGGGCTGACACGCGCGCGTCGATCCGCGTACGCTCTGGCTCCACACGGGAGGTGCCGATGGCGCTGTGGCAGATCGAGCGGAACGCGAAGGGCGTGGTGGTCGCGACGTATCACAACCCGCCCATGAACTACTTCTGCGCCGAGGGCACGGCGGAGCTCGGCGAGCGCATCCGCGAGTGGAGCGATCCCTCGATCCGCGCGGTGATCCTGACGGGCGGCATGCCGGGCAAGTTCATCACGCACTACAGCGTGGAGGAGCTCGCCGCCCTGGCCGCGAACAAGCCGCTCATGCGCGCGCTCGGGCTCGGACTGAACCACGGCTACCACGAGCTCCTGCGCTCGCTGCGCGACCTGGCGAAGCCCGTCATCGCCGCGCTGAACGGCGACACGATGGGCGGCGGCTTCGAGCTCTCGCTGTCGTGCGACATCCGCGTCGCGTCGGCGGGCGACCACCGCATCGGCCTGCCCGAGTCGACGCTCGGGATCCTGCCGGGCGGCAGCGGCACGCAACGCCTGGCGCGCCTGCTCGGGGCGGGTCGCGCGCTCGACTTCATCCTGCGCGGGCGCATCTGCCGGCCCGAAGAGGCGCTCGAGCTCGGGCTCGTGCACGAGGTTGCGACCGACGCGCTGGCCCGCGCCCGTGCGCTCGCGGCTGGCTTCGCCGAGCTGTCGCCGGTCGCGCTCGCGGAGATCAAGCGCTGCGTCTACCGCGGCTCCGACGCGCCGCTCGACGCGGGCCTCGCGATCGAGAGCGAGTCGTTCATGGCGACGATGTTCTCGGAGGAGGGCCTCGCGACGATGCAGGCCTACGTCGCGCTGCCGTTCGAGAAGCGGCGCGACTGGCTCGAGCGGCACGGGACGCTCCTCCATCCCAAGCGGTGAGTCGGCCGCGCGATGCGAAGCCACGCGGTCGAGCTCGGCGGGCCTCTCCTCGCCGCGCTCGGCGCGCTCCTCGCCGGCTGCGCGAACCCCCTGAACGCGTACAACTACTGGCACTACTTCGACTGCGGACTCTCGGCTTCTCGCGCGGGCGACCACGACACGGCGGCGAAGTGCTTCTCGCGCGCGGCGGTCAACGCGCGGGTCGGCTGGCTCGGGCCCGAAGCCGAGTCGGCGGCGCTCTATGACTACGGCCGCGCCGCCGGACAGCTGTGCGCCTACGACGCGGCGCGCAGGTCTTTCGAACGGGCGCTCGAGCTCGAGGAGTCGCTCGACGAGCAGCATCCTGTCCATCTGGGCCAGCGGCTGTTCGAGCTCGCGCGCCTGAGCTTCGACACCGGGCAATACGCCGAGGCGGTGCGCTGGTACGAGCGCGGCTTCCCCGTGGTGCGCAAGCTCGCCGCGGACCGAGCCGACCCGATCGCGTTCGCCGACGAGCTCGACGACTTCGCGACCGCGCTCGAGCACACGGGCGATTTCGCGCGCGCGGCGGCGCAGCGTCAGGAGAGCGCGCAGATCCGCGCCGATCACCCGGGCGCGCTCGCGGGCTTCGCCGCGGAGCACTACCCCAAGGACTGCGCGAAGTCGTGACTCGCCGCCGCGCCGATCTCGTCTCAATCGCCGCGCTCCTCGCGCTCCTCGGGGGCTGCGCCGCAAATCCCTGGGCAGCGGTGAAGGAGTACCAGAGCACGGGTCAGTGGGAAGCGGCCTACACGACGCTGCGGAAGCTCGTGGCGGACGGCGAGGCGTCCCGAGTCCCGGACGCCCAGCGCGCGGTGCTCCACTACGAGCTCGGACGCGCGGCGGGCGCGACCTGCCGGTTCGACGAGGCCGAGCGCGAGCTCCTGCTCGCGAACCAGCTCGACGCCCGGACGAATGGCCCCACCCAGATGTCGCTCCTCGAGCTCGGGGAGATGGCCACGGATCGTGGCCAATGGCCGGCTGCGGTCGGCTACTACGAGCGCGGTCTCGCCGAGATCGAACGGATCCAGGGGAAGAACGGAACGCACCCCGCCATGACGGCTCTCGAGGTCGACAAGTACGCGATCGCGCTGCGCAACGCGGGCCGCGAGGCCGATGCAGCCGCCGCCCGCGCGCGCGCCCTCGAGCTGCGCCAGCTCGAGCCAAACGTGAGGATCCTCACGGACCGGACCCCCTACGGGAGTTACTGCGCGCCCGGCACCGGTCAGAGCTAGGCCGCGGCTTCGAGCTCCGCGCCAGGCGCCCAGTCGCCCCGCCAGGGCAGCGCTTGCTCGAGCACGCGCGAGACCTGCAGCACGAGCGCGTCTTCGCCGACGCGGCCGATCAGGTGCGCGCCCATCGGCCAGCGGCCGCCCATGCGGCCCATCGGCACGCTCGCCGCTGGCGCGCCGCTGATGTTGCTCGTGGCGGTGTAGACGCCGAGCAGCGCCGCGCGTGCGAACGCCTCCGGTGCGGGCAGGCCGGCAAACTCGCCCACGCGCGGCGTCTCGATCGGCACCGTCGGCGTGAGGCACAGGTCGAACGGCTCGACCGACGCGAGGATCCGCTGCGTCAGCTCGCGCTGGATGGTGCGCGCCTGCTCTGCAGTGACGCGCTTGCCCGCCTCGCGCAGCCACTTCGGCACCGGCTGGAGGCGCCACGGCAGCATGGCCGGCGCACCGGCGAGCTGGCGCTGGTAGACGGGGAGGAACTCCTCGACCGTGCCTTCCGGCGCGCGCAGCTCGTCGAGCGTGTGCCCCAGCGACTCGAGCTGCTTTGCGACGCGGAGCACGCCTTCGGCGATCTCGGGGTGAGTCGGCGCCAGATGCGAGTGAGTGAGCACGCCGATGCGCACGCGCCGGTGCGGCGCAGGAGCGCGCAGCCCGCGCAGGAACTCGTCCGTACGCGCGAGTGCGTCGAGGAGCGCCGCGGCGTCTTCCACGGTGCGCGCGAGCGGGCCGCACGAGTACAGGATGTCGGGGTCGCGCAGCCCGTAGGCATTCGCGACACGCCCGCGTGTCGCCTTGAAGCCGTAGAGGCCGCACAGGGACGCGGGGATGCGCACCGAGCCCGCGCCGTCGGAGCCGTGTGCGATGGGCAGGAGCGCGGCGGCGACTGCCGCGCCCGCGCCGCCGCTCGAGCCGCCCGACGTGCGCTCCGGGTCCCACGGGTTGCGCGTGGGCGGGTGGAGGTCGGGCTCCGTGACGGGCATGGCGCCGAGCTCCGACGTGGCGGTCTTGCCGAGGATCACGAAGCCGGCGGCGCGCACGGACGCCGTCGACCGGTCGTCGGCGGGCGAGGGCAGCCACGTGCCGCGCGAGCCGAAGCGTGCCACCGACCCCCGCACCAGGTTCAGGTCCTTCATCGCGATCGGCACGCCGTGGAACGCCGGCAGCTCGCCGCCGCGCCGCAGCTCGGCGTCCTTGCGCCGCGCCTGGCGGAGCGCGCGCCGCTCGTGCACGCGCACGAAAGCGCGGAGCTCCGGGTTGAGCCGCCCGATGCGCTCCAGGTAGAGCCGCGCGAGCTCTTCGCAAGAGAGCTCGCGCTTCCGCAAGAGCGCCGCCTGTTCGAGCGCGGACGCGTCGAGCACTTCGCGGAGGCTCACACCGCGAAGTGTAAAGGATCAGCGGGTCGCGAGCGCTCTCGCCGCTGCGCGCACTTCGCCCCGGATCCAGTCGCTGGCGTCGCGGCGCATCTCCTCGCTCGGGCGGCGCCGCAGCGCGGGCCCGAAGCTGAGCAGGAGCCGCACCCGCGGCTTGCCGAACGTCTGGAGGAAGTGGCCGACGAACGGGTCGTCGTCGACCCAGGCGTCCGCGCGGTCCTCGTACTCCAGCGCGAAGGGCACGATGGGGAAGTCGTACTCCTCGGCGACGCGGAAGAGCCCCGGGAAGAAGGGCAGGATGCCCGGCCCGCGGCAGGTCGTGCCCTCGGGGAACGCGGCGAACGGCAAGCCCTTCTGCAGGATGGCGAGCGCCCCTTCGCGCGCGCGCTTGCGGCTGTCGCGGTCGTCGCGGGTCACGAACACCGTCGGGTGCAGGCTCGCGGCGGCGCCGAACACCGGCCAGCTCGCGATCTCGGACTTGGCCAGGAAGCCGCACGGCGCGACCCCCAGCACGGCCAGGATGTCGATGTACGAGCGGTGGTTGCCGAGCAACAGGTGCGGGCCCGGCAGCGGTGCGCCGCGCACCTCGACTTCCACGCCCAGCGCGCCGAGCAGCCGTCGTGCCCAGGCGTGGCCGTGCTTCGCGGCGGCGTGAACGCAGCCGCCGCTGCGCGTCTTCTCGAGCTTCAGCGCGGCGAGTGAGCGCGTGGTGGCCGCGGCCATGCGCAGGAGTCTGTAAGTGGCGAGCGGTGCGGAGTGTCTCGACACGATGGTTCCCTCGCTTGTTTGTTCGTCTCGTTCTGCAGGGAAGCTCGGCCGCGCGCGTGACGGCCCGGTGACGATTCGCGTACGAACCGGGTGCTCGCCGTTTCTTCGCCGGCGCGAACGCGGTTCGTCATGAGAGAAACCGAACTTACGGGCAAATGAACGACTACGCATTTACGTGTGACGCATTCTCGTGTGACGCAGATCCGTGTCGCCACGGCGTTCTCGAAGCCGAGATCGCCCGACTGCCGGAGAGCGCACGGCTGCTGGAAACCGACCGCATGCTGGTCGCGCTGGCGCGCGCGCCGCAGATCCCCGAGCTCCTGCGAGAGATCGGGCGTCTGCGCGAGTGCGCGTTCCGCGCCGTCGGCGAGGGCACGGGCGGCGACCTGGACCTGGACCGCTTCGATTCGCGCTACGGACACTTGTTCGTGTGGGATCGCGAGCGCCGCGCGCTGGCCGGCGCATACCGGCTCGCCGCGACCGAGGAGTTCGCCGCGCACGAGCTCCCGCACGCGCTCTACACGCACACGCTGTTCGACTACGATCGCGAGTTCCTGGCGAAGCTCGGCCCCGCGATCGAGCTCGGCCGCGCGTTCGTCACGCCCGAGTACCAGCGCTGCTCGCGCGTCCTGGCGCTGCTGTGGAAGGGCATCCACGGCGCCGTCGAGCTCACGGGCGCGCGCTCGCTCTTCGGCGCCGTGTCGGTGTCGTCGAGCTACTCGCGCCGTTCGCGCGGGCTCGTGGCTGCCGCGCTGCTGCTGCACCACCGGCATCTCGAGAGCGACGGTCTGGTGCGCGCGCGCGTGCCGTTCGAGCTGGACGCGGCCGACTTCTCCGCAGCGCACGCGCTCGCCGAGCCGCGCGAGCTGTCGGCGCAGGTCTCGGCGCTCGAGCCCGACGGCGCG
>Ga0335080_10001891_pt1 | contig 20766 bp, 22 predicted proteins | sample Lox_Sample_34_FD_206720 | JGI IMG/M metagenome (GOLD analysis project Ga0335080, IMG submission 206720) | Soil microbial communities from Loxahatchee National Wildlife Refuge, Florida, United States - Lox_Sample_3.4 | ecosystem: Environmental > Terrestrial > Soil > Wetlands | place: USA...
GTGTTGCGGGAGATCGTGCAGATGGGCTTCACGCAGGTGCAGGTGGCGAATCTTGTGCAGCGCCACAAGGCATGGGTCTCGCGGCGGATAGGGCTTGTGGAGCGGCTGCACCCGGAGCTGGTCGAGGACATGAGGCTGGGGCTTCTTTCCCCCGGAGTGGCGCGTCGCCTTCTGTCGTTGCCTCCGGGCAACCAGCTTCAGATTGCAGCGGCAGCGCAGAGTGCGGGTCTGGGTCTGAGAGATACCGAGCGGCTGGTGAGTCTGTGGCACAGCGCGAAGGAGCCGGAGATACAGCGCCAACTTCTGGCGGAGCCTCGGGCATCCCTGGCGCAAGCCTTTCCCGAGAACGCGGCGGTCGATGCGAGGCTCACTCCGCAGGGCCAGCAGCTGTCGCGGCTCCTGCGGCTGGTGGCGGGGGTGGCGCCGCGCCTCTCGAGGCTCCTTCCGCGTGGCGACGTCGCTTGGGTCCGTCGAGAGCGCTGGCGGTGCAACCGCGACCGGAGGAGTCGCCGCACCCGCCTCATCCTCAAGCTGAAATCAATAGCGCCATGCCGTCGCTCCGGTGTGCACTCGACCGTCATTGAGGCGTACCAGCGCCTGTGCCGACGCGTGATCTCGCAGGCCTTGGCCTCCCCCTGGTTGCGTGGCTTGCCGCTCATGTTCACGAGCCCGATGCCCGATAGGCGAAGCTGACCGTGCCGCCCCCGATCGTCGGGCACGAGCCGCCAGCCGTCGCCGTGGGTCTTGTATCCCCAGCCGCTGAAGTGTTCGAGCGCCTTGAGGCGCGGGAAGCCAGGGGCATTCCCCTCCCGTACGCGCTGTTCGCAAGTGGACGCTGAGATGCGATAGCGCTTAGCCATGCGGACCGTGTTCTCGCGGAGGGGTATCTCGTTGGTGTTGCGTTTCGGTAAGAGGATAGATAAGGAATGCCCATATGACCGCAATGACCAAGGAAAGAGTGAATCCGAATACGCAAAAGAATGCACTCATTAGGTAATATAGTCCGATAGCGGCGAAGAGTTGCATAGTTAGCTCTTATTATGTGTTCCGGAATCGCAATTTAATTCCAGGCTTGTCGTTGTGTGTTCTTCGGAACCCTCGGTTGTCGATTGTGACGTTTTCAGTTTGGCGCATGGGATCACTCCTGTTGGGCAGTGGTTGCGCAGTTGGGAATGCCGCAGCGGCATTCCGAATATCGAGCGTGTCGTGTGTTCGAGGAGCCATGATATCATGGAACCTCTCACGCCCATGCCTTCAGGCGTCGGGAGAAGCCGTAGCGGCAATCGTGTCAGAGGTCGGTAGTAAGGATTTTGGGTGATACGGTCTTGGATCAACGGGCTTTCTCAGCGAAAAAAGTATTGGCCTTGAAGAAGACAAGTTCGACGATGCCGGTCGGACCCTGGCGCTGCTTCGCGACATGGAGCTCGACCTCCTGCGCGTCCGCTTTGTGAAGGCCCTCGGCATCTTTCTCTTCGCCCGGCCGGTGGAGAAACATGACCACGTCGGCATCCTGTTCGATAGCCCCTGACTCTCGCAGATCCGAGAGCATGGGCGGCTCCCCCTTTCGCTTTTCCACGCCGCGGTTCAGCTGGGAGAGGGCGAGGATGGGGATCTGGAGCTCCTTGGCCAGACTTTTTAGCGAACGGCTGATGACAGCAATCTCCTGCTCGCGCGACTGTGCCCCAGGGGCATTCATAAGCTGGAGGTAGTCGACGATGACGAGATCCAAACCACCATCGCGCTTGATCTTGCGGCACTTCGAGCGAAGCTCGAGTGGGGTTAGCACGAAGTTGTCGTCAAGCCAGATGCACGAGCGACCGACGCGGTCCCCGTGCGACATGATGCGATCCCAGTCGCTCTGTTGCAGGAGGCCCTGGGTCATGCGCCAGAAGTCGAGTTTCGCTTCAGCGGCTAGGATGCGCATCGCGAGCTGCTCGGAGGGCATCTCGAGCGAGAAGATGGCGACGCGCTTTTGCGATCTGATGGCGGCGTGGGTTCCGATATTGAGCGCCAGGGCGGTTTTCCCGACGGAGGGACGCGCGGCGAGGACGATGAGGGCACCCGGTTGAAGGCCGAGAAGCTTCCGATCGAGTGCATGGATGCCGGTGGGTACACCGGTGAGCGTGCTCGTTCCGGCCCGAACGCGGGCCTGGATGGCATCGATGTTCTCGATGGCCTTGAGCATCGGCTCGTGGATGAGACGTAGCGTCTCGACGGAGCCTCCTTGCGCGGCGGTGAAGATCTCCTGTTGCGCCCTCTCGAGGTACTCTTCCACGCTGGCCCCTGCCTCGAATCCACGGGCAAGCACCGCCTGCGCTACGAGTTGCACCCGGCGCACGCGCGCCAGCTCTGCCACGACGCTTGCATAGTGGCGGACGTTAGCGGCAGTGCCGAGGCCTTTGGCGAGTGCGAAGGGCAGATCGCGAGGAACGACTGGACCAAGCAATCCTCTCGCTTCAAGTCGCTGATGCAGTAGTATCGGGTCGATGACGCGTTTCTCTTGGACCAATTCACCACAGGTCGCGAAGAGTAGCTGATGGGCGTGAAGGTAGAAGTCCTCGGGCTTGAGCCGATCGGCCACGAGATCGAAGGCGCTCTCTTCGATGAGGAGCGCGCCGAGCACCGCTTGTTCCGCCTCAAGGTTGTGAGGAAGATCGCGGCCGCCACGAATTCGCGAGAGAGCGTCGGTGGGGATGGCAACTTGGGAATTGGGCATGGCGGCTGGTTGTATTCGGATTAGTAGTCTGTTCGTGATGTATAGTATATAGTAAATGCTATGGCGTTGAAAGTGGTGTGTTGCGGTCGAAATTGAGTTCGTTTAAGCGGGCTGAAGGGGGGAGGCGTTCCCACTCGGGGTGTGTTACTGGATAGGTTTCAGAAACTGTTGGGTAGGTGCGTAGTGCTGCGAATTGAAGACCTGAAGAGTGAGGCTGAGTGCCCGTGCGGGTCGTGCGCTCGAAATTCAGGCAAGGATGATATACTCGTACGCATGGTGTTACCTCAAAGGCTGCGGCGCATCGCGCAAGCTGTACGCACCACTATGGGTGAAAATGTTCGCGTCTATCGCGAAGCTGCTGGACTTAGCCAAGCGGAGTTGAGTGTGATGGCTGACGTCACAAGGTCCGGTCAGGATGCGCGAGAATTCGAGCGCCATCGTGGTGACCGAACGAGCGTGCGGAGCGCGTTTCGTTTGAATCGATATCGGCATTTACCGACTGTCGTACGACAGGGGAGAATTCGGGAGTTTTGCGGGGCGTTCGGAGGACGAATTCGAACAATTCGAGAAAAAGCTCAGCTTACGCAAAGAGACGTGGCGGAGTTCATGGGAATCACAGAGAAGCGTGTGCAAGAGATCGAGGCGGGTGATGAAAGCGTGACAATTGACACGATAACACTTCTGGCGGACGCACTTGGGGTAGCACTCGGATCTCTATTTGATGTAGAGCCGTCCTGGCCGACGTGAGAGGAGGCTCGTCTTGCGAAGCTTGAGCATGTCGCGAAGCTCGACGGCGGAGAGGGGGGCTTGCTCGGACGAAGCCGCTTGAGAACCGCGTCGCAGAGAGAGTCGGGCTCGCCGTCAGGGGTGGCGGAGAGTACTGCGGAGGAGTCGATCACCAGGTGTGGAGGACCCTTCGAGGCGAGCCTTATGCGTAGGGGTGGCGGAGCCGGAGTGCCACGGTGCTCGACGGAGAGGACGAGATGGGCGGGTCCGTCGCGGACGAGGTAGATGCCGGAGTCGTACCAGGCGGCGAAGTCCTCGCTGCCGCGCAGCTGCTGGTCGAGGTAGGCTGAGGGGGACTTGCGCATTAGGGGAGCGACCGTGCTGTGAAGGCGCCGAAGCTAGACACGGTCGTCGAGTCGGACCGGTTGCACCTGGCACGCTGCCGTTGCAATTCCAAGGCGATCGCTCACTGGCGCCACGCCTAGATCGAAGACGCGCTTGCTATTCCCCGTGGTGCGTGCTTAGGCCAAGCCTCGTGTCGTGTGGCCCAATGGGCGGATGAGGCCCATCTCGCTGGCGACGCTCTACCGGTAGGTGACGCTTTCGCGGGAAGGGGGGCTCGGTGCGCTACGTCCCGTTCGCCGCAAGGACGTCGGCAGGTCCAAGGCGAAGCTGCCCGTGGACGTCCTGCGCAAGGTCCTTTTGTTCTTCGTTGGCGATCCCCGCTGAGGCGCTCACCAGAAACCAGCCACTTCTGCTCGCGAGAACCAGGCCACTCGCAGAACACGAAACGCGCTCTTTGGCGTGCGCCACGACGACGGCCGATGAATCGCGTCCACAAGAACTCCGGGCACTTGGCTGCGCGCTGTTGGCGCAGCCGAGGGCACGGAGTCGCGGGGGACTGGGGGTGCAACCCCCGGGGAGTGGCCTGCTCCTGGTGAGCATACCCCTGTCGTTTCTCGCGAGCGCTTCAGATCCCGAGATCTCCTACACGTTCCTGCTCGCGCTGTTGCGCGCCGACCCGCAGCTGCGCCTGGCGCAGCGGAGGATACGACATCTGGCATTATCCCGACTGGTAGATTACTCCGACTCGGCCCACGCAGCTGCGTGCCGACTCGCAAGTACCGTGTCTATGCTGCTAGCCCAGGCGAGATAATCCTGGTCTTATCTCCTCGTTCCCGGCGTTCGCCAGCTAGGAGGAGCTCCATGTTTGAAGTATTCTTGCCTGTTGCCGCAGCTACGGAGCGGTTGCGTTCCTCTCTCCTGGGATCACATCTCGACGAGTATTGCTCGTGGCTCGTTGAGCTCGGTTACCAGACCCGCACGGTCCGGAACAAGCTCTATGTACTCGCTGAGTTCGCTCATTGGATGGCCAAGCAGCACCTGGATCTCGCCGATCTCGATGAGGAGAGCGTAGACGAGTATCTCAAGTTCCGGCGGCACAGAACCCGCCGCCAGAATGGGGCTCGTCTAACAGTGCTCCAGCTACTCGGGAGACTCCGCTCGGCAGGTGTCATTCCCGTGCCAGCGCCCACCAGGGACTGTTCCGCGTTGGGAGCTCTGCTGGGGAGGTATGAGACTTATCTGTGCGAGGAGCGCGCGCTTGGGCAGGAGACACGCACTGACTACCTGAAGACTGCGCGCCAGTTTGCGATCGATTGCCTTGGTGCGCGCGCTGCTCGCTTCAACCGTCTGCGTCATAGCCATGTCCGAGAGTTCCTCCTCGCCTGTATTCGCCGTGTGGGCCCGAAACGCGCCCAGAGCATACGGAGCGGTCTGCGTTCGTTCCTTCGCTTCTTGTTCTTGCGCTCCGAGATTCAGACGGATCTCGCCCTCGCAGTGCCCACGATACGAAGATGGCAGCTGTCAAGCGTGCCGCGGTACGTCGCGGTAAGTGATGTCGAGCGGGTGCTACGGGCCTGCGATCTTTCATCAGCGATAGGGCGCCGAGACCGCGCGATCCTACTGCTGCTAGCCCGACTGGGCCTTCGCGGATGCGAGATTCGTGAGCTTGAGCTCGACGACCTGCGTTGGCGCGAGGGCGAGATCGTTGTCCGAGGCAAGGGATCGATCAGAGATCGCTTGCCCCTGCTCTCTGATGTAGGAGAGGCGCTAGCCCTCTACTTGGAGCGAGACCGTCCTCGCTGTAACTCTCGACGGGTATTTATCCGTTGGCGAGCGCCATATCGTGGCTATGCTCGTCCCTGTACCGTTTCTGCCATCGTGGCACGTGCGCTGGCGCGCGCCGGGCTCGCCCCGCCGGTACGCGGTGCGCATCTGTTTCGCCACAGCCTAGCCACTGCGATGGTGCGACGGGGTGCCTCCCTCGACGAGATTGGGCAAGTGCTCCGACACCGCTCGCCCAGCACCACCGAGATCTATGCCAAGCTCGATTTCGATGCTCTGCGCGACGTCGCGATGCCCTGGCCTACGGCGAGAGGTGTCCGATGACACCACTCGGTAAGGCCCTCGAGGAATACCTCGCCCTGCGTCGGGGACTCGGTTCGGAACTGCACGGCCCCGGCGCGTACTTGCGTAGGTTTGTCGACTTCATGAATCGCGAGGAGGCCGCGGTCATCACGGCAGAGCTCGCGCTTCGCTGGGCGACGGCCCCGGCCGGCGCCACACCCGCAACCTGGGCACTGCGGCTGGGCGATGTGCGACGCTTCGCGGCGTGGGTAAGCGCGATGGATCCTCGTACGGAGGTCCCGTCCCGTGAGCTCCTGAGACATCGACGCCAGCGACGCCCTCCCTACATCTATACCGACGCTGAGGTCACGCAGATCGTCCGCGGGGCCGCGCAGCTTTCCTCATCGCTGGGGCTTCGCGCGCATACTTACGTTACACTATTCGCTTTGCTCGCCGTGTCCGGTCTACGCGTAGGCGAGGCGGTCACGCTCGACCGCAACGATGTTGACCTACAAGCCGGCATCCTCGCTATAAGGCGCACGAAATTTGGGAAGTCACGCTTTGTGCCCGTTCACGATTCGACTCGCAGGGCGCTACGGCGTTACGCTGAGCAAAGGGACCGTCTAATTCGGCAACCCGCATGCCCAGCTTTTTTTCTGTCCGAGCGCGGTCTCCGCGTCACGGACTGTAGCGCCCGATACAACTTCGCGGTCGTCTCCCGAGCTGTCGGCCTGCGCCCCCCCCCTCTTCGGACTGAAAAACATGGCCGTGGACCACGACTGCACGACCTGCGGCACCGACTAGCGGCGAGAACCCTTGTCCGCTGGTATCGTGAAGGGCGCAACGTCGAGCGCGAGCTCCATAGGCTTTCGACCTACCTTGGCCACGTACATATCGCCAGCACATATTGGTATATCGAGGCTGTTCCAGAGCTCCTCCAACTCGCCACCGAGCGCGTGACCGGCTCACGGGGGAAGAAGCCGTGATCCCTCCGGATTTCGCCGCACTGTTGCAAACATTCTTCACGGATCGTCTAATCCAGCAGCGACGTGTCAGCCCGCACACGGTGACTGCCTACCGCAACACGTTTCGCCTACTCCTACAGTTCGCCGCCGCGCGCCTCGGTCGCGCCCCATCCAGCCTTGCGATATCCGATCTCGACGCTGCCTTTGTGGCCAAGTTCCTCGATCATTTGGAGCGGGACAGGGGCAATTGCGCTCGCAGCCGAAACGCCCGTCTCGCAGCCGTCCACGCATTTTTCAGGTATGTTTCTTTCACAGCACCGGCGCACGCGCTTCACTGCCAGCAGGTCCTTGCCATCCCGAGCAAGCGATTCGAGCGCGGGATTGTGGAATTCCTGGACGAAAAGGAGGAGGAGGCTCTCCTCGATGCCCCGGACACTTCCACCTGGCTCGGAAGGCGCGATCACGCACTGCTCCTCCTTGACGTCCAGACAGGCATGCGTGTCTCCGAAACAACTGCCCTCCGCCGCCAGGATGTAACGTTTGGACCTGGTGCGCACGTTCGATGCCACGGAAAAGGGAGGAAGCTGCGCTGTACGCCTTTGCGGCGCGACGTCGCGCGTGTACTCGAGGCATGGCTGCATCAATGTGAGCCAGGTCCGGAAATGCCGGTCTTCCCAAGTTCGCGGGGCGGCCACATGAGCGAGGATGCCGTCGAGCGCCGTGTGAAGAAGCACGCAATTGCTGCCAGAAGCCGTTGTCCATCCCTTGCTCGCAAGCGCGTTACTCCCCATACCCTGAGACATACGGCCGCCATGCGGCTGTTGCAGGCGGGCGTCGATCGTAGCGTAATCGCGCTCTGGCTCGGCCACGAGTCGATCGAGACGACCCAGATGTACCTGCACGCGGATTTGCGGCTCAAGGAAAACGCGCTGGCGCGTACAAACTATTCGGGGAGGGGAGTACAACGCTTTCGCCCCAAGGACAAACTTCTGAGCTTTCTCGAGCAGCTGTGACTCAAGGATTATCCAGCGTCAATGGCTCAGCCGGGCCGATGCGCATCTGCTTTCGAGCGCTGTCGCGGGATAATCTACTAGTCGGGATAATGCCAGTTATCCCGCGCGCGGGATAACTGGCATCTGGACGCCAAGAACCACATCACCCTCAGTCTCACGAGCGGGGTAAAGATCTCCTTTCACGTTCTCATTGTGGTCGAGGACGTGAGCCGGGCGGTCCCTGATCTTGCCGCCGCCATTCGCGTTGTTCGCCTGGCAGCCCGGCGCCGGGGGCTGTGCGACCGTTTCTACGCCCACCGCGCTCTCATCTTCGACACGCATGCCTTTCGCTCACGGCAAGCGCAGCTGCGTCCATCGCATCCGCGTCCGGTCTCGGCTACCGTCAAAGCGGGTCGCCCGTCAAAGAGAGGTGACCTCGTCCGCGAGGGCGCAGACGTCGTAGCTGAAAGGCGCCAGCCCAGTATGCTCGGATGCGCTGCTCCAAGCTGATCCACATGTTGAGCGCCTGGCGAAGACTCCGCCAACTCGATGCCCCCAGCGAGGGAGGTCGCGATGTCCGCAAGGGAGCGGTAGATGCTCCTGGATGAGCCCGTACAGAACGGCCCATTTGCCGGTAAACGCGTCGATCGGGGACTTTTTCAGTTCCGCTTGGGTTGTGGCGGTCTCCTTTTTGAGCTGTACCACTCGAGCCTGACGAGCACCCCAATGGGGCGCGCAGGTCGATGCGTGACAGTATATACACTATACTCTGAAAATGGTATTAGGGGACAGGGAGGAAGCCGACACAGCGGAGCGGTGAAGAACACGCACACTGAAATAAGAGCACGATGTCGAGCTTCTCGCAGAAGTAAGGGTAGTACAGTTCATTCGCGGCCTATACGGGGAGGCGATTATTTCGTTGACGGCGACTACAGCATATTCATACTGGAGGCGTATCCTAGAATTCTGGACTTCCTAGTTTTGGCCGTTATGAGGGTATATGTCATCAGATAATAATCGCATGTCCGGAGTTCAGTTGCGTATCATGCATGAGAGCGATGCAGTGATGCCGACGAAATGCTCATTGCAGGAGTTGATGGTTCAGGGGGAGTTGCTATTGGACGCTGCTATCCCGCAACCAGCGGGTATGACCATTCATGACTTGCTTCTGCAGCTAGGTACCGCGCAGCCTGGGTGTGTGGTGTCGCTTTCGGAGCTAAGTAATACATCCAGTCGTGGAACGCATTGGACCGTTATTGTAGATAGTTTGATAGAATTGATTCAAGAGAAGTGGAAGCACGAACTTCGTGTATATGGTGCAGCGCGAGAAGCAGATACTGCGACGCTCGGCGAGATCAATCCCGAATGGCTTGGTATTGCCCCTTCCGATCAGGCTGCGCCTATGTGTATTGCTGTTGTGTGTGTTGCGAAACGAAGCTGTCGGGCGCCTTGTGATCACAGTTCACTGTGTCTACGAGTGTAATCCGCGTGCTTGTCTGTAAAGTGAGGGGGACCTTGTGTCAGAACGAGCATTACGAACAACACCGACTCCGCGGACTGTGAGTGGAGAGACGCTGGCGCGGTGTGGCGCCTTGGAACGATGTGGACTATGGCTAAGCGAGCACACTGCATACTGGTGTCCGGATGCATTTTCCTTCGCTCTGCTTGCGATCCTAGTCACATATTTGGTGGGGCTGGGGCTTGGGGAGAGCCCTGGGAGGCTGATATTCGCCGGAGGTGAGTCATTTTGGTTAATGGCACCCTTTACGATGCAGATGGCGATGATTGTCATTGGTGGATACGCCCTTGCAACGTCACCGCCTGTGCACCGCCTGATCTGCATACTGGCGAGAATACCTCGGACTGGCCGCGCGGCTGTCGCATTCGTCGCGCTCTTTTCCATGGTGACAGCGTTACTATCCTGGGGATTCAGCCTCATTTTCAGTGGCCTGTTAGTGCGAGAATTGGCGCGGCGGCTGGAAGACATGGATTATCGCGCCGCTGGCGCGGCTGGATATCTGGGTTTGGGCTCGGTGTGGGCATTGGGACTATCTTCATCAGCGGCGCTCATGATGGCGACGCCCAGTAGCATTCCTCGACCCTTATTGGCATTGAGCGGCCTAATTCCCCTGACGCAAAGTCTTTTCACACTTCCTTCATTCATCTTGGTGGTGAGTTTAGTGGGAGTATCCATCGCGGTTGCGTACTGGTCGGCGCCATCGCCTGGTCGCGCGCGCACCGCCAAACAGATGGGCGTCGTATTTGAGTCACTTGAAGTATCTATTCCTCCACGGACTACGCCAGGTGAATGGCTCATGTATAGCCCAATTGTCACGGTTGGTGTTGCGGGTTTCTTCGGGCTCTATATCGTACAAGTCTTCCGCAGATTGGGATTTTTGGGTGGGCTTGACCTCAATATGTGTAACTTAGTCTTCATCGTTCTGGCCCTCTTGTTTCACTGGCAGCCGAAACGGTTCTTGTTGACGGTTGCCCGGGCGGTACCAAAAACAGGCCCTGTCCTGATTCAGTTTCCGTTCTACGCAGTCGTGTTCGGCATGATCGCGGGCACTCGCATTAGTGAATGGGCGACACATGGGTTGATATTGCTCAGCTCGCACAATACGTATTCACTACTTGTGGCGGGATACACGATCGTGTTGGGGATCTTTGTGCCATCCGGTGGCAGCAAGTGGATCATCGAGGCACCGTCCCTGTTGACGGCTGCGGTACAACACAAGATTCATCTCGGCTGGGTGGTTCAGATCTACAATGCAGCAGAAGCGATACCGAATCTGTTGAATCCGTTCTGGATGTTGCCACTGCTTGCAACGTTGCGGATCAAAGCACGTGATCTCGTAGGGTACTCGATGCTGCAGATGATTGCGCACATACCAGTGGTTCTACTGCTCGCATGGTTGTTTGCGCGGTATCTACCTTTTGTTGCTCCAATCAAATAGTGTGAGTGTTTATGAAACCTGATCGAGTAGTAGGTATCGCGGGGTTCGGAGGGTATGTACCAACACATCGCATTGCTACCAGGGACATTCTAATGGTGTGGCCATCCTCTCGCGGAGCGGCTGGAGTAGAAGAGAAAGCAGTGTGTGGACTCGATGAGGATGTAGCGACAATGTGCATTGAAGCGGGATATGAGGCGATGAGTCGAGCGTTATTGGAGCCGGGCGTAGTGGGGGCATGTTGGGTGGGTAGTGAAAGTGCCCCGTATGGCGCTAAACCGTGTGCCGTTATTGTCGGAGAAGCACTTGGTGTTACACCGAACGTGATTGCGGCAGACGTTCAATTTGCGTGTAAGTCGGGCTCTGAGGCGATGCAGGCGGCGATCGGGTTTGTAGGCTCTCGGATGGTTGATGCGGCGCTAGCAATGGGTGCCGATGCTGCGCAATCGCGGCCTGGTGATGCGCTGGAGGTGACGGCGGGCTGCGGGGCAGCAGCGTTTGTGTTTGCGGATGGGGAGCGGTCTGTCGCGCTGGTGGAAGGATGTGCTTCATACGTGACTGACTGTTCGGATTTCTATCGGCGACAGGGAGCGCGATATCCACAGCATGCCGGACGGTTCACGGGAGAGCCTGGGTATTTCGCTCACATCAAGGGTGCAGTGGGTCGACTGTTGTTGGATATGGGGGCAACTCCGAGAGATTTTAGTCACGTGGTGTTTCATCAGCCGTTACCCCGTTTTGTGGAGGCAATAGCTGAAGAGCTGGGGTTTGTAAGATGCCAGTATGAGCAAGGACTAATCGCCCGTCGGATCGGGAACTGTTACGCTGCTTCGTCGTTGCTTGGACTGGTAGCGGTATTGGATGTCGCGCAACCGGGCCAAAAGATCTTATTGGCGTCGTACGGGTCGGGAGCCGGTAGTGATGCCATTGCGTTTAGTGTAACGGACAGGATTGTCGAGAGACAGCGCATCGGATTGTCATTGGCATGGCATCTCGCGCGCCGCAGAGTGCTAAAAGGGTACGGCCAGTACGCGCGACTGAGTGGAAAGGTCATGAGATGAAGGACGTATTCCTTGTCGGTGTCGGTCAGGTTCCGGTTCGAGAACACTGGAAACTCAGTTTGCGTGAGTTGGGTGCTCGGGCTGCAATTGCGGCCATGACAGACGCCGGGGTGGACCGTGTGGACGCAGTGGTGGTGGGTAACATGTTGGGAAGCCGCTTGGGACACCAGGATAACCTGGGTAGTGTCATCGCGGATGCGGCCGGTTTGTTGCCATGCGAAGCATGGCGTGTCGAAGCAGCGTGTGCTTCGGGTGGGCTTGCAGTGCGTGCTGCAGCCATGGCAATCTCCTCCGGCGGGCATGACACGGTCATGGCGGTCGGTTTGGAGAAGATGACGGATGCTGGGAGTGCGGAGGTAACGGCAGCGCTGGCAGCCGCTTGCGATCACGAGTACGAGGCAGCTCAGGGATTCACGTTTCCTGGCATTGCAGGACTGGTGATGCGGCGTTACTTGCATGAAGTTGGGTGTGGGCCAGAGGCGTTCGCGCCTTTCGTTCTGGCCGCGCATGAGCATGGCAGACGTAATACATGTGCCCTTTATCGGAAAGGGATGACGCTTGCGGAATGGCAGGAGAGTCCGAAAATCGCGTCGCCGCTGAGACTGCTGGATTGTGCACCTGTTTGTGACGGAGCAGCGGCGGTGATCTTATGCAGTGAAAGGGTCGTGCGTTCCAGTCAGAAGGCACTTCGAGTTGCGGCTTCGACGGTAGCCTGCGACACGATTGACCTGGCGTCGCGAAAAGATCTCTTGACCCTTGGAGGTGCAGTAGACTCGGCGACACGGGCGTACCGAATAGCGGGCGTGAAGAGCAAGCAGATTAGTCTATTTGAGGCTCATGATGCCTTCAGTCCGCTGGCGGTTCTTTCGCTGGAAGCGTGCGGCTTCGCTCGTCGTGGCGAGGGCATTCGACTGGGTGCGTCGGGAGCAATCCGACGTGACGGGAGCATCCCGCTGGGTACGTTCGGCGGTCTGAAGGCACGGGGACATCCGGTAGGAGCAAGTGGGACGTACCAAGTTGTGGAAGCGGCCTTACAATTGCGGGGAGAAGCCGGTGAGAATCAAATTGTTGGCGCGAAGTACGCGTTAACCCAGTCTATTGGCGGTTATGGTGCAACGGTGGTGACCCATATTTTGGAGGTGTGAATGTCTAGTCCGGCGGAGGTGCGTCGCTTGAGTGGATATCGGCTACGTCTGGAAGGACAGCAGTGCAGCACCTGCGGGGAGGTGCAGCTGCCGCCGCGGCCACTCTGTCGGAGATGCCGCAGCACAACATTGGAAGTACGCCGATTTGTACCACGTGGGAAAGTGATTTCGTTCGCTGAAGTCAGCCAGGCACCGAGTGGATTCTCAGGCCCGTATGTCATTGCTTTGGTGGCGCTTGAGGAGGGTGCAATCGTTGGAGCGCAATTGAGTGACGTGACAGTGGAGGAGGTAGAGATCGGAATGCCGGTGGAGGTCACGATTCGACGATTGCGGCAGTGCAGTACGGAAGAAGCAGAAGGATTGGTGGAGTATGGAGCGAAGTTTCGACTATCGAGTTCTTCAGATGGAGGAGCTAGAACATGAGATACAATGAAGAGACGTGCCAAGTCATTTGTGAAATGCTTCGACAAGTGGGGCTCGGCGGGTTCTTTGGGGAACCGCCGAACATGGAGGTTGTTGGGTCATTTCTGAAGGGCGAAAAGATGTCTGGGCTTATCGTTCTCGCGGAGACGGATGAGAGGGGGGGGGAGAGTGACAAGGTGATGATGCGCGTGGCCCGGGATTTGTGTGGTGGCACTGGTAAGGTGACTATCGGCGAATTATTGGCGCTGGACTCTGAGCGGTTGCGTGCTGTTGTGGATGCAATTCATTCGATTCGACCGGAAATCGGGGAATTGCTGTGGGAACGAAGTGCGGGTTGGCCTGCGTCGTGAGGTAGAAGAGGTGACCTGAACATGAATGCACGGCATTCAGTCATGCATCTCGAAAGTGAGAAGAGTGGCCGGATTAGAGCATTGCTGGAACACGTGAAGATGACTGATGGTGTCGTGTTCGCAGTCTTGGCGACTCAGGATGGCGAGGTTGTCGATGCTGTTCAGGAAACGGCGAGCGCTACCCGAGCCGTTCAAGCAAAGAGGCTGGCTGCTTGGGGATGTCATGTCAAGTTGAGAGCGGATGAAGTGGGACAGAGAACGCGTGGGGGTGCGAGTCAGTGCGTGCTCATCAGGGGCACGACACGACAAATGTTGGTGTTGATGGCAGTGCGACATGTACTGGTATTGCTACTGAAAGCCGAATGTGACGCGGGAAGCGTTGAGTCAAAGGTGCGTGCGGTGTTACGAGAAGGTTAGAGGGGGATATGGACATAGAGGGGCTTCTGAATTGGATGGGAAATACGCCGGGGATCGTTGGGAGTCTGGTGGTAGACAATGAAGGTCGTATACCAGGGAAGATGTTGCCAGAGGAGTGCCAGGGGACAAGGGTGGAGGAAGCAGGCCTAGTCTTGAGCGACTTGGAAATTGGGTTATCGGAACTGGTCGGCAACATTAAGAGTGCGGATTTCCGATGCCAAAACCGACGAGTGTTCGCTCAACGAGTGCCGGGAGCTTCGCGTTTTACGATGCTGGTGATCTGCGGAAAGGGACATCAGCATTCCAGCGTTATTGAGATAGTGACTTCCGTTGGAGCAAGGAAACTGGGAGTCCTATGTAATGCGTGGGAGGTAGAGGCTCTGACAGCAAGAGCAGATGCGGCGAGTGTCGCAGCACGCGCGACAGAGCCAGTTGTGAGTGAGCCACTGAAAAAGGTGGTTGAGACGAGGCCAGCTGGCAATACAACTGAGGGGCACGTTGCGGAAGATAGAGCGGAAATTACAGAGGATGATGAGTTACACGAGAGCATGCCGGAGTGTTATTACTGTCCGTGAGTAGAAATGACGTGGGTGCCAGTGTATTGTAGCGCAGGCGATGCTCGTTGCACGGAAGCTCGCGGCTGCGGCTGGTGAGGCGAAGTGACTGGTTGGGGAAAGAGACAGTCGTGCGGAGAACCAGGATGGTGAGGAAGAGATCGTTGGCAAGGGGGACGAGAGATGTTGGCGCGACGTGCCCGGACACAAGTGATGGAGAAGTCGAGGGTAAATGAGGTCAGAGTGAAGGTAATGTTGATGCTTTCGCGAGGGCAGCGTGACGCGCTTCTGGGGGTAGCTATAAAATTACGCAAGGTGCGTGATGGACGAGGACGAGTGAGTATTTCCGAAGTTGTACGGGCATTGCTTGATGCGTGGATAGCAGCTGGTGCCGAAGTGCCCTGCAGCGTGACGAACAACGAAGGGTCAGATTGCGGTGTGCAAGCGAATTCCCAGAAAGTGAGACGATGATGCGGGGTAAGAGAAATTGTAGCGCTTGCCGTGTGTCGGGAGTAGGTAGTTCTACTGTGAGAGATCACGGCATCGGCGGACGGGGCGGTGCAGGTGAGCCTCGCGCGCGCCAGTGGGCCTGGCGCACCTCCTCGTTTCTAGCTAACTGATAGTTCATCTGATCCACCATCTTGCTGATCGTTGCCGGTGACAACAGCGGCCCAATCGCCGCTCTGATCATGCTCACCGTCAGGCCAGGAACCTTTTTCCCCAGTAGACGCTGTTCTCGCACCAGAAACCAGTGCGCAAGTTGACACAGGGTCATATGGTGGTGCCAGCCGTGCCAGGCTCGCACCTCGAAATGATCAAGGCCGACCTCGCCTTTCGCTTCCTCGAATGTCTCCTCGATAAAGTGCCGCTGGGCGGCACGGCCCACGAGCTCCGGCAGGGGTGCCTCTGACGACCGCGATCGCGCGAGGTGGTACGTGGTTTTCCCGTTTACCTCAAGGTTCTCAATGACTACTAGTGTTTCAGGCACCTCGTAGGTCACACGACGCTTGGCGTCCTCTCGTTCAACCATCACCGGCAACCGCAGCGCACTCACTTCGAGTGGCCCCTTCTCGCCGTCGCGCACGTGCAGGCGTCTCCACTTCCGGATCTTTCGTGTTCTCGCCAGCTCGTCTGCTCGCCACTTCTTCGTGCCATCGACGAGCCTAACCCGCGTATCGCACGGAACGTCAAAGACGTAGCTCTTTTCAAGGGCCCACACTTGATCGCGTACTGCGCGCGAGCGGCCAAACTGGTCGTCGCCCAACACCCATTCGAACGGGAGCTCTGCCTTCATCCTGCGCGTCATATCCACTGCGATTTCGGTCTGAGTTTGGTACTCGATTTCGGGAGGGACGTAGACCTTTGCGCGCCGGTCTTGGTCGTCCACCCATTGGCGAGGGAGGTAGATCTGCGAGTCGACAATACTGGTAAGACCGCATTTCCCAACGTACGCTGCGTAAATCCCAACGACACAGTTGTCCACCTTCCCCTGTCGCCCACACCATTGGCGTGCCACGGCCACGGTTTCAGTGCCCTTCTTGATTGTTCCCGAGCCATCGAGGACCAGAGAGCCATCAGCCACGCCGATCTCTTGCGCTACCTCCCACCGCTGCCTGTGCCGCAGGGGATCATCATCCCATTGGCTCGTGCCGACGAAATGCTGCAGATTCCGCCGTTCGACCCCATGCATCACCGCGATGGGCTCCACCGATTTCCGCTCCAATGCGCTCACTAGTCCCCCAATCATCTGCGAGAGATTTTCCCTCTGCTCTCGTCGCGTGAGCAGGTCCTGGTATGGGTTACAGTAACTGTCAGTGCGCCTCATCGATGCGCTGAGATCGGCTTCGCTCACGCGACCGCAGCTTTCCGGCCTCCCAAACGCTTTCACCTCTCCTCCACCCTCTTTCCCACGCTTGCCTCTCGGTTCAGCTGATACGCGCGTGCGTGGCCCCAATCTATCCTGCAGGTTGGGAATCAGGGCAAGCGCTCAATCAACCTACCGTGAATGGACGATCGCGTTTGGGCGACCGCACTTGGGGTCGTCGGGATAAGGATGGAACGAGTCGATACTGCGAGGACGTTGAGCGCGCACGAGGGAATTCGCAGTGCCGCCTATCACGGTCAGTAACCGTCACCCTAGGGCTCCTCTCCCTCTGAGGGGTGTCCTGCGCGCGCCAACGGTTCAAGTTCTTGGTCTACGACGAGGCGATCTCTCACAGTAGAATTAGTAACCCCGGAGATCACACCGTAACGAAAGCCGTCAACACGGCAGCCAGCCCAAGCTGGGTGGCTCGGCGGAAAGGCAGTGCTCTCGTGGAGGAAGGGCCGCCCCAAGGGGTCGGCACGACCGCTGCAAACGGATGACCCCGCTCGCCCCCGCGGAGTCAGGGACCATGAAGAACAGACTCGTTGTCGGCCCGTATGCGGCTGGGGCATGGACGTCGTGACGTTGAAGGCGCAACAGGGCCCGCCGACAGGCGCGCCCGTCCCCTCCCCCTTTGCTCCGGAGCAAGTTGCCCATGCCGAGACGACTTCCCGCACTCCTTCTTGCCATCAGTTCGGCGACACGCGCCGAAGGCCCTGTAATCCCCGCCACGGACCCAGTCCTCGAGGGACTCACGCGCGACGCGCTCGCAAAGAGCCCCGACTACGCCCGCGCCCGCGCCGACCTTGGGGCAGAGCAGCAACTCATCCCACAGGCCGGCGCACTCCCCGATCCAACCCTCGCCCTCGGCATCCAGAACGACGGGTTTCACTCCATCAAGATCGGGGTCGCCGAAACGAGCTTCTGGCAGGTTGTGGTCACCCAGCCCTTGCCGTGGCCCGGCAAGCGCACCCGACGAGAGGAAGCGGCGCGCGCGCAAGTCGGGGCAGTCGAAGCCCGCGTCGACAGGATCAGGCTCACGGTCACGGCCGACGTGGAGCGTACCTACGTCGACCTTCTGCTCGTGCACGACCGGCTCGATCTCCTGGCGCGCCTTGAGAACCTCTGGAGGCAGGCCGAGGCCACCGTTCGCTCGCGGTACGAAGTGGGCGCAACTCCGCAGTCCGATCTCCTCCGGGTGCAGCTGGAGCGCACGCGTCTTCGGCAGGACCGTATCGCGCTCGAGGTCGAGAAGCGCACGGCAATCCAGGCCTTGAACCGCCTGCGCGCGCATCCACTGGATGAGCTGATCCCAACCTGGAGGCGGCTCACTGCCGTGCCAACGCCTGCGCTGTTGTCGGTCGATGAGGCGTTGACGGATGCCGAACGGCGCAGCCCGGACCTCGCTCTCGCACGCCGGGCTGCGATCGCCGCGGACCGGCGCGTCGCGGCCGCGCAAAGGGACCGGTGGCCTGATCTCTCCGTCAGCGCTGGGGTCATGCCGCGCGGCGGGATCGAGCCTATGTGGCTGGCGAGCGTCGGCATCACGCTCCCTGTCTTTTCAAAGAAGGGAAGCGCTGTCGCGGAGAGCGAGGGGCGCCGCGACGGCGAGCAGCAGGGCGAGGAAGCGATGCGCCAGGTGGTCGCCCTGCGAGCGCGCGAGCGGCAGGCGGCTCTCGACTCCGCGCTGCGAACGCTGCAGCTCTATCGCGAGGGGTTGCTCATCCAGTCGAACGCCGCGGTTCAGTCCACCCTTTCGCAATACCGTGTCGGCAAGGTACCGTTCATTTCGGTTCTCGAAGTGATGCGCGGCTTTCTCGCAGACGAGGATGGCTACCTAAAGGCGTTGGCGGACGCGCAACGCATCGGCATCGCGATCCGCGAGGTGAGCCTCGACGCCCCACCCGGACTCGGCACGGCGGGAGGGATTACCGCCAGCTCGGTGCCGGGCCCGAGTGAATCCGGGGCGGCATCTGGGACTCGCCGCGTCGCCAGCGCGGCCGGCGGAGCAGCGCAGCCGGGAGCAGCCACCAGCAGCGGGGCGATGTGAGAGAGGCACATGATGAACGAGCAGGAAAAGGGCGCTGCCCCAAACCATGACCGCTTCGGTGCAGACGCGCTCGTGACCGTGCTCGTGGCCGGACTCGTGCTCGGGGCCACCGGCTCCCTCGTGCTCTCCCACAGATACGAGCGCGGCGCAGTCGAGCGACAGCCTCTGGCCAAAACAGAGAAGTGGGTTTGCCCGATGCATTCCACCGTGGTGTTGGATCGTCCCGGCGAGTGCCCGATCTGCGGGATGAAACTTGTTTTGCAAGGGCCGGAGACCGGCGGAGCTGTGACAGCCATCCCCGCGCCGGTGCAGCGCAGGATCGCGTTCTACCGCTCGCCGATGGATCCGAAGCAGACGTCGCCCACCCCGCGCAAGGACGAGATGGGAATGGACTACCTCCCCGTCTACGAGGACGAGGTGCGGGGAGAGAACGCAAGCGTGGTCCGTGGCCTCGCGACCGTGAACATTGACCCACAGCGCCGGCAGCTCATCGGCCTCCGCACGGCCGAAGTGTCGCGCGGACCGGTGGGCGGCGACTGGCGCACGGTGGGTCGCGTCGCGGTGGACGAAACGCGCGTCCACCACGTGAGCGTCAAGGTCTCCGGGTTCGTCGAGCACATCCACGTCGACTACTTGGGCAAGTTCGTCCGGGCGGGCGAGCCGCTCTTCTCGATCTACAGCCCCGACCTCCTGTCGGCGGAGGAGGAGTACCTCCTCGCGCTGCGCACCCGGAACTCGCTTGGGGGCGGCGCTGCGGGCTCCGGCGACGACCTCGTCGTCTCCTCGCGAGCGCGCCTCACTCTGTGGGATATCCCGCAGTCGGAGATACGCCGCATCGAGCAAACCGGTACACCCCAGAAGACACTGACGCTATATGCCCCCGTGAGCGGTGTGGTTACGAAGAAAGACATCGTGCAAGGCCATCGGCTCGCAGAGGGCGAAATGCCGTACGAGATCACGGATCTCTCGCGGGTGTGGATACTCGCCGACGCGTACGAGTCAGATCTCTCGCGCCTGAGGCTTGGTATGCCTGCCACCCTCGCACTCCAGGCATTTCCGAACCGCACCTTCCGGGGCAACGTCATCTTCATCGCTCCCATCCTCGATGCCCAAACCCGAACCGCCAAGGTTCGCCTCTCGTTCCCGAACCCACGTGGCGAGCTCAAGCCGGAAATGTTCGGCGAGGTCACCCTGCGAACGGGGGCCAGCCGGGGACTGCGGGTCCCGTCCGACGCCATCATCGACTCCGGGACGAGGAAGATCGTGTTCGTAGCGCTTGGAGACGGCAAGTTCCAGCCACGCGAGGTGAAGCTAGGAGCCGTTGGGACCGATGTGACCGAGGTCGTGTCCGGACTGGCCGAGGGAGAAGCGGTGGTCACGCGCGCCAACTTTCTCGTCGACTCCGAATCACGCCTGCGCGCATCGCTCGCTGCGATGGGGGGGACGCAGAGCCCGCCATGATCAAGGGCGTCATCCGCTTCTCGTGCGAGAACAAGTATCTCATCATCGCCGGTGTGACGGTGGTGCTCGCCATCTCCTTCTGGACGATGCGAAACATCCCCCTCGATGCGCTGCCCGATCTTTCGGACACCCAGGTCATCGTCTACTCGCGCTGGGACCGCAGCCCCGACATCCTCGAGGACCAGGTCACCTACCCCATCACCACGGCGCTCCTTGGGGCACCGCGGGTGAAGGCCATCCGCGGCTTCTCAGACTTCGGCTTCAGCTACGTCTACGTTGTCTTCGAGGACGGAACCGATCCCTACTGGGCGCGCAGCCGCGTTCTCGAATACCTGTCGAAGATCACGTCCCTCTTGCCGTCGGGCGTGAAGACGGAGCTCGGGCCCGACGCTACGACCGTGGGTTGGGTGTTCCAGTATGCGCTCGTCGACAGGACAGGCCAGCACTCTTCCGATGAGCTGCGCTCCTTCCAGGACTGGTTCTTGCGCTACCAGGTCCAGTCGGTGCCAGGCGTCGCGGAGGTGGCTACCGTCGGTGGGCAGATCCGCCAGTACCAGATCACGGTCAACCCAACCTCCCTCGCCGCCTACAGGCTTCCCCTCGAATCCGTCATCCAGGCCGTGCGCCGCGGCAACAACGACGTGGGCGGACGGTTGGTAGAGATCTCCGGGCGCGAGTA
>Ga0335080_10001892_pt1 | contig 20764 bp, 19 predicted proteins | sample Lox_Sample_34_FD_206720 | JGI IMG/M metagenome (GOLD analysis project Ga0335080, IMG submission 206720) | Soil microbial communities from Loxahatchee National Wildlife Refuge, Florida, United States - Lox_Sample_3.4 | ecosystem: Environmental > Terrestrial > Soil > Wetlands | place: USA...
GAGGCGTTGCCCCGGGTCTTCGACCGATTTTTCCGTGTGGATGAGTCGCGCTCGCAGGCCTCGGGCGGAACTGGACTTGGACTTGCGATCGTCCAAAGCATCATGCTGCTGCACGGCGGGGATGTGGAAATCGCAAGCGAAGTAGGGCAGGGAACTCACGTAACGTTGCGATTACCGGTGTCTCCCGCGGCGTAGCGAGGATCCAAGATGACAAAAATGTAATCTTCGCGTCATGGTCCCGTTAAAGGTGCCCTGCTAAGGTTTCGACCAAGATGTGAAGCTGTAATTTCCACCCTGATCTCGCCAAGGCTGTTCCCGTCTCGAGAGGAATAAATCAAGGAGGAATGCGGTACATGTCACGAAAAGCATCTCGCGATAAGTCTCGAAACCGGTCTCGAAACAAGTCTCGGAGGAAGCGTTTGAGTTCGCTGGCCAGCCTTCTGGCCGCGGGACTAACGCTGCCGGGGCTCGCCGCCGCTCAATCTAAGCCGTACCCGACCTACGTCACCGGCCCGCAGCCGAATGGTTCATGGGTTGTCGGCAATGGCCAGGTTCTTACTCCAAGCGGCACGCAAGTCGACCTTGGCATCCGGGTTCGCGCGAAGGCTATCGCGCTGAATCCCAATCTCAAAACTCACACCGCAGCCGTCCTTACCATGGGCGCGACACAGGCGGTCGAAGTGTTCGACACAACGACCGGTGTTGTTTTGCAGAACTACATCCCGTTCGGTCTGGATTCGAGCGGCAGCTATAGCGGTATCGCTTATACGGCGGACGGCAAGCACCTGGTATTCAGCCAGGACAGCAGCAACGTGACTCTCGCCAACGTTAACTCTGAGGGATTGCTGGAAGACAATGCCCAAGTCAACGTGCCGCCAAACAACGCGTACATCAAGTGTTTTCCGAACAGCCCACTCGGTGCTTATGGCAGGACCTGCGGGACGTTCTACACTACGAGCACGGCTTATCCCGGCGGCGTAGCTCTCTCGAAAGACGGCAGGACGGCTTACGCTCTGCTGAACCAGAACGATACTCTTACGAAGATCGATCTGACCGCGAATCCGCCGAAGCAGCTTGATCAAATCCGCGTCGGTAACGCTCCCCACAGCATCGTCATCAACAACAGCGGCACGACCGCCTACGTCAGCAACGAGGGTGGACGGGCCGCCACGCAAAAAGACTTCCAGGTTTATTCCGCAGGTACTGAAATCGTCGCCGATCCCGTGGTTGGCGCTGCGATTACCGGTACGGTTTCCGTAGTGGACCTGGCAACTGGCAAGATCAAGGCCACCATCACGACCGGACTGCATCCGACCGGGATGGCGTTCTACGGACAACACCTGTTGGTCGCCAACACCTACAGCGACAGCATTTCGGTGATCGACACGGCTACCAATCAAGTGGTGCGGACGATCGACCTCGGATTGCCCATCGGCGTGCCGGGTGAAGGAAAACCGGCTTACGGCGCGGCTCCGAACTCGATCGCCGTGGATGCCAAACGAGGCGTTGCTTTCGTTGCGCTCTACAACGCCAACGCAATCGGCGTAGTCAATCTCAGAAGTGGCGCGAAGAATCCTCTCGTGGGCATGATCCCGGTTGCCTATGCGCCGAGCTCGGTTGTGATCGACGAGGCCGCTAATTCGCTGCTTGTTGCCAACGACAAGGGCATCGGCACGCGTTACTCGTTCGAAACCGATTACGGCGTTACCGGCTACAACACACACCAGGACAACGGTACCGTCAGCATCGTCAAAATCCCCGATAGCGCAACCTTGGAGACGATGACGAAGCAGGTTTTCGAAAACAACCATTGGGACCTGATTCAAAACATCAAGTCCGCCTCTGGTGGTTCACCGAATACCAAGCCGGTCGCACTCCCGGCCAAGATCGGCGACCCGTCAACGATCAAGCATGTGTTCCTGATCATCCGTGAAAACCGCACCTATGATCAGGTCTTGGGCGACGTTACCGCCGGCGATGGTGACCCGTCGTTGGCCGTCTTTGGGGGTCAGGACACTCCCAATGCGCACGCGCTCGTGACGAGGTTCCCCCTCTTCGACAACTTCTACGACCCAAGCCGCCAGTCGGCGGACGGTCACCAGTGGATCACTGAGGCGATGGCACCCTATGCCGACGACATCCAGTCACCCGACTGGGTCCGCAGCTATCCGGGTGGAAACGCCGGTGATGCGCTGGCCTACCAGAAGAAGGGTTTCCTGTTCTCGGAAGCCGCAGCCAAGGGTCTGCCAGTGAAGATCTACGGCGAATACGTCGAGAACGAATCATTCCTGCAGCCGAACGGGTCGACCAGCGAACCCAGCTGGAGCGACCTGTACGCCGACGCCCAGAACTTCGAAGCGGGGAACGAACCGACGCTGTACTTCCAGAATACGATCACCTCGTCGTCGTCCGTCCCGGTCGTCTCGAACTATCTGATCAAAAACTTCCCACCGTTCGATCTGAACATTCCGGACCAGTTCCGTGTCGATCTGTGGTTGCAGGACTTCAACAAGGACCTTGCAGCTGGCACGGTCCCCTCGTTGAGCATCCTGTGGATCATGGATGACCATACGGGCGGGCCGCCGACTCCGGACGCTGAACAAGCCGACAATGATCTGGCAGTTGGTCGTATCATCGACTACATCAGCCACAGCAACGTGTGGTCCTCTTCCGCTATCTTCCTGGAAGAAGATGACGCTCAAAACGGCGTTGACCACATCGACGGTCACCGAAGCCCGGGCTATATCGTCAGCCCATACACCGTGCAGGGCGGAGCGACCGACCACACCTACTACACGCAAGTCAACATGACCCGCACGATCGAGCAGATTCTTGGACTGCCGCCGATGAACCAGTTTGACCTCGTGGCGTCACCGATGAGGACAGCGTTCGTGCAAGGTGATGTGCCTGCGGACAACTTCCAACCGTGGACGCACGTACCGAACCAGGTTGCGCTGGATGACGGCGTTACACCAAGCGCAGCCGATGCAACCATGAGCCCTGCCATCAAGGCTTTGAAGAAGGCCTGGCTCAAGAAGAAAGCGAAAATCTTCGCCGGCAAGCTAACCAAGCCTGACTCCGAAGATCCGGATACCGTAAACCACTTCAACTGGTATATGGCCACCGGATTTACCCGGCCGTATCCCGGCGAGAGCAAGGTTCGTCCACCGAGCGAGTTCAATCGCCCGGCACCGAACAAGGTCGACGACGACGACTAGATCCACTCGACCCCTCATACCCTCTCCCCGGCGACGGGGGGAGGGCTTTTTGTTTGCGAGGTAGTGCAGAAGAATCGATGTAGGTGCGGCGAGGCCGGGCGGCTCAATATCCCATGGCCTTGTTGACGACGTTCAACAGCGGCTCTCCGCTGTTAAATCTCTCGAGTTGATCGAGGAAGAAACGCATCGCATTGTCGAGCCAGTCGGGAGTGTGATCCGCGCAATGCGGGGACAGCAGGACATTCTCCATCGAATACAAGGGATGTCCTTGGGGCAGCGGCTCATGATCGAAGACGTCGAGGGCGGCGCCGCGAATCTTTCTCTCTGAAAGGGCGTTGATCATTGCCTGCTCATCGACAGTTGGTCCCCGGCCGAGGTTGATGACTACGGCGTTCTTCTTCATGGCGGCGAACTCGGCTTCGCCGATGATCCCTCGGGTTTGCTCCGTCAATGGCAACGTGATCACCACATAATCAGAAAGGGAGAGCATTTCCGAGAGCTGTCCGGGTCCGTAAATCTGATCGAGCGAAGAATCACCATCCAAGGATTTCGAAGCGCCCCTGCGGAGTCCAAGCACACGCATTCCCAGAGCGCGAGCGCGTGTCGCTACCTCTCGACCGATGCTTCCATATCCCACAATACCGAGCGTTTGGCCCGAAATCATCGTTATGTCGAATTGTTCCCAAACCCCCGCGATCTGATTGCGAACCATCCTGCGAAGGTCTTTGGCGAAGTACAGGATCGCCGCCAGCGCAAACTCTCCAAGCGATGGGCTGAAGACGCCACTGCCGTTTGTGAGGACGACATCGCTCGCGACTAATTCAGGGAAGAGGACCTGCTCTAAACCGGCCGAGCGGGAGTGAATCCAGCGGACTCGGCGCGAGGTCAGGAACACATCTCGCAGAAGCGCAAGCGAACCCGACCAATTCAGAATGATTTCTGCATCGGGCGCTGCCTTGGCAAGATTCGCGGCTGCATCTCCGGTTACGATTGCCACCCTCGAACGCAATTCAGCTGAGAGTGGAAGATCGTTTTCTCCAGGAGAGGTCAATACGAGGATTGGGCTATTGTTCATGAGTTCGACATCCTTGGCGCTCCATGCAGGGAAGAACCTCTATACTACGTCCGGGATTTTATCGGGTTTGAGGGGACGATATGGTTTTTACGAGACGCGAAGCCTGTAATCTTCTCCCAGCACTGCTAGCCTCGGGGATCGCAATGCCTGCTTTTGCTGGGCAAGATAATTCTCTGCCTTCTGCAACGTTTCCATTTGAAGGTATGCCCGTGCAGGAGTCGAATCACGCCCAATTCCGGTCGATTATGAAAGGTGTTCTTGCAACGGGCGAACATGTCGAAGCGCATGAAACCACCCTGCCCCCAAATGGGGCTCCACATCCTCCGCATCGCCACATTCACTCCGAGATGTGGCTTGTCCGGGAGGGAACTGTCGAACTGACGATCAACGGATCGACTCACCGCCTCGGGCCCGGCGGTCTGGGATTTGTTCACTCGAATGAAGAGCACGGCATCAGGAATGTGGGAGCAGGTCCGGCCACCTATTTTGTAATCGCCATTGGGCCCGGAGCGGACGCGCAGTGAGCCTACTGCAAATCTTGCTGGAGGGCTCCTGAATGTCCTCGACGTCATACGGCATGCGGCTGTCGCGAGCCGTAAACATCGACGATCTGCGTGAACTGGCTCGCCGCCGGGTGCCCCGAATTGTTTTCAACTACATCGATGGTGGCGCAGACGGCGAGTGGACGCTTCGCGAAAATCGGCTCGCCTTCGACGCGGTTACGTTCCGGCCGCGCCAAGCCATCGATGTGCCGGTTTGTAATCTTCGAACCTCGGTACTGGGAACGGAGCTGTCGATGCCGCTGATGGTCGCGCCGATGGGCTATCTGAGGGTGATGAACCCAGCCGGCGAAATGGCCGTTGCGAGAGCGGCGGGCCTTGCTGGCGTTGGGTTCATCCTATCCACCGTGTCGGGCCAACGGCTGGAGGACGTCAAAGCCGCTTCCGCGGGGCAGGTCTGGTATCAACTGTATCTGACGGGCGGACGCAATGCAGCCGAAAGCGCAATGCGGCGAGCGATGGACGTAGGGTATTCGGTCCTGGTGATCACGATCGATTCGACCGTCATTGGATATCGCGAGCGTGAAGCGCGCGACGGAATGGAGCAGCTTCTGCGCGGCAATCTGTGGTCGAAGATCCCCTTTGCGCCACAGGTGCTGGCTCGCCCGCGCTGGTTGGCGAGGTTTCTGTTCGATGGCGGTCTTCCCGACATGCCGAACATCGTCAATCCGGAAACGGGGGTGCTCCGCGTTCGCGACGCGCACACCGCGATGAAGCGCGAAGCGTTTTCCTGGCGGGATATGGACTGGATCCGCGCACTCTGGAAAGGCCCGATAGTCATTAAGGGCGTTCTATGCGCGGAAGACGCAAGACGATCTCTGGATTATGGCGCCGCCGCTGTCGTCGTTTCCAACCATGGCGGGCGCCAACTCGACAGTGTCCCGGCCAGTGTGCAGGTTCTTCCTGAGATCGTTGCAGAGGTCAATCATCAGGCCGAAGTCCTGATGGACAGCGGAATTCGCCGCGGATCCGACATCATCAAAGCTTTGTGCCTCGGAGCGCGCGCCGTGCTTTGCGGAAGAGCGTTTGCCTACGGCTTGGCGGCAGGAGGAGAGGCCGGCGTCACACACGTGCTGGAGATATTTCGCGCCGATCTGGAGCGTTGTCTCAAGCTGCTCGGCTGCAGCTCTGTGCAAGCGCTCAACGAATCCTATGTGCGCGGGCCATCGCACTCTTAAAGATGCGGGCCTTCCTGTGCCTTTGGCCGCAAATCGCCTACGACGAACCAGTAGGCGAGCACTCCTGCAAACAGAATTAGGGATGCGAGTTCAAAACCGGGTACGTAGGAGCCGCGCGACTTGATCAAGAATCCAACCGCCAGAGGAGCAATGATTCCAGCCAGGTTCCCGGCGAAATTCTCGGCCCCAGTCCATATCCCTACTCCCTCGGCGGGCGCGCACGACTGCAGAATCGCCAGAAGGTTTCCGGTCGCAAGCCCCACCAAAGACGCTCCGATCAGCAGTCCAATTGCGATTCCGGTGTGGGCAGTTCGCATCGCTCCGATCAGAAACGCGCCCATGCTGAAAGCGACGACGACAATTCCTTTGCGGGTAGAGGTTTCATTCCACCCTTTGCGGATCAAGCTGTCGGCGATCCATCCTCCGATTGGCTCGGCAATGCCGAAGGTGAAGAATGCGAGCGATGCGTAAAAGCCCGCCCGGACGATGCTCAGTTGGCGCACAGTGACCAAGTAATCTGGAAGCCACGTCACCAGCACATACCAGTAATAATCAAAGCAAAAGAAACCGAGGCATATCCCTAGAAGATTTCGGTCGAGCAGGGAACGGCCAACGGAACGCCATCCGACATCATGCGCGGTGTTAGATCTCGTTCCTCTCAATCCGCGAGGAAAGATGCGGAGCCAGGGCGCAATCCAGACGAGCGCCGTGAAACCCAGAATGACAAATGTTCGCCGCCATCCAAAGTGGACGAGAAGCCATGGAACCAACAGGCCTTCGAGGACCAATCCAGTGCGGGTACCGAAGTCGAAGAGTCCCGACGGCAGGCCGCGTTCTTTTCGAGAGAACAGCAGGCTCACGATCTTCGTTCCGCCGGGAAGATAAATGGATTCACCCACTCCGAGAAGAATCCGGAACGCCAATAAAACAGACAGGCTGCCGGCAAATCCCGTGAGCCCTTGCGCGAACGACCAGAGGGCGAAGGCCCCGGCATAGAGCCAACGCAAATCGAGGCGGTCCGCGCCCCAGCCGACAGGGATCTGCATTAGTGCGTAAGACCAGAAAAAGGACGAGAGCAACAAGCCCTTGCCTTCCGATGTGAGTTGGAAATCACGCGAAATCAGTGGCAGAGCAAAAGAAATGGCGGCGCGATCCAGGTAGTTGATCAACGACGCCGTAAAGAGCAGACCCACAATCCACCAGCGCCGGTTTCCAGAAGCGTTCGCCAGATCCATAGTCAGAAGTCCAATCCAGACCTGCGACAGGATAGACGAACCTGCAAGTTCGAAGATACCCAGATTCTCCGCCACTGGTCGTGGAGTTTCGTCGAGACCGGTGCCTGGACGGTATGAGTGATACGGAGGTGTGTCGATACTATCGTCTAATTGTTTTGCTCCCTTGATCTTTGGCCTAATCGATTTCGCTCGAAAGGTATGTTGACCGAGCTTCGAAGACCCTTATCGTCGAGGAGAATACTCATGTCCGAACGTCTGACGAAGTCTGTCGCAGGAGAGCAACAAGATCAGAAGGGACAAACACGCACCGCGGTGAAACGGATCGCTAGTCTACCGATCGGTGCGTGCGTGGTAGCTGTGCTAGCGGTACTGGTGGTCACGGCGCTTTACGCACAGGACAAGTACTCGTTGAAATCGCCAAGCGGTATCGCATTCTCCGACTTCAGGGGATATGAGGACTGGGCCGTAGTCTCGTCGGCTCGGACGGACGAAATACTGAAGGTGATAGTCGGCAATCCCACCATGATCAAGGCCTACAAGTCCGGCATTCCACTCAATGGACAGTCGTTCCCCGATGGTTCCATGGTTGTGAAGCTGCAATGGAAACCGAAGAAGAGCACGGAGGCTCCTTTCGCCGTAGATGTGCCAGACGTCTTTAGCCAGGCTTTCGTTATGGAGAAGGACAGCAAGCGATTTGCGGACAGTGGCGGATGGGGGTACGCAGTTTTCAACTACGAGGCCGCATCGGACAAGTTCACGGCCGATCCGAAGAGCCTGTCAAATTGCGGACAGGCGTGTCATACGGCCGTGAAGTCGAAAGACTACATCTTTCACCCGTACCAGAAGCGCTAAACACGCCTGCTCCGGCGCGCTCATTCGCCGGAGCAGGTTTCAAAGTCGAGGATCATAGTGGTTGATTTCGGTGGGCCTGCATCTGGCAACTCGACGACCGAGTTGAGTCACACTTGCGGATTCTAGCCGGCGCGCTTCGTCCGAAGTTGCCGAGAAGCCATGAAGTTACCAACCAGTGCGGCGATTTCATCGGCGGCGGTGTCTAAGGCGAAGTGACCGGCATCCAACACGTGAATCTCGGCATTCGGCACATCACTTCGATAACGCTCAGGCTCACCCGGATCAAATGAGAGATCATATTTCCCCCAAATGACGAGCAGTCTCGGTTGTTTTTCCTTCATCCATGCCTGCCATTTTGGGTACGAGTCCACGTTCGTTCGATAGTCGTAGAAAAGGTCACTCTGGATCTCATCCTGGCCCGGCTGGTTGAGAAAATAGAACTCGTCGGTCCACAGGTCCGGATCGTAGCGCTCCACATTCGGATCGTTTCCTACATGGCGGGTGCGGGTTGTCGCAAGTGACAGTAGATTTATGCGCAACGCGCTCTCATTGGCAACACGATCCGCCCAAAAAGTGCGGCGGGTTTTCCAATTTGCCCCCAGGCCTTCGTTGTGCGCGACCGCGTCCTGCACGATCAGCGCCTCGATTCGCTCAGGATGAGCCAATGCCATCCGAAAACCAACAGGTCCGCCGTAGTCCTGCATGTAGAGCGTGTAGTTCTTCAGTCCAAGCGTCTCGGTAAAGTGGTTCATGATCTCCGCGTAGTGATCGAAGGTATATGCGAACTTTTTGGGATCGGGCCAGTCACTGTGCCCGAATCCGGGATAATCCGGCGCAATCAGGTGATAGTGTTCTGAAAGCCGGCTGAAGAGCGGCTCGAACATGCGCGAGGAAGATGGGAGGCCGTGAAGCAGGAGGAGCAAGGGTGCGTTCTTGGGTCCTGCTTCTCTGTAGAAAATCGACAGGCCATCGACTTGTAGGGTGCGATGAAGAGTAGGGTAACTCACAGGAGATTCCTTTCTCTGCGCCGCAGCCAGCATCTGAGATGAGGCGGCGACAATAGTAAAGACGACGACGAACCGCAATCGCTGTAGCCAAGCAGACGATTTCGAGATTTCCATCGGTGTGCTTTCGTTCGGTCTCCACGGAGTTGGGCGCATTTCTCTATGGTGACACCTCGAAGATGAGCTCCAGTTCAACTGGTGTACCAAGAGGGAGGCTGGCTACTCCATACACGGAGCGGCACGGATTCTTTTCTTTACCAAAAACGTTTTGCAGCAACTCGGACGCTCCGTCCGCCACTTTCGGCTGATCGCGCACATCGCCGACAGTCGCAACCGAAACGGAAAGTCGTACAACGCGCGTCACGCGATCGAGAGATCCGAGATGTTGACGCACAACAGCAAGAGCATTGAGAGCCGCAAGTTGCGCCGCTTTCCGTCCGGTTTCTATATCGATCTCGGCACCTAAGCGTCCTACGAATCTTGCGGTCCTGCCTTCGGTGGGGAGCATGCCGGTTAGAAATAGGAGATTCCCGCTCTGCACAGCTTCCGCATAGGTACCGAACGGTTGGGGCGGCGCGGGAAGACTGATCCCAAGCTCTTTCAATCACCTCTCCGCTCCGGACTGTACCGAATCTTGCCGTACGTCCAATGACTCGGTCTTGAAGTTGCCAGCCATCAGGAGTTTCCCCTTTTGACCGTTCCTCGATGAAACAAGGAGGGTGCGTTCATAAATTGGTCTGCATGTATCAAGCCAGACAAGTGGAATCGAAACAATTGGACGATGGTATTGGTGATGCTTTGAGGTCGGCCTAAGCAGCGGTGGATCTCTGCCGATACTGCTCGGCATCGATTCGGCTGGCCAATCGAGCCGATGCAGCGATCGTAACCGAACGCCAGTCCCTGGTGGTCGAGAGTGGAGGGCTATCTGGCAACTCCGACTCTTCGAGCCAGTCCTCAGCCGAAGCACGGGCCTCTTCCGGGCCAAACATCTTCGTCACTGCGCCAATGAATGAAGCCAGCTCGCGCTCAGCCGAGTGTGTCTGCTCCTCATAAATCGAATCGGAGAACGCTTCATGCTCGTTCATTGGATTAGCCGCTTATTGCGTCAACTTCTTCTTAGCTCGCAGTCGTCGCACGCTCTCGAGCGCCCAGCGTGGTCACATTTCCACCACTAATCGAACGGTTCCAGCTTGGACAAGATGGTTGGCAGGTATTCGGCAACGGTCGGATGGATGTGCATGGCCCGCTGAATCACGGTGTACGGCGCCTTCGCATACATGACGTCTAGCAGAACGTGGATGACTTCATCGCCCCCGGTGCCAAGAATCGCGGCACCGAGAATTTGTTTTGTCTCGGCATCAACGCAGATCTTCATGAACCCCTGCGTTTCAGCTTTTTCATAAGCGCGGCTCACCCGGCTCATGGGATATTTCGTTCGGAGTGCCCGCCGTCCGGACTTGCGTATTTCGGCATCCGTCATGCCACAGCGGCCCAGCGGTGGATCTATGTAGAGGGCATAGGCCTGGATCCGGTCTGAAATGCGCCGATGGTCTGCGTTAAAGAGATTGTCGGCGACGATCTCATAGTCATTGTAGGAAGTGTGCGTAAAAGCGCCGCGCCCGTTGCAGTCGCCCAGAGCCCAAATCCCCGGCACCGAGGTTTGTAGCTGATCGTCGACAACAATGTAGCCTCGGTCATCGGTGGCGACGCCGGCTTTGTCCAGGCCAAGATCCCTTGTGTTGGGGATACGTCCTACGGCCAACAGAACTTGCGTGCCCACCACGTCCGGCGTCCCATCTTCACAGTCAACGTGGACGGAGACCCCAGCGCCATTCTTCGCCAGTGAGATGCATTTCGCATTCAGCCGAACCTGAATTCCCTCCGCCTCCAGGATTTCGCGCACAGTCTGGGAAATGTCTTCGTCTTCGCGACCGATGAGACGCGGTCCCATCTCCACGACGGTGACTTGGCTGCCGAAGCGTCGATACATCTGAGCAAATTCCAGCCCAATATAACTTCCGCCGACAACGACCAGATGCTCAGGTAGGAAGTCGACATCCATCATCGAAGAGTTATTGAGAAATGGGACATCGTGTATCCCGGGCATGTCGGGAACGGAGGCGCGGCCGCCAACATTGATGTAGATTTTGTCCCCTGCCAGAACTTCATCGTTGACGGCGACTGTATTGGACGACTGAAAACGGGCATGACCCTGGATGACCGTGCAGTTTTTCAGCCCGCACAACCATTCTTCTACGCCTTTGTTCGAACGCCCGGAAACCGCGTCCTTGCGCGCTTTCACGCGTTTCATGTCAACCCGCACATCCCCGTTTGCGCTGAATCCGTATTCCGCGCCGCGGCGGGCGACATGTGCCGCATATGCGCTGGAAACCATCGTCTTGGTTGGGATGCAGCCCGTATTCACACACGTGCCGCCGAACTTGTGACGTTCGATGATCGCTACACTTTTACCCGCTGCCGAGAAACGCGCGGCCAAGGACGGACCTGCCTGGCCCGTCCCGATAATGATCGCGTCGAAGTGTCTCACTGCGGCGGTTCCTGACCGTTCTGTTCGCTAACCATATATTCAGCGTACCAGTCCGGCCAGTTCTCGTCTCGTTGCCCAGTGCGCTTTTCGTGCTGCCCGTGCGCGGCCTCCGCGCGCCGCAACGCGCTTGCGAGGTCGTTCGCGGATGCGTAGTTCGTCGTGGTGGAGTCGATACGACCCGGCAGCCGCGTGGTGATCTCCTGCAGCAACCAACCATTACCGTCTGGATCATGGAACGAGGCAAAGGAGCGGTAGCTGCGGTGTTCGGGATCGGCTCCCTGCGCCCGCCGCCGCCCAAACAGGTAGGGCTCGTCCGGCCCGTCATACACGCCGCTGGCGTCGTGGAATACCTCGCTGACTTCAATACCGTGACCCAGCAGCTTCTTGCGGGCGGCGTCGATGTCAGACACGATCAGGTAGAGGCCCTGAGCAGAGCCGGGCGCGGCACCAGTAACATTTTTGCCGAAGATCACTGAGCACCCGGAACCCGGCGGCGTGAACTGGATCACGCGGAAGTCTTTGCCGCTGTCGTAGTCGGCATCCAGCCGCCATCCAAGCCTTGTATAGAAGTCCTTGGCGCGGTCCACGTCCGTTACTGGCAGGACCACGATCTCAAACTTCATGTCCAGTCTTGCGGTGCTTTTGTCGCTCACTGGTTCGTCATTGTGAACTACACGCAGAGTTGCCATTTCGTCCTCCTGTTCATCTAAGCTGATTCGATAATTTTCGGTCGTTAGTTTCAGCGTTACGGCACGTAGGGTGGAAAGATGAAGTTAAGCCGCAACCAACTGCTGTCCGCCATCGATGTCATAGGTTGCGCCGGTGAGGGCGGTGTTGGTCATGATGTGTATAGCTAAGGCGGCCACGTCGTCCGGCCCGACGACTCGTCGAATGGGAAGCGTATTGCGAAGCTGGTCGCGGCGTTTTTCGAGGTCATTGCCGAGCAGTTCCGCCGACAATGGTGTATCCACGAAGCCCGCGGCGATCAGGTTGACACGAATGGGTGCGATCTCGAGCGCGAGGCCTTTCGTCAATGCCGGCAGCGCGGCTGTGAGTGCCGAGGTGAGGACAAGCCCCTTCACCGTTTTGCGTCCGCCCGTACCACCCATGAAAAGCAATGTTCCTCCGGGCCGAACCTTGTTTCGAGCGATTCGTGCGATGTGCATGGGCAGCAACAGATGGGCCTCGATGTCGTGGCGCGCTTTGTCGAAGTCGAAATCCTCCAGCGGCGCATAGTACGGACCTGGACCAGTAACCAAAACATGGTCCACCGGGCCTGGCAGGCTATTGAAGAAGTTCTCAATAAGCTTGAAGTCGACGGCATCAAAGGCTGCGATGCTCACAGCATCAACCTCACTCGCGGCTTGCTTGAGGCGCTCGGGGTTCCGGGCGGTGAGGATTACGTTTGCTCCTTCATTGCGTGCCCGGCGAGCGGTTTCCAATCCAATACCGGCGCTGCCGCCGATCACCAGAACAGTTTGTCCGAGGAGTTCGGGTTCGCGTTGAATCGTCGGGGAGATGGTTGCGGTGCTCATGGTTCCTCCGATCGCTCTCCGCCCGATTAAGCCAGATGCGCGGCGCCAAATCTATTAGACAAACGTATCGGCCAATACCAAAGTATCGGTTGGACAATTGCGTCGGAGTCAGGCATCCTTATCCCACTCGCTTTAGCCGTTGCCGCTTGTCCATCCTGTGGGGATACGCCAATGAAGAAGATGACCGCTCCCATTCCCTTTGCCGGTTCCCAGCTCGACGAGACGCGCCATGTCTGCGCTTTCTTTAACAACGACGATGAAGAATATCGGACCTTGCTCCCGTTCATAAAAGAAGGGCTTCAGTGTGGCCACAAGGCGATCCACGTGGTGAATCCGGACCAGAATGACGACCACGTGCGGCGGCTCGGGCAAGCAGGAATTGACGCGGCAGCCGCGCAGCAGAGTGGGCAATTGGAGCTTCGGGTGAACACCGAGGTCTATTTGCCGGATGGCCACTTCGATCAGGATCGGATGATCGCGGTCTTTGAGCAGCTGGCCAGCGGCAACGCCAAGGGAGCGTTCCCGCTCAGTCGGATTTGTTGTCGCATGGACTGGACGGTGAAAGATCAATCGCATGTTGACGATGTCATTGAGTTCGAGTCGCGTGTGAATGAGGTGTGGCGCCGTCACGAAGACGCGGTCATTTGCACCTACCATCTCAGCCAATTTCGTGGCGACGAGGTGATCGACATCATGCGGACCCATCCGATGGTGATCATCGGCGGAATCCTGCAGCGAAATCCCTTCTATATTCCTCCGGAACAGTTCCTGCGAGAATTCCGGCAACGTCTTGCTCGTCGGAGTAACCCATCATTGGCGGCCTGACATGCAAGCGCAAGTCGAAGATCCGGCCCAGGAAATCAGGCGCCTTCAGCGCTGCATCAACGATCTAGTCAGCCTGCTTGCTTTGCCCGCCGTTTGGAGCGGCTACGAGCCCCAGCAGATTGTCCGTGTCTTGCTGGATGGGCTGCTTCACATGCTCAATTTGAATTTCGTTTATGCGCGCGTCAAGAATCCGGTCGGTTCCGGCTCTTTGGAGATCCTGCGGGTTGCTGACTCGTGGAAGCTGAGAATGCCTCCGCATCAGCTCAGCGAACGACTCATGGAGTGGTTGGGGACCGATGGCGAAAAATCCCTGCCGGCAAGCGGAAATCGATTTGCGGACGAGGATCTTGGAATCTTTCCGGTACCGCTGGGTGTGCACGGTGAGATGGGCATGATGGTAGTAGGCTCGGACCGAGCCGATTTCCCTGGGCAGAGCGAGAGCCTTCTGCTGAGCGTGGCTGCGAATCAGGCCTCGATCGGGCTGCGAGAAGCGGGACTTCTAAGGGAACAGAAGCGGATTGCCGATGAACTCGATCGGCGGGTGGCGGAACGGACCGCTGAACTCGCCGCGGCTAACGCGGAGTTAGGAAGAAGCGAGCAGCGATGGCGATCTGTTTTCGAGAACTCCGCTGTAGGAGTTGCCCTTACGGACTTAAACGGCCGCTTCATCGCTACGAATCCCGTTTATCAGAAGATGCTGGGCTATACCGAGGATGAGTTGCAGCAGCTCACTTTCCTGGATATCACCCACGAAGACAGCCTCGAACAGAATCGAAACCTGGTCGGCGAACTGCTTGACGCAAAGCGCCAACAATTTCAAATCGAGAAGCAGTACCGCCGCAAGGATGGCCAACCCGTGTGGGTCCGCAACAACGTTTCGGTGGTACCGGGCACCGAGCGAGTGCCACGATTTCTGATGGCGCTTTCCGAGGACATTACGCAACGAAAACTCTCTGCAGAAGCTCTTTCCAAGGCAAGATCGGAGCTTGCGAGGGTCGCAGAAATCACAAGCCTCGGCGTCCTGACGGCGTCAATCGCCCACGAGGTCAACCAGCCACTTTCCGGCGTAGTCACCAACGCGAGCACCTGCTTGAGGATGCTTTCTGCTGATCCGCCAAACCTCGATGGCGCTCGGGAAACTGCCCGGCGCACGATTCGCGACGGTAACCGGGCCTCTGACGTAATCTCGCGTTTGCGAAAGCTTTACAGCAAGAAGGAACCATCTCTGGAGTCATTGGATCTGAATGAGGCTACTCGCGAGGTGATCGCGCTATCGTTAAGTGATTTACAGAGAAGTGACATTGTCCTGCGATGTGAATTTGCTGAGGACTTGCCATCCATCGTCGGGGATCGGATCCAGTTGCAGCAAGTCATATTGAACTTGCTGCGAAACGCCACAGACGCAATGAGCACAGTCACCGATCGCCCAAGAGAGATGCTCATCGAAACCGAACGCGGTGGCGAAGATCAAATCCGGCTGAGCGTGAGAGATTCAGGCATCGGTTTTGCACCTCAAGCCGCAGACAAGATCTTCGAACCGTTCTTTACGACCAAGAATGACGGGATGGGAATCGGACTCTCTACCAGTCGGTCGATTATCGAGGCCCATCAGGGACGTCTGTGGGCCACAGCGAACGCGGGGTATGGTTCAACATTTTCGTTTGCGATCCCTTGTGTCCTAGAGAGTTCATCCGAGGGGAAAACTCTTGTGGGTGGTACCGATCCAACAGAGGATGCGGCCTAAAGATAGACAGTTGCGGCTAAGGAGGGGTAAAGGCGATACCAAAGTACAATGGACTCCCCTTCTTCGACTGGCGCATTGTTTCGGTTATGGAGCCCTCTAAGGGCACGACCAGGAACGGACGTCCCCTTCTATCCGTAGTTGATGATGATGAGTCGGTACGCGAGTCGCTGCCGGATCTGCTTAGGGAGTTCGGATTTGCGGCGCAGGCTTTTTCATCAGCGGAAGAGTTTCTGTCATCGGGTTCCGTCGATGAGACCGGCTGTCTGATTCTCGACATCGCGATGCCGGGTATGAGCGGTCCGGAACTTTACCAAGAGTTGAGGCGCCGTGGACAGGGCGTTCCCACCATCTTTATCACTGGCCAACGAGATGACACAGTTCGTGATCGAGTGCTTAAGCAAGGCCCGGCGGGATTTCTGCTCAAACCATTCAGCGACGCGGACCTGCTTGCGGCCATCAATACTGCGCTGCAGGGGTAGTTGATGAATACACGGTCGATTTCTGGGCAATCGGAAGGGAATTCGCCGCGAACAGTAGCCTCTGAAATGGGAACTTCACCAATGACGGCCACACCCTTCGTGTTCATTGTTGACGATGATGTGTCCGTGCGCGAATCGCTGGAACTGTTGATTCAGAACGAGGGTTGGAAACCTCAGACATTTGCATCCGCGCAGGAGTTCCTGGAACGTCCGCGAGTTTTCGCTCCGAGTTGTCTCATCCTCGATATCTCGCTGCCCGGACTGAACGGTCTTGAGTTACAGAAGCGCCTCGTCATGGAACGGACCGACATGCCGATCATCTTCATCACCGGCTATGGCGATGTTCCGAAAACCGTCCAGGCAATGAAGGCGGGAGCCGTTGAATTTCTGACGAAACCCTTTAATGACGAGGCGTTATTGAGCGCGGTTCGACAATCCCTCGAACGAAGCCGCCTCGCTCTGGAGCAAGAAGCAGAGTTGCGGGAACTCCGAAACCGTTACGCCTTGCTGACGTCTCGAGAACAACAGGTGATGGCGTTGGTTGTGACGGGCCTCTTGAACAAACAGATTGGCGGGGAACTCGGCATCAGCGAGATCACGGTAAAAGCGCATCGCGGCCAGGTCATGCAAAAAATGAAAGCAGACTCGCTCGCCGGATTGGTAAGAATCGCCGCCAGGCTTCACAGCGCGCGAACGACCGCGGGCCGGGCATAGGCTTTGGAGAAGGAATGATGGTGGCCAGGGACGGAGTTGAACCGCCGACGCCAGCCTTTTCAGTGTTGATTTATGTTGTAGTGTGAACGACTTAGGTGACTCTGGGTGGCCGCCTAAGTCTTCGAAAAGTCGTTAAAACTCGACGCTCGCGCACACAATTACCATTTCAGTCTGCGTTCGTTGTGATCGAAAGCGTCTCTCACTTCGTAATTCTTTTTCTTCCAGCAGAATAGGTTTTTCGTTTTGTAGGGCCGCGAAACGTTCGACTCTTTCTATGACGGCGGGCGTGGACTGTGGTGGACTTAGAAGAGCCGACAGCGGTAGCGAACACAGCGGGATTCAGTGCAGTGAGCACGGCAGCGGGATTCTTATCGATCACGGTCAGCAATGTGCGAGCTGGCGCTTCTGGGGTCCTGCGGCCTCCCTCCCAGTGCTTGATCGCGTCAAGGCTGAAGCCAAACGTGTCGGAGAATTTTGCTTGCGTCATGCCCAGTCGATTACGGATCGCCTTGACGTCAACTTCCTGGGGCACATATGCCTTAAATCCTTCTTGCTCTCCAGCAAGGAACGCCTCAACGTCGTTAAGGCCATCCATCATCTGCTCGAATTGCGTTTTCATGCTACCTCCCGTACGTCTCGAAAATACTATCGGCACGTTTCTTCAGCGCGTTGCGCTCTGCCATCGTCAGGTTTTCTTTCTCGTTCTTCGGAAAAACCGCGATCAGAAAAACCGGGAATCTGTCGTTGCGCCAGATATACACAACCCGCGCTCCGCCACTCTTCCCCATTCCTTTGCGTGCCACTCGGACCTTCCGAAACCCGCCGGTTCCGCGGATCACGTCTCCGGATTCTGGATCAGCTGCAACAAGTGCCACGATGTCCGCACGCTCCTCCTCGCTAAATAGTTTGTTCGCAACGGCGAGATAAGTAGGCGTCTCGACGACCGTCTGCACAATTCTCTTGTACTCCATTGGACACCACGAGTCAAGGGGAATTGTGTGCCATTGGACACCAATGATTGGAGTCACACATCAGGGGTGATTTTGCTGCACTGCCAAACCCGCCCACGTGGCGGACAGTGTCACTGGCGGGTCACTTTCGTACCCTTGCCCGAAAGGGTCGCGGAACCTGAGGATTCTATGTGGAGTCTAAGCCTAATATGGCGATACCACCCAGAAGATGGGTCGGATATGCGCTTTTGGCCGCTGGCCTGTCTCTCCTGTTTGACACCCTCACTTTTCTCCTAACCAGTTGGTCTCCGCTAAAAGTTCCGATGTACGCCGCCAATGAATTGGCGATTGGGTGCCTTTTGACCGTCGCGGGCGTGCTAGTGCTGTCAGTGCCCACTCTGAAACGGACTCTGTTGAGAATCCGAATCGGCGTGGCATTGATTCTCATCGCTGCGGCTGTCTACGGTGGCTGGGAGTGGTGGATGGCTACCCGAACATGGGTTCCGCTCGACATGCCCGTGTCCCTTGCACAGGGACACATCCGCTCCCCCGAGTTCAAGACAAATCTCGACGCTGGTTTCTGGATCTTTGTCGAGGTGGAGACGCAGGTTGATGACGAAGGCGTCTCGTGCCTCACCGGCTATACGTCTGACTACTGCCGCAAGAACGGCGTTCGCGAGCTTCGTGCGTCGTGGACTTTGTCTGATAGGGGGAGAGTCGTGGCGAGCGGCTCGACGGAGCGCGACCAGGGATCGCGCGGAGGAACGCTCAGCAAGGCCCGCGGCCTCGGAAACTTCTCGGTGCCAGCCGGGCGCCACTTCGTTCTGGATGTCGAGTTCCCAGAAGATAACAGTCGTTTCAATGGCGGCCATCCGCGGCTGGCAATCCTGCCACTTTCCTACTGGAGTTTCGCAGAAAATCGACCGCCCCTCTCTCTGTTCGCGACGTTCCTTGGCGCGATTGCCGCAGCGCTCCTAGTGAGCGGAATTGTCGAAATCAGAAACAGAAAGCGCGCTGAGGAAACAGTATCGCTAACTTCGACTGGACCAATGGCCGGGGGCTTTCAGTGGGAGACAGAACCTGCCCATTGGAAAGTATCTCCCGAGCGTCGTCCATTCTTCACAGCGAGGGTACTTATCGGACTCGTACTCGCGATACTTGGCCTGGCAACTTTTGCCACGGTCAAGCAATGGATCGATACACGCACCTTCGTGCCGGTGGACTCTCCTGTGTCCCTCGCGGCAGGCCACATTAGAAAAGGCCCATTCAAAATCAACCTCAAAGATCAGTATCAAATTCGAATAGAAACCGGCTGGGAATCATATTTTGATCCGAATTGCCCTGCTTACATGCACCTGCCCAAAGCCGACTGGACTCTTTACAGGGACGGGCAGCTAGTGAAGAAACGGATTGGATCGGAGCCCTCCGATTATCTAGGGAGCTTCGACGGAGTAGACGGCACATATGAGCTCGCCGTTGATATTCAATCGAACTCTGGGTGCCTTGATCCTGGACATCCAAGACTACTGGTCTATACAAACAAGGCTGATTATGAGGATTACGCGAATCCGATATTGTGGGCCGCGGGCCTTAGCATCACATTTGGCGCGAGCCTAGTGCTCTTAGGAGTCACTGCACGGTCTACGGAATCGCATTTATCAAGTATTCGAATTTCGAATTCTGAAAGTGTTGGTCAGAATTTTCAATGGGCGCAGCGACTCCCCTTGCGCAGGCAATTCTCATCACCTCCTGCGTTTGCGCTCTGGGCAGCGCCGGTTCTAGTTATTCTCATCATCATCTTTATGGTCGTCTTGCAGCCCTATCCTGCGAGAGGATTGTATGTGAAGGTTCTGAAACCTGGCCCCTCGGCCACGACGGACCCGCTTAGCGACCCTGTCGTTGTTCAAATACTCGATGCGGGGCTGGGAGTGAAACCTGAGTTCTATATCAACTCCAAGCCAACATCGTGGGACAGATTCGGCGCCGATTTGAAGAATGAGCTCAAGGTTCGTCCGAACTGGGTTGTATACGTCCAAGCAAATCCCAATCTCGCTTGGGCGAACATTGTGAATGCTGTTGATGTTGCTAAGGGCCTTCACGCGAACGTGGTGTTACTGACCGTTGAACCCACTATCAAGCATAGAGATGTTCGCACAAAGAGTAAGAAACAGAAGTGACCGTAATGCGGGATGCGCAAGGCGGGTTCCTGGAGCAGCTAATGGGAGACAGAATCCACCTTCTCACCGAGCGAGTTCAGTGAGAATCATGGTTTGGGTCGCGGCTTGAAATTTTAGTTCTTGGCCGCTAAGTTCTTTGAATGATGGTGGCCAGGGACGGAGTTGAACCGCCGACGCCAGCCTTTTCAGAGCTGAAATTAACAGTAGTTACAACGACTTCATGGCACGGGTGGCGCTAGAAGTTGTTGATAGTGCGTGGTGGAAACAACGACTGCGGGTGAAAAGTACGGGCGCCGAAAAACTCTCCTTTCACCGAATGAGGGGGCTTCGGGGCAGTCGTTATTCGGCTATACGAGTTTTGGAAAATGCGGATTCAACAAGAATAAAATTATGAACCGACAAGACGACGTTGAACCGTACTAGCAAGACGAAGATGACGGGAGGTTGCTTCGGACGTCGCGGGGAAACAGCCTCTGTCGTGACAGAGCAACAATGAATGTAACTGACTGACATAAACCAGTGTCGGCGGATGTCGTTTGATATGACATGAATCGGGAGGGTGCCTGTTATCGGTCCCTGAACGTCCCCTGAAGAAAGTGTTCAACTTCCCAATCAACAGAGGTGCCTAATCGGACAGATAGGCTGTGACACTGCAGTTAAACGCCGAGAC